>Ga0209125_1003195_pt1 | contig 11581 bp, 11 predicted proteins | sample BarGraIncub1131A_FD_184503 | JGI IMG/M metagenome (GOLD analysis project Ga0209125, IMG submission 184503) | Arctic peat soil microbial communities from Barrow, Alaska - Barrow Graham LP Incubations 11-31A (SPAdes) (version 2) | ecosystem: Environmental > Terrestrial > Soil > Wetlands > Peat... | reverse complement strand
AAGCGATTCTTTCACTACGTCCATGAAGGTTTCCACACTTGACAATACAGTTACTTTGTCAACGCCCGTTCTCTTAGAAATTTCGTTTACGATGTCAGCTTTAGTCATCTCAATAAATATTTATAGGTTATACAATAGGTTTGTAAATTTTTGGCTTGCAAATATATAGGTTTCTTTTCTTTTAAAAAAACTTTCCGTGTGGATTTTTGTGATTTTTTGAAAATTAAGCGTTCTTTGTGCTATGAATTCAGTATCAGGCATTTCCATCCTCTCTACTTTGCTCTCGGAATGGTATGAAGTACACCAAAGAGACCTCCCCTGGAGGCGGTTTCCAGACCCTTATACGGTGTGGGTTTCTGAAATAATTTTACAACAAACCAGAGTGGAACAAGGCCTCCCTTATTACTTCGCTATTCTGGAACGTTTTCCCGATGTCCGCGTCCTGGCGGAAGCACCTTTGGACGATTTGCTGAAACTTTGGCAGGGCTTGGGTTATTACAGCAGGGCACGAAACATGCATACGGCTGCAAAACAGATCGTTAACGAATTAGGTGGTACATTTCCAAAAAACTACGTAACACTTTTAAAGCTAAAGGGTGTTGGTGAATACACTGCCGCCGCCATTTCTTCCATCGTCTACGGCGAAGCGAGGGCTGTTGTCGATGGCAACGTTTTTCGGGTGCTGTCCAGGCTTTTCAACATCGACACCCCCATTAATTCTACCGAAGGGAAACGTATTTTCTCTAGTCTGGCGGCTGAACTGTTGGACAAGGAGCATCCGTCCAGGCACAACCAAGCCATCATGGAATTCGGCGCGCTGCATTGTGTACCGGTGCGACCCGATTGCGGAACATGTACGCTTTCAGAGCATTGCCTTGGCTTGGCCGCCGGGCGCGTGGCAGAATTGCCGGTCAAGTCTCGCGGAGCAGCGAAGCAAGAGCGTTTTTTTCTATATCTGGTACCGACGGACGGACAACATACCTGGCTTCAGCAACGACTGGAAAAAGATATATGGCAGAATCTATGGGAATTTCCGCTTCTGGAAACCTCAAAAGCGATGACTTTGGAAAAAATCATGCAAGAGCCTCTTTGGAGAACCTGGTTTGGTACTACCTTCACCTTTGGCAATCCGTTATATTTTAAACACATACTGAGTCATCGCATCATTCACGCGACCTTCTTACCAGTACGAATTCAGCAGACGGATTCCATTCCTACCTCCTGGACAAAGGTGCCACTTGATCAGTTGGATGCGTATGCCGTATCCAGAATGACGGAAAACTACCTTGATAAATCAGCAATAATATAATATTTGATTAATATATTGTTAAACATTGCTAAATATATTGATTTGTTTGGTGAGATTCGTTTTTATACCTACATTTGAATCCTGAACCGAAAAAGAGGCGCACTTATAGGTTCACATACAAGCGAATTCAATACCCTGATTAGTTAATACAAAACTCTAAAAAAATGTCAGTAAACAAAGCAATCTTAGTGGGCAACGTCGGAAAAGATCCGGAAGTCCGCTACCTGGACAGCGGCATAGCCGTTGCCACCATCACCCTCGCCACCACCGAACGTGGTTACACCCTGGCCAACGGTACACAGGTACCCGACCGCACCGAATGGCACAACATTGTCGCCTGGAGAGGTCTGGCTGAAATCGCCGAAAAATACATCAAGAAAGGCAGTCAGATTTACGTGGAAGGCAAGATCTCCACCCGCAAGTGGGAAAAAGACGGCATTGCCCGTTACAGCACCGAGATTGTGGCTGAAAGCATCGAACTGCTGGGCCGTCGCCCCGAAGGTGCAGCTTCAGAGTCGCATCCGGCTGCTCCGAAGACTCCGTCCAACGATGCACCCGCAACTTCTGAAAGTTCAGACGACCTGCCTTTCTAGCGGAACTGTCAAAAAGGCTGCCCATCCCGGGTGGCCTTACTCATCAATCAATAATTGACATGGCCCTGCACTACCTAAACAAAACAACGGACTATCAGATCGGCATCTGGAAAATTGAGGAAGACGAAGAGCAGTTGTTCAAACTTTCAGGATCAACCCAGCAACCAACGTTTGTGAATCAGGTCAGAAAACTTGAATACCTGGCTGTCCGGTCCATGGCCTTGGAAATGGGTATCCAAGGCACGGCCATCGCCTATATGCCTTCCGGGAAACCATATATAATCAACAGCAGTCAATCCATCAGCATCTCACACACCAAGAACTATGTGGCTGTCATGCTGAGCGCACACGAACAGATTGGAGTGGACCTGGAACACCGCTCCGAAAGGGTGCGGAAAATACGGCATAAATTCATGCATCCCCACGAGGAAAACAGACTGAAACAAACCAGCAACCCTATAGACGAGACTGTCGCCCTGTTGCTGCACTGGTGTGCCAAGGAAGCCTTATTCAAAGCTGTTCCGGAAGACGGTGTGGATTTCGCGCAGGAATTGCGCATCCGAGAATTTCCGATTTTAGACGTAAGCGGTCGGTTTGAGGGTACATTTCTACGCACCGGCAGGAAATTCAAAATCGATTACCGCGTTGAACCCGACTTCGTACTTACTTGTTCTTTTTCAACAGAATCCAAATAATCATTGGTGCACCGAAGAGCGCGGTGACCGAATTGATGGGCAACGCATTGCTCAGGAACGGCCCTTGCGTGATGCAGTCGCAAAGGAGCATTAGGCAAGCGCCGCAAAGAATCGAAGCTGGTAACACGATGCGGTGGTTCCAGCTTTTGAAAATTCCACGGGCGATGTGCGGCACCGTAATGCCAATGAAACCGATGGGGCCTGCAAAAGCGGTGACACCACCGGCCAACAACGCGGTGGACAAAATGATCAAGAATCGGGTGCGAGCGATGGAAACGCCGAGTCCTTTGGCGTAGTGTTCACCCAACAACAAGGCGTTCAGCGATTTTTGAAGAAATAAAGCCAGAAGAATACCGAGTGAAACCACCAGCAGCAGCACCGGAAAGAGTTTCCAGGTAACGGCGCTCAGGCTGCCGAACGTCCAGATAACAAAAACCTTGAGGGTATCGGGATTGCTCACGTTCTGCAACAGGCTGACAACGGAAGCCGCAATATATCCGAACATCATCCCGACAATCAGCAGGGAAACCAGGTCAGGAACACGCACGGAAGCCAGTAAGACCAGCAACAATACCCCGACGGCACCTGCAACGGCGGCAACCACCAGCCCCCAGGAACCGAATCCCAACATAAACGTTCCCACTCCTGAAGTAAACATGGTAATCAGCGCCACTCCCAGACTGGCTCCTGCATTAACGCCCAGCACATCAGGCCCTGCCAGCGGATTTCGAAACAAAGTCTGCATCAACAACCCCGCCACCGAAAGCGCAGCACCTGCCAGAATGGCCGTCAAAGCCTTGGGTAGACGGTAACCAAACAGGATTTCGCGGTAAATGGTTGATTCTCCGGAGTGTTGAAAGGCGCCGAGTAGTTCCTTCACCGGAATCCGTATGCTCCCAAGCACCATATCCAGCAGGAAAAGCAGGATCAGGGATACACCCAGCAACAAGAATAAAAGGCTGTTACGGCTCATGGAAGCGAAATTTCAGGCGAAGTTAGCGCAATTTTTTCAAATAATGCCAAGGAGCTTCGGGCAGCAATTCCGGATGGAAGACCTTGATGAAATCGGACAAGAGTGCATCTGGTCGGGCCACGGCGCTTTCCCAGAAGTCGTTCCCACCTTCGGGCGTCGTCCGGTTGGTATAGGCATAAACGTTTCCTTTCCGAAAGGATTGAAACAACGTATAGCGTTCATCCCTTTTTTGAAGGGTTTCCAGGGAATTGCCATTCGTCACGCCTACCCAAACATCCGCACGGTTGAAATCTTTCAGAATTTGTTCAAAAGTAAAGGGACGACTGCCCGATGTCGTGTCATTACGGTATTTGTACAGCGCTCCAGCATCTCGAAACAACTGAGCGGTGAAACTCCTTCCGCCCGGCAGGTACCAGGTTCCACGGAAATCATCACCTGAAAGGACTTCAGGTTTGACTGAGCAGGACGAAGAAGCTAGTTTCTTAAGGCGTTCATAATTCGATGAAACCGCTTGAAAGAGGCTATCGGCCAGGGCTTCCTTATTGAAGAGGCAGGCAATAAAACGGATCCATTCAGCCCTGGCCAGTAAGCCCGGCTCCATCCATTCATTGTCGTAAAGCACTGGAATACCGCTTTCACGAACGCGTGAAAGGTGTTCATCCTGCTGATTGAAGCTGTTCATCAGCATCGCTTCCGGTTTTAATACCAGGCAGCGTTCCACATTGATTTGAAAAGGATCACCCAAATCTGCAATCGAACCTTTCCTGACCGCTTGACGCAGCGCGGAATTGTAAATGGTCTTGGCATCGCATATACCCTTGACGGCAGCAATCTCGCCCAATTGTTCCAGAAAAGTGTATTGGGTGCAGGAACCCGAAACGAGCGAACGCACAGGAATACGGATTCGAATACCATCCGCCGGAACCTGAACCTGATCATTTTCTGCCAGGTAATAGCGAACCAGTTCAGAGCTCTTTTTCCACGGATCAGCCAGAATGATGCGTTTGTAGTGTTGGAAATAGTCGACTTTGAATCCAATGGCATAATGGAGCGTCATACTGCTGTCCGGCAAGGCATTACTTAACGGTTCGGCAACCGATTCGCCTTTGTGTTGACCTGAACAGGCCGTCAACAACACCAAAAACAGGATAGGCAGTACGTTTTTCATTTTACACAGTGGGTTTCTGGTACAAAAAAGGAGTCTTGTTCAGACTCCTTTCGGTCATATCCGGTCCTAAAAAAGACACTGGATTTATTTTTTAGCAGCGGGTGCAGCAGGAGCAGGAGCTTCCTGAACGGGTGCTTGTTGAGCGGGAGCGGCTTGACCTTTTCCAGCAGCAGCACCTTGATTGTTGAAACCCGGATTATTCAGGTTCGGATCCACTTTCACAGCGTTCTGAACTTCATCTTTAATGATGGATTGTTTGGCCTGAACTTCGTCGGAAGTGGTGATGAAACCGGCAGAAACGATGCAAAGCAATGCAACAGTCAAAGCCAGTGTCCAAGTTGCTTTTTCCAAAAAGTCCGTCGTTTTACGAACACCCATCACCTGATTGGTGGCAGAAAAACCGGAAGAAAGACCACCGCCTTTGGAGTTTTGAACAAGCACGATCAGAATCAGAAGAAGGGCAGCAAGGAAAATGAGAATGGTTATGGCCAAGTACATATCGTATCTATTTTTTGATGTGAGTAATCAGTTTCTCGAGGAATCGAATTTGGTCTGCAAAGTAAACATTTTTTTCCGGATATTTCAAGCTTAAACCCTTGAAAATTTCAAGCGCACGGTCATACCGCTTCTGTTTCAGGTAAATTCTGGCCAGGGTATCCGTAAAGGAGTCTTCAGGCAAGTTAAAGGAAGAGACCATTTGTTCCAGTGCGGCGACTTCCTCTACGGAGTCCTCGCCCACTGATTTTTCCCCTGCAGGTCTCATTCGGATCTTCGGATCGTTATGGACCGATTTCTCCAGAAATTGATCGATCAGATCCTGTCCCCTCATAGGTTCAACCGTTTCAACAGGTCCGGCATCGGGTTGCATGGAAAGGAACTCTGCATAATTCAGCACAAAGCCTTCTTCGGCCTTGATCGGTTCTTGAGCGACAGACGTAACAGCAGTTGCCGGCGCATCAGCAACAGGCTGATAAGAAAAGGTCTCAGCTTCCTCCTCCATCGGTGCCATGGTCGGAGTACTACCTTGGAGGAAACGGTCGATCAACGAGAATCCACCAGATTCCAGCGGAACAGCCTTCGGATTTTCGAGCTGTTCAGGCAAACTTTTCCCTTCAATGAAGTAATACAGACGCCGGCGGTCAGGCACAGAGACAGCAGTCTTTATCAACGACGCCGAGAAATGTAGATCATTAAGGTTCAACAGGCTCTTCAGATACAACATGCGGGCAATCGTGAAACAGGGGTAATCTTCCAGCACGGTTTTCAGCTGAAGCATACTTTCCCGGTTCAATTGGGAAGGATCGTTGATCCATTGTCTGATATCGTCCGTCTTCATCTTACCAGTTGGCTACCGTTTTATTGAAAATGGCTTCGGCAATTTCTTTGGTGATTTCTTCCAGCAGCGCATCCTGAACGTCTTCCAGCATGCTGGCAGCGCTGAACTGACGGAAGGCAGAGAATTTCTGCTCAAAATCCTCTTTCTCGTTGGTCGTATTGGTGAAACGGACATTGACGGTGATCGTCAGCTTGGTTTCGGAAGCGTAACCGTCCGCCTGTTGAGCCATAGGCGTAAGTTCCCAACCAACAATTTCCCCTTCTAGTTGCAAATCCCCCTCTTTGGGTTTCATCTTCAATTTGGTCTGCGTGATGAACTTTTCCTTCAATCCTTCTGTAAAAGTCTGAGAAAAAGGCGGATAAACAAAGGGTGCCTGGTTCGGGAATTCCTGGATGGAAATGGTTTTGACACGTGCATAATCGATAGAGGCACCATTCAGCTTGTAGGAGACAGTACAGCCGGAGAGTATCAGCAAGGGCAAAAAAAGCAACAAAAATCGTTTCACGGTCAATCCAGTTTGTATTCTTTAATCTTACGGTACAGGGTTCGTTCGGATATATTCAGATCGGAGGCTGCATTCTTGCGCTTGCCACCGTTGCGGTCCAAGGCCTTACGAATGGCCTCCTTTTCCATATCTTCGAGGGAGAAAGACTCTTCCACATATTCCTCGGTATCTTCGATGTTGTGGACCGTTGGCCGGTGACTTACGGGTTCGGGTGTATGGAAGGTGGCATAGTTGCCGAAATCCTTATCGGAAACAGGGCCTTCCGTGCCGTTCTTCATCATCAGGTCGTTTACGAGCAGTTTGAGTTCGTTCATATCTTTTTTCATGTCGAACAGCACCTGATAGAGGATTTCCCGTTCATTGGCAAAGGAGCGGCTGTCAATAGGACGATTGGGACCGCCTCCATACAAGGCTGGAATCTTTTCGAAGGAACTGTTCGGCAAATAGGATTTTAGGATGTTGGCTGAAATCTCCCGCTGTTGTTCGATGATGGAAATCTGTTCGGCGATGTTTTTGAGCTGACGGATATTGCCGGGCCAGCGATACGAAGTCAAAACAGATTTGGCATCATCGGTGAGTTGCACGGCAGGCATTCGGTATTTCTCAGCGAAATCGGCAGCGAATTTGCGGAACAGGCGCAGAATGTCATCCGGCCGGTCACGAAGCGGCGGCACGCTAATGGGTACCGTATTCAGCCTGTAATAGAGATCTTCGCGGAAATGGTTGCCCTGGATGGCTTCGCCTATGTTCATGTTGGTGGCAGCCACGATCCGGACATTGGTCTTTTGGGTCTTGGAGGAACCGACGCGGATGAATTCGCCCGATTCGAGCACCCTGAGAAGTCTGGCTTGAGTGGACAAAGGCAGTTCACCGACTTCATCCAGGAAAATGGTTCCGCCGTCGGCCACTTCGAAATAGCCTTTGCGATCGGCCAAAGCACCTGTGAAAGAGCCTTTTTCGTGTCCGAAAAGTTCGGAATCGATGGTCCCTTCGGGTATCGCACCACAGTTCACGGCAATATACGGACCGTGCTTGCGGTGGCTGAACTGATGAATGATCTGCGGAAAGCTTTCCTTCCCCACCCCGCTTTCGCCGGTAATGAGCACGGACAAATCGGTCGGTGCGACCTGAACGGCCACATCGATGGCTCGGTTGAGTTCAGGGGCATTGCCAATAATGCTGAAACGCTGTTTGACGCTCTGAATATCCACGATTCTTTACAATTAAATATCTTCGGGCATTTTCAAATCAGAGAGTTCTCCCGACTGAACGATGTGCTGTTTCCGAAGCGGATTGCTCGTCATTTCAGCGTAACCGTTGCGGTTGTTGAAAACATCGCAGGCCATGTAAAAAGCTTCACGGAACGATTCTTCGGATGCAATATTTTGTCCGGCAATGGAATACGCAGTGCCATGAGCTGGCGATGTACGGATGATGGACAAACCGGCAGTATAATTCACGCCACTGTCCATGCTGAGTGCCTTAAAAGGTATCAATCCTTGGTCGTGGTACATGGCCAGAATGCCATCGTATTTTTTAAAATCGCCGGAACCGAAAAATCCATCGGCAGGAATGGGGCCGAAACAGCAAACATATTGATCTTGAGCCTTGTGAACGGCTTCAGCAATGATTTCCTGGTCTTCGCGACCTATCAAACCTTCGTCACCGGCGTGCGGATTGAGCCCAAGCACTGCGATGCGGGGTTTGATGATGTTGAAATCCTTGATCAGAGACTTGTTGAGCAACCTTATTTTTGTGACCAGGGTTTGCACATCCAATGCTGCAGGCACTTGTGACAAGGGAATGTGTCCGGTGGCCACGGCAACCCGCATGATGGGACTGACCATGATCATCAAAGCCGGCTTTCCATCACCAAAAACGGATTCGAGGTATTCAGTATGACCCGGGAACGTAAAATGTTCGGATTGAATGTTCTTTTTGTTGATGGGTGCTGTCACCAGTACATCGATCAGACCGTCCTTCAGCTCTTGGCAAGCGCGTTCCAGCGCCTGAAAGGATGCTTTCCCAGCAATTGGCGTGGACTGAGAAAGCTCGACCTTCACTTCGTCGTCGGTGCAGTTCACTATGCCAATCTTGCCGACCACAGCCTCTCTGGCTGAGCCGATAATGTTTAAGTTGACATTGTTGAGGTCCAGCGCCTTTTTGTGATAGGCCGCCACTTTAGCGGAACCGTAAATGACCACGGCCTGGTTTTCGTACACCCTGTTATCGGAGAGTGTCTTGAGAATCACTTCATAACCGATACCGTTGATATCGCCCTGAGAGATTCCGACACGTATTTTTGGAGATTCCATAGATGGTTTTCTGTTGATACTGACAAAATTGCCGAAAGATACAAAGAAAACCCTTTCTCAAAGAGTTTTCCGTGAAATTAATTTATCCTTTTTGTGTGGAAAGCAAACCACAAGCGGCCTGAATATCCTCACCGCGCGACTTTCTGACCGTGGTCCGCAGTCCTTTCGACATCAAATAATCGCAAAATCCACGAACCGCCATTTCGTCAGTCGTCTTGAAGGGCGTATTGGGTATCGCGTGGAAACGAATCAGGTTCACCCTGCAATCCAGCCCTTTGAGTAAGGCCACCAGCGCTTTGGCATGGGCAGGTGTGTCGTTCAGTCCCTTGAACATAATGTATTCGAACGAAAGGCGACGTTGTTTGCTGAAATCAAATTGTTTCAGCAACTGTATGGTTTGCTCCATGGGCCAGGCTTTTTCGGAAGGCATCCACGAAAGCCGTTGTTCGGGCACTGCCGTATGCAGACTCACTGCCAAATGGCATTTGCTTTCCTCGAGGAATCGGATCAAACCCGGACGAACCCCAATGGTGGAAACTGTCACACGCTTGGGACTCCAGGCAAAGCCGTCGTTCGAAGTCAGCACATCCAGTGCGCGCAACACCTCGTCCACATTGTCCAACGGTTCACCCATGCCCATGAAAACGATGTTGGTCAGTTCCGTGGATTCAGGAATGGAAAGGATCTGATTCAGTATTTCCCCGGCTGAAAGCTGCCCTAAAAAACCCATACGGCCAGTCATACAAAAGCCGCAATTCATCTTACAGCCCACCTGAGAAGATACACAAAGCGTACCCCGTTCATCTTCAGGAATATAGACACTTTCTATAAGCTGCCCCTCTGAAGTCTTGAATAAATATTTGATAGTTCCGTCCTTGGAACGCGCCGAATGCACCGCATCCGTAAAACCCAGATCCGCCCGCTCTGTAAGCAACTGACGATTAGCCTTGGATATATTCGTCATCTCCTCAAAACTCCGCACCCGCTTCACATAAATCCACTCATGCAACTGCGTAGCCGCATACTTGGGCAACCCCAATTCCAGCAACCAGCTCCTCAGCTCCTCCGGCCTCTTTCCCAATATCGCAAATTTCTCGTTCATTCCATCTAATTAAAAAACCGAACCAATACACAAAGGTAATCGATTCGGTCTTATTTTTCTTTGAGCAAAACCCCACGCTGCAAATTATTTCAAGAGTATGCCAGATGCTAGGCGCTTTATGTGAGAAACACCGGAGCGTACTTTAGGTACGTGAGGATTTTCGAGCATGAAGCAACAACGCAGATGGCGTGCTATTGGAATAATTTGTATGCCAAATGCTAGGTGCTTTTCAGGAGAAACACCGGAGCGTACTTTAGGTACGTGAGGATTTTCGAGCATGAAGCAACAACGCAGATGGCGTGCTATTGGAATAATTTAATAGAATTTGATGCGGGAATCTTTGATATGGGTAGTGTTCTTGACCGCGTCGAATGACTGATACATCAACCGGTACATGTTCATACTGTTCAAACCTGCCTCTTCCTGCTGCAAATTGAAAGTTTCCTGCGTTTTCTTATTGGCAACGACCTGGAACACATACACCCCGTTTTTACCCTTGATCGGGGCCGAAAGTTGGTTCAGCGGAGCAGCCGTCACAGCAGCCACCAGCGCAGGTTCTTCGCCCAAACCAGTGATGCGGCGGGTAGCAAAGTTCACAAACAGGGCGGAATCCACATTCACCTTCATGTCCTGAGCCAAAACCTGCAACGAAGTCGCTTTTTTGGACTGAATGTCTTTGATGATCTGTTCAGCTTTGTTTTCGTCGATCAGTTCGCGGAGCAAAATCTGCTGGACTGCTTCCACAGGCTGATATTCGCCATCGTTTACGGCTGTCACACCGATGACAACAAATTGATTGTTCTGGTTTTCCAGGATACCTGAAACTTTACCAGCTTCGTTGTTGTAAACGAAACGAACGGCTTGTCGCATTTGAGGTATTTCGGCGATGGTATTGTCGGAAGAATGTACCGATTGCACTTCCTTCACTTCGTAACCGGCTTTCTGAGCTTCAGCGAAGAATTGGTCCGCTGCCACAAATTTGGCAACCAGCGTGTTCACCTTGTTGTATACATTGCTGTAAGTCTGTGAGCTCGGAGTCACCTTCAGGGTGACCAGTGCCAGTTTGGTCTTGGCTACAGGGGCCGTTTTTTCTGTAACCTGAACGATGGTGATGTTATTTTTGGTCTTCACCTGGAAATATGCATTCACGGTCGCAGCAAAGCAGGAACGGATGAAATCGGTACCCAAAGATAGAGCGTCAATTTCGCGGAACCAACCCATGTCGGCACCACCGTTGTTGCGGGAGAATTTCTGTGCCAGCTGGTTGAAGTCACCGCCAGCCTTAAGCACAGCGATCAAGCTGTCGGCACGGGTCTGTTCGGAAGTGGCCAAGACAATCTGACGAGCCTTTACTGAGTCTGGAGCAACGGACTTGCCCAGCACTTTGGCCATTACGAAAGCTCCTTCGGTAAATACAGGAGTCAGGTAAGTACCAACACTGGAGTTGTTGACGAAATCCTTGACGGTACCAGTAAACAATTTGTTGGAAACATAACAATCCAGGAATTGGTTGTCGGAATTTTCGTTCACAAAACCTGCATAATCGGTGGTCGATGCAAATTCAGGTTCAATTTCTTTCACTTTG
>Ga0209125_1003194_pt1 | contig 11588 bp, 9 predicted proteins | sample BarGraIncub1131A_FD_184503 | JGI IMG/M metagenome (GOLD analysis project Ga0209125, IMG submission 184503) | Arctic peat soil microbial communities from Barrow, Alaska - Barrow Graham LP Incubations 11-31A (SPAdes) (version 2) | ecosystem: Environmental > Terrestrial > Soil > Wetlands > Peat... | reverse complement strand
GGCCCAAACGAAGTCTGTTTTTCAACATAACTGTAGGAACTGTCGGCGTCAAAAGAGGGTTTTACGGTCGTTGCTTCCGTTCTTAGGGTCGTTTTCTGAGAACCGGCGCCGCAGGAGAGGATCCCAAAAGCGCCGATTAGTACCGTTATACCGAGTTGTATCGTTTTAGGCATGTTTTTTGGAGTTAAAAAAATGGAGAATGGAAACTTCTTCGCCGACTTCGAGCCTCACTTCGGTGCCGCAAATCATTGGAAGATTCCTTCCGTCGTGTCCGACAGGGAAATCAAAACAGACCGGGTAGGTAAATTCGGAAACGGCGTCCGCAATAATTTCACGTACTGTTTTACCGAACAACGGATCTTCTTCAAAATCGGAAAAACGCCCGACGATAAGGCCGGAAATACGGGAAAGGATTCCGCCCTGTTTCAGGTTGTGCATCATGCGATCCACGATATAGGGCTTCTCACCAATATCTTCGATGAAAAGGATGCTTTTTTCAGGAACAGAATCGTATGGAGTACCCCTCAGACTGTATAATATCGAGAGGTTACCCCCGAATAAAATTCCTTCAACAACGCCGAAGCGGTTTAGAATAGTTGCTTCACAGGAATAGGTTGGGAAAGTACCGAACAATATATTCTTCAAGTGTCGGACGTGCTCTTGCTCACTTTTCAACGATTCAGCCAGGACTTTTGCCATTCCACCGTGGATGGAGGCGATGCCTTCTTTTTGTAACAAAGCATGCAACATAGTTATGTCACTATAGCCTATCAGCCATTTGGGATGCTTTCTGAACGCCTCCCAATTGAGTTTGTCAATAATTTGAATGGTACCGTATCCACCACGGGTGCAGAATAGGACGCTACATTCGGGATCGTCCAGCGCTTCCTGCAAATCGGAAAGCCGCTGTTCGCTGCTTCCGGCAAAACGACCATTACGAGTGGTGGCATATTGACCGATACGGACAATCAACCCCCAGTGCTTGAGACATTTTTCAGCACCCTCCACCAATTCGGCATCGATGACACCGGCAGGGGAAACCAAGCGCACAACGGAACCTTTTCGTAAAAACGGCGGAATCAGCATTTGTAAAAGAATTTACCAGTTGTTCAGACACCAGTTGTTTAGACAAAAGTAGCATTTAATCTGAAAGGGTTAAGTCTCATTAGCAGAATTTTGGAGATTTCAACCAACAGGAGGTGTACTATGTCAAAAAGTAGTAAAATTAGTATTCAAGTCGGTGTAAATATCAAATATTTGCTTATTTTTGCCAACTTTCATATCAGATTGAAACTATTTTAACTTCAACTATACATTTTATGGAAAACTCGACCAATATTGGCCAGAAGGTGAAATCAATCCGCGAATCCCAGTGTATTTCAGTAGAACAATTGGCTCAGGGTTCAGGTCTTACTATCGATCAAATCGTACTTATCGAAGAAAATCAGAACCTGCCATCCCTTGCTCCGCTCATCAAGATTGCACGGGTTTTGGGTGTACGTCTGGGAACTTTCCTGGACGACAGTCAGGATCTCGGACCCGTTGTTTGCCGTAAAAACGATCAACCCAAAGGTGTCAGTTTTTCGAGTGAAACGGCCAGCTCTCACAATTACCTGAATTTCTTTTCCTTGGCTCAATCAAAAGTGGGCCGTAACATGGAACCTTTTTTGATTGATATTGACTCTGCATCCAGCGCCGGTTACCAACTTTCCTCACACGAAGGAGAAGAATTTCTGTTTGTGCTGGAAGGCGTGATTGAAGTCACCTACGGAAAAACAAAATACGTTCTTCAATCCGGCGAGAGCATCTATTACGATTCCATTGTAGAGCACAATGTGCATGCTGCCAACGAATCCAAGGCCAAAATTCTGGCGGTGGTTTACACACCCTTCTAATTTATTTGAACATGCAATTATTCGACAGAACCATAGGAAATTGGCTGGAATTTTGGGCTAAAAAAACCCCTGACAAAGAGTATATTGTTTATTCGGACCGTAATTTACGGTTCACTTGGGCACAATTCAACCGTCGGGTGGATGAGGCGGCCCTGGGCTTTCTCGCCATTGGTGTTAAAAAAGGAGACCACGTGGGCATCTGGGCTCAGAATGTACCCGAATGGCTTACCTATATGTATGCCTGTGCCAAAATCGGTGCGGTTTATGTGACAGTGAACACCAGTTACAAACAGAATGAATTGGAATACCTGGTGGAGAATTCGGACATGCACACCCTGTGCATCACCGATGGAACCTGGGATTCCAAGTACGTGGACATGACCTATGAGATGTTGCCCGAGCTGCGCCAAAGTCAGCGTGGTCAACTCAATAGTCCCCGATTCCCGAAAATAAAGAACGTGGTCTATATTGGTCAGGAAAAGTTCCGTGGCATGTACAGCGCTTCGGAATTGCTTTTGCTGGGAAGAAATATGGATATTCAGAAACTGAAAGACATCCAGAAAACGGTGGTTCCCGATGATGTGATGATGATGCAATATACTTCTGGTACGACAGGTTTCCCTAAGGGTGTGATGCTTTCACATTACAATCTGGCCAACAACGGCTATCTGACCGGAGAGCACATGAAATTCACCGATCAGGATAAACTTTGTGTCTGTGTGCCTTTGTTCCACTGTTTTGGCGTTACATTGGCAACAACCAACTGTTTGACACACGGTTGCACGCAAGTAATGGTCGAACGCTTCGACCCATTAGTGGTGTTGGCCTCCATTCACAAGGAGCGATGCACTGGCCTTTACGGCGTACCAACCATGTTCATTGCAGAATTGAATCACCCGATGTTTGATATGTTCGATATGTCCAGTTTGCGGACTGGAATCATGGCAGGCGCTCTTTGCCCCATCGAACTGATGAAGCGGGTCAGCGAAAAAATGTACATGCAAATCACCAGCGTTTATGGCCTTACAGAGTGTTCTCCTGGCATGACACAAACGCGCATTGACGATTCCTTCGAGGTTCGGACAATAACCGTTGGAAGCCCTTATGAATTTACCGAGGTAGTCGTGATGAATCCTGAAACAAGTGAAATCTTACCGGATGAAACCCAGGGTGAAATCTGTTGCCGCGGTTACCTGAACATGATCGGGTATTATAAAAATGAGATTGCAACTGCAGAAGCCATCGACAAAAATGGTTGGTTGCATAGCGGTGACCTTGGTATTCGCGACGTGCAGGGCAATTATCGGATCACTGGTCGCATCAAGGATATGATCATCCGTGGCGGTGAAAACATATATCCCCGTGAAATTGAAGAGTACCTCTACCATCTGGAAGGAGTCAAAGATGTTCAAGTGGCAGGTATCGCTTCCGAAAAATATGGAGAAGAAGTCGGTGCCTTCATCATTCTTAAAGAAGGCGTTGAAATGGATGAAGAAACCGTTCGTGAGTTCTGTCGCGGACAGATTGCCCGGCACAAGATTCCGAAGTACATTTTTTTCATCAAGGAGTTACCTATGACCGGCAGCGGAAAGATCCAGAAGTTCAAACTTCGTGACCTTGGCCTGAAATCGTTAAAGGAAAAAGGGGTGGAAGTCGTATGATTGAGTATCTTTGAGAAACAAGTCAAATAAACAAAACAAATGGAAAAAACCCGTTCAGGCCGCATCCTAAAAAAGGATCTGATAGCCTCCATGATGACCTTCTTTCAACAGGATACCCTTAGATCGTATAATTATCAGCAAGTTTCCAATGCCTTAGGCTTGACCAAGCAGGCACTGAAAGTGATGGTGGCGGAATGCCTGGCAGAACTGGCCTTGCAGGATTACCTGATTGAGGTTACCACCGGTAAATTCAAGTTCAACGAACGTGGCTTGTTCATTGAGGGAACCATCAAGCGTAGCCGCAACGGGAAAAATTACCTGAATCCGGACGATGGCGGAGCGCCCATTTTTATTGCCGAACGCAATTCGGGGCATGCCATGGACGGGGATCGTGTCCGTGTGATGCATTCTGCCAAAAAGGCATTCAGCGATCCTGAAGGCGAAGTGGTGGAAGTGCTGGAGCATTCAGACAATACCTACGTCGGCGTGTTGGATGTGGACAAAAATTATGCTTTTCTGATAACGGACAGTAAGAAGCTGGCCAACGATATTTTTATACCTAAAGATAAGATTCACAGTGCTAAATCCGGCCAAAAGGTGGTGGTTCGTATCGTGGAATGGCCGACCCGTTCCAAGAACCCAATTGGAGAGGTGGTCGACATTCTGGGTGAAGTCGGCGACAACAATACGGAAATGAACGCCATCATGGCGGAATACGGACTGCCTTATACCTATCCTGTAGAATTGGAAAAAGCAGCGGAGAATATTCCCGATGTTATCACTCCTGAAATCATTGCAGAACGGGAAGATTTTCGGGGTGTGGTCACTTTTACGGTCGATCCACACGATGCCAAAGACTTTGACGATGCGCTTTCTGTACGGAAACTGGTAGGAGGAAACTGGGAAATCGGAGTTCATATCGCCGATGTGACACACTATGTGAAACCTGGGACAGCCATTGACAGGGAGGCCGAAAGCCGTGCCACCTCCGTATATCTGGTGGATCGTACGGTTCCGATGCTTCCAGAGCGGTTGTGCAATCAGATTTGTTCGCTGCGCGCCGACGAAGAAAAACTTTGTTTTTCCTGTGTTTTTGAAATGGACGACCATGGCGCAGTCATTAAGCATCGTATTGTCCGGACGGTCATCAAATCGGACCGTAGATTCACCTACGAAGAAGCCCAAAACATCATTGAAACGGGTGAAGGCGACTTTGCGACTGAAGTGCTTACGCTGGACCAACTGGCGAAAATCCTTCGCAAAAAACGTTTCGCTGCCGGAGCCATTAATTTTGACCGTTGGGAGGTTAAATTCAATATTGACGAGAAAGGGAAACCACTAAGTGTGTATTTCAAAGTGGCCAAAGATTCCAACAAGATGATTGAGGAATTCATGTTGCTGGCAAACCGTACAGTTGCTGAATTCGTCGGAAAAGGCAAAACGCCTAAGACATTTGTTTATCGTATCCATGACCTGCCGAACGCTGAAAAAATGGAGAATTTTGCCGAATTCATCCGACGTTTCGGCTATAAATTGAAAACCAGCGGAAGCAATACGGACGTATCCAAATCCATCAATTTGCTGCTTGACGAAGTGCAGGGAAAACCAGAAGAGAACCTGATAGAAACGGTGGCTATCCGTGCCATGGCTAAAGCGATTTATTCGACCGAAAATAAGGGCCATTACGGATTGGCATTTGAATACTATACCCATTTTACTTCCCCCATTCGCCGGTATCCGGACATGATGGTGCATCGGTTGCTGGAACGCTATTTGGCTGGTGGCCGCAGTGTATCCGCAGAGCGTTGGGAGGAACTTTGTGTGCACAGTTCTGATATGGAACAGCTGGCCGCACAGGCTGAACGGGCCTCTGTCAAGTACAAACAGGTGGAATACATGTCTGAACGGTTAGGCAACGTTTATGAAGGTGTGATATCCGGTGTGACCGAATGGGGTCTCTATATTGAAATCAACGAGAATAAATGTGAGGGGATGCTCCCCATAAGGGATCTCGATGATGATTATTACGAGTTTGACGAGAAAAATTATTGTCTGGCAGGACGTCGGAACCATAAGTCATACCGGCTTGGTGATTCCATTCAAATTCAGGTAGTCAGGGCAAATTTGGAACGCAAGCAGCTTGATTTTGCTTTGGCAAAGGAGGAAGGAGCAGATACCGGTGAGAAAAAAAAATATACTTCAAATGCTCAAAAACCTGACTATAAAGGTAAATCCACACATTCTCATTCCAAATCCAAAGATTTTTATTCCAAAAAAAGAAAATAATTAGTTCCTATAAAACAAACCACAATCCCGTAGAGATAGCGTTTCGCTTATTAGTATTTATTATCTTTGGTCATTAATCAAATTAATACTGAATATGAAAGATCTGTTTGACTTGACAGGCAAAGTGGCTGTCGTAACCGGTGGTAATGGGATTCTCGGACGTTCCATGTGTGCCGGCCTATGTGATAAAGGTGCCAGAGTGGTCATTATTGGCCGTAAGGTAGAAAGCGGAGAAGCGGTCGTTGCCGAATTAAAGGCGAATGGTGGTGACGCTATATTCTGCAAGTGTGATGTCTTGAATCTGGAGCAACTAAGCCAGGTCAAAGATGAGATCCTGAGGTTATATGGTAAAATCGATATTCTGGTGAATGCTGCCGGCGGAAATATGCCCGGAGCAAGTGTTCAACCCGACAAGAGCCTTTTTGATGTAGATATGGAAGCCATTCGCACGGTTTTCGAACTGAACTATTTCGGTACACTTTACCCCATTCGTGTTTTTGCGGAAGTAATGGTCAAACAGGGTCACGGGAATATCATCAACATCACGTCTGCAACGGCAGAATGCCCCTTGACTAGGGTTTTGGGCTATTCTTCAGCCAAAGCTGCCGTCAAAAACCTCACGCAATGGTTAGCAGTGGAGTTTGCTCATAAATATGGTGAAAACATCCGTGTCAATGCACTGACTCCAGGTTTTTTCCTGACGGAACAAAACCGATTCCTGTTGACCAATCCCGATGGAAGTTTCACCCCAAGAGGTGAACTCATTCTTCAAGGAACACCCATGAATCGTATGGGTAACCCGGAAGATCTCCAAGGTGCGCTGCTTTATCTAGCCAGTGACGCCTCTAAGTTTGTAACTGGAACCACCACGATTGTGGACGGCGGTTTTGTCGCATTCAGCGGAGTCTAACTGGATGCACGCGGACTGGAGTTAGGAATCATCCGCTCACTCAAATCGTTAGATCATTAAATAAACGAAGCCGTTACAACATCACGTTGGAGCGGCTTCTTTCTATATAGAGGAAATTAAAAAGAGTTCTGTTCGGGTTGAAAACTCCGAATAGAAGCCTTCACAATTAAATAGATGCAGGAGCTTGAAGAACGCTACAATAGAACATACTTTTTCTCAAATAAAATCAGAAGTTGTAGCTTAATTGGATTTCTGCCCCTTCCGGACCCAGATTCGGGCTCAGGGAAAGCCTGTTTTTCAGTTTAGGCATCAGGGCGTCATAAATCCAGTAGGTGGCATTTGTGGCCAAAGTCCCAACGGCCGCACCCATTAATACATCAGTTATGAAATGACGGTTTCGGGCAACGCGGGAATAGGCGACCCAGGTGGCCGTTGTATAGCCAGCAACCGAAATCCATGGGCTAATGTAACCGAATTCCCGGTGCAGCAACGTTGCACCGACAAAAGCCATGGACGCGTGCTGGGACGGAAAAGAATTATACTCTTTAAATGGAGCAGGTCGTGCCACATGGGTAGCTATCTTGGTGCGGTAAACAATGAAATCCGCCAGAATGTAGGCCATACCACCGAGGACTACCTGTTCCAAAAGCTTATGTTCACCCTTCAATCCTGCCAGTGACAGTAGAGCGACGGCCCCCATTGGAGCGTATCGCAACTCATCGTCGTACAACTTGACCTGATCGTATTGATCCCAGTTCAATTGTTCCTGAATCTCATATTTTAGATCCGGGAAGGCTAGAATGGCGAGACTGGATGTCGCCAGGGCGACCGGAAAGATGGACTGTCTGAAGTACTTGCTTTTCATCCATGAAGCTTTCTGCCCGATAATCAGGGAGGAATCGGTTGCGAATGGTTGTTCTAGAACCAACATATCGGTTGATTCGGCCAATTTTTCTGAAGTGTTTTCTTCGGCAAAAACATTCAGAAGTGGCACAAACAGAAATAGGATCAAAAGACAACGTACACGATACATACAGGTCGGTAATTTCTAAATTTTAACCACGAAAGTACAGATAGTTTTTGAGGTTTTCCTATCTTTGTACCGATTGAATCTCCTATTTACCCGATAAAATCCCTACTAAATAGTCTATTATGAGTTTAGAATTAAAGAAAGATTGTACGTATTCCCTTTTGGTAGCAACCAGCATGGGTGTTCGCATCACTCCGGTAAACGGTCAACCGGTACATAGCAGCCATTTGTTTGAAATGCAGGCGACGAGTGCTGAAACCAATGTGGCCAGCATCGCTTCCTTTCTTGGAATGCCTGTCAAAGTCCTGACTACTTTTGTTAAAGACAGCCCTATCGCTCAATTTATAAAAAGCAATCTTAAAAGCCGTTTCATGGACTTTGAGGGACCGGAAGTTGCGCAGGGTGATCCTTGGGGTTATCGTCATCAGTTCAATATTGCTGACAGTGGGTATGGTTCCCGCGGACCACGTGTTCAAAACGACCGGGCAGGTGAAGTTGGCCGGACATTGAATGTCAAAGATTTCGACCTGGAGCGGATCTTTGGGAAAGAAGGTGTTCAGATTGTGCACTTATCCGGATTGATCGCAGCTTTGTCACCGGAAACGACGACCTTTTGTCTCGAAATTGCACGGGCGGCCAAGAAATACGGCAGCCGCATCTCCTTTGATTTAAACTACCGTGCCTCTTTCTGGAAGGGACGTGAAAAACAACTCAGTGAAAGTTTCGCTGAAATAGCCTCCGTGTCCGACATTCTGATCGGTAATGAGGAAGATTTTCAATTATGTCTTGGTATAGAAGGTCCGGAAGCTGGCGGTAAAGGAATCGAAGCTGAAATTGAAGGATTTAAAGGAATGATTGGTCGGGTGAAAAAAGCATACCCCAACGCCTCTGTTTTCGCAACAACACTTCGCCAAGTCGTTAGTGCCAACGAACATCTTTGGGGTGCTATCATGCTGGAAGGCAATGACTGGCAAGTCATTGAGCCTCGGAAAATCACGGTATTGGACCGCATCGGTGGTGGAGATGGTTTCGTAGGAGGGCTGCTTTATGGTATTCTGAAAGGTTGGGCTCCGGAAAAATGGCCCCAATTCGGTTGGGCGACAGGAGCTCTGGCCACCACGTTCCTGACAGACTATGCACAACCCGCTGATGAAGAGATGGTATGGAGCATTTGGAAAGGTAACGCAAGGGTAAAACGGTAAAAAATGCTGTATTACGAAATTGGTTCTGCGGATTTGGAATTGGGTTCAGACGACCTAAAAAAAGGATTGTTTGAAGCCTTGGACAAAATGGGTAAAAAAAGGAAAGTTCTGGCTATACCGCCGGATTATACCCGTTTGCCCAGTCGTGCCGGCGAATTGACCGAATTAACCTGGGAATATTATGGGGAGCAGCTCACGGATGTCCTTCCGGCATTGGGTACACACTCGCCCATGACCCAGCATCAGATCAGCCACATGTTCGGAAAAATGCCGGCTTCACTGATCCGGGAGCACGATTGGCGAAACGATGTGGTGACTGTCGGTACCGTACCCGCAGCATTTGTGAAAGAGGTTTCCGAAGGTGCCGTGGAATTTCCTTGGCCGGCTCAAGTCAATAAATTGTTGATTGAAGGATCGTTTGATTTGATTTTGTCTATCGGGCAGGTCGTACCGCACGAAGTGGTGGGTATGGCCAACTACAACAAAAATATTTTTGTGGGGACAGGCGGTGTAGAAGGCATCAATAAAAGCCATTTTGTCGGAGCATCTTATGGCATGGAACGCATGATGGGTCACGCCGATACCCCTGTACGCAGGATATTCAATTATGCTTCCGAGCATTTCACCAATCAGTTGCCTATTGTTTATGTTCAAACGGTGGTTGGATTGGATAAGACCGATGGAAAGGTGAAAACCCGTGGTTTGTTCATCGGTGATGACTTTGAAGTTTTTGACAAGGCTGCAAAACTTTCTTTGCAAGTCAATTTCGATATGCTGGAAAAACCCTTGAAGAAGGTGGTTGTTTATCTGGATCCAACCGAGTTTAAAAGTACTTGGCTGGGCAATAAATCGGTTTATCGAACCCGAATGGCTATTGAAGATGGGGGAGAATTGATCATCCTGGCTCCAGCCTTGAAGGAATTTGGTGAAGACAAGGAAATTGACCGGCTGATTCGTAAATATGGGTATTTCGGCACTCCTGTCACACTTAAGGCTTGTGACGAGAATATGGAATTGAGAAACAATCTGAGTGCGGCAGCCCATTTGATTCATGGTTCTTCGGAAGGACGTTTCAGTATTACCTATTGTCCCGGGAAAGGGTCAGAGAACCTGACTAAGGAAGAAATTGAAAGTGTGGGGTTCAAGTATGCCGATATTGATGAAGTCGCTAAAATATACAACCCATTGAAGTTGCGTGACGGCTTCAATACATTACCGGACGGAGAGGAAATTTATTACATCTCCAACCCTGCGTTGGGATTGTGGGCATTTAAGGATCGGTTTAATTATTAAGCCGGTAATCAAAGAAAAAAGGTTTAACAGGTATGAAGTTTATTATCGACGATAAAATTCCCTATATCCAGGGAGCTTTGGAGCCGTTCGGAGAGGTCTTATACCTTTCAGGTCCCAATACAACGCCAGAAATTGTCAAGGATGCCGATGCCATCATCACTCGTACCCGAACTATTTGTGACAAGCAACTGCTGGAAGGTTCAACCGTGCAATTCATTGCCACGGCAACCATCGGTTTCGATCATATTGACACGGATTATTGCGATAAAGCCGGAATTTTGTGGACGAATGCTCCCGGATGCAATTCCAAGTCCGTAGAACAGTACATCGCCTCCGCGCTTTTTGTCCTTGCCCAGCGGAAGGGTTTTGAATTGAAAGGCAAAACCATCGGAATCGTTGGAGTAGGACAAGTGGGTTTCAAAGTGGCCAGGGTTTGTGAGCTTTTCGGCATGAACGTTTTACTGAATGACCCACCTCGGGCCAGGGAAGAAGGTCCTGAGAAATTTTGCAGCCTTGAGCGGATCATGCAAGAGGCAGATTTCATTACGCTGCATGTACCACTCAATTTACAGGGAGAAGACGCCACCTTCCATTTTGCGGATGACCGTTTCTTTCAATCACTTAAACGCAAACCCATCCTACTGAATTCTTGCAGGGGTGAGGTGCTTGATTCCCCATCAGCCAAATTAGCTTTGAAAAAGCATCTTATTTCCGGGCTGGTCATTGATTGTTGGGAAAATGAACCCGACATCGATTTGGAACTCCTCGGAATGGTTGATTTGGCGACACCGCATATTGCCGGCTATTCCAAGGACGGCAAAGCCAACGGTACGACGATGAGCATTCAGACCCTCAGTCGTTTCTTTGGATTGGGAATAGACGATTGGAAGGCGCAAAACGTGGAGCTGCCTGAAAATACATTGATTGAATTGGATGGGACATCCCAGACCGAAGAAGAAATGCTGTCAAAAGCCGTTTTGGCGACTTATGATATTCGGACCGATGATGCCGATTTACGCAGAAATCCAGCATTGTTTGAGAAATTGCGAGGAGATTACCCGGTCAGAAGAGAATACCCGGTTTTTTCCATCCATTGCCGCAATGTCGGAAAAGACACACTAGAGAAATTCGAGGCGCTTGGCTTCAAAATGCAGTAGCAATCAATCAGTTGTAGCCTATTTTAACGTAAAATTATAAAAAGAAGAGTATGAAAAAATTAGCAGACATTGGATTAATCGGGTTGGCCGTCATGGGTGAAAACCTGGTATTAAACATGGAGAGCAAAGGCTTTACCGTGGCAGTATTCAACCG
>Ga0209125_1003193_pt1 | contig 11589 bp, 9 predicted proteins | sample BarGraIncub1131A_FD_184503 | JGI IMG/M metagenome (GOLD analysis project Ga0209125, IMG submission 184503) | Arctic peat soil microbial communities from Barrow, Alaska - Barrow Graham LP Incubations 11-31A (SPAdes) (version 2) | ecosystem: Environmental > Terrestrial > Soil > Wetlands > Peat... | reverse complement strand
TGCTATGCACATTTTTAAGTTTTTTATATTTCCAATAGTTGTTAATCATAAATTTAGAATAAATTAATGATTATCTTTATTTCGTTTGAAAATATTTACAGTTTCAATTAGTTTCCGAATTCACTTTACCTTGGGGGAAATAACAATTTTCTGACTGTTACGCCTCAAAGGTTTCAGAATAATAATTTAATAAACCTTGCTTAAGATTCCATAAATCTGAAGAAAGATCTACATAATAGGCATGAGGATTTTCAAATCTTAAAACTTCACTCCATAATTTACGCACTTCTTTAGCAGAGAATGCTTTTATTTCCATAACAGAGGGTGATTCATAAATGGGCTCTCCATTTTCAAAAATTTTAACCTTAAGATTTTTTACATAGTAATTTTTAATTTTCTTCTTTTTCCAAGTAAATATAGAATTAAATATTTCAAGAGGTTTGCTTTCATCAATTTCCTCATTATGCAGGGTAATCAAATCTGCAATGGCCTTGTGTGATGTTTTATCAAAAATTCTGTATAATTTTTTAAAAGCAGGGTTAGTAATTTTTTCTTCATTCTCACTAATTTTGATTCTTGGTATTATTTCTCCATCATTTTCAATGGCAACAAGTTTATAAACACCGCCAAATACTGGTTCTGATCTTGCGGTAATAAGTCTTTCACCAACACCAAAGCTATCGATTTGTGCCCCGTTTTCCAAAACTCCTCTTATTATATATTCATCAAGGGAGTTTGAAATGGTGATTTTTACATCTTCATATCCAGCCTCATCTAACATTATTCTAACTTTTTTAGTTAGATAGGTAATATCACCGCTATCAATTCGAATTGCTTTAGGTCTTTTTCCCATAGGTTTAAGCACCTCATTAAATACCTTTATGGCATTTGGAACACCAGAGAGTAGTACATTATAGGTATCTATAAGCAGTACGCAGTTATCGGGGTAAGTTTCTGCCCAAGCTTTAAAGGAATCATATTCATTATCAAAAAGTTGTACCCAGCTATGAGCCATAGTCCCAAGGGCCGGAATACCAAACATCTCTTCAGCTATGGTACAGGCTGTACCAACACAACCACCAATAACAGCAGCACGAGCTCCATATATAGCACCATCATAGCCTTGAGCACGTCTAGAGCCAAATTCCATAACAGGTCTACCCTTTGCGGCTCTACATATTCTACTTGCTTTTGTAGCTATTAAGGTTTGGTGATTTATTGTGAGGAGTATCATTGTTTCAACAAATTGAGCCTGCATAACAGGTCCTTTAACTGTTACTAAGGGTTCCCCAGGAAAAACAGGATAACCTTCGGGCACTGCCCATACATCACATGAAAATTTAAAATCTCTTAAATAATCCATGAATTTTTCTGAGAAAATATTTTTACTTTTTAAATAGGATATATCATCATCTGAGAATTTTAAATTTGAAAGATATTCAATTAATTGTTGTACCCCGGCCATAATACAATAGCCACCACCGTCTGGTACTCGTCTAAAAAACATATCAAAGTATGCAATTTTATCTTGAACATTATTATGTAGATAACCGTTACCCATAGTTAATTCATAAAAGTCTACTAGCATTGTTAGGTTTCTTTCATTCTGCACATTAAAATCTTTTGATTGTTTCATAATTTTTTCCCCTTTGAAATTTAATAAGAGTATATAATGGAATTATAACATATTTATATTTTAATGTTTAAAAAGGATTATTACAATAGTATTTTGGGTATAAACATAATATATGACAATTTAAAGTAGGTGGATAAAAGTGGAGAACAAGTGCAGTATGAATAATAAAGTGGTTAACAATAAAATAAATGCGAATTTAAGTGAGCAGCAAAGAGCTGCAGTCTTTTGTAGTAACAGAAATTTGTTAGTTACTGCAGGACCAGGTAGTGGAAAAACAGTAGTTATAGTTAATAGAATTGTTTATTTAATAAATCAACAAAAAATTAACCCTAAAAATATTATTGTCATTACTTTTACAAGGGCAGCTGCTATTAATATGAAAAATAGATATATTGCTATCAATGGAAAAGAGCGGGTTCCGTTTTTTGGAACCTTTCATGGTCTGTTTTATAAGATTCTTAAAAATTATTATGGCCAGATAAACATAATTGATACGCTAGAGGTGTATAAGCTAATAAAAAATGTACTGATGTCCTATTTAGATGAGGTAAGCGATGAAAAAGTAAAGGAAGTCATAAATAATATTTCTGTATTTAAAACAAGTGGTGATTTAATGGAGAATTTTGATCCAAGTATTGATAAGGGAATATTTATAGCAGCTTATAATATTTATGAACAGTATAGGAAAGAAAGAAATTTATTTGATTTTGATGATCTGCAAATAGGATGTAGAGATTTGTTTGTAAAAAATTATACAATTCTTCAGGGTTACAGAGCTTTATTTAAGTATATTCTAGTTGATGAATTTCAAGATTGTGATTCTATGCAAGTTGATATACTAAAACTACTAAATGTAGACAGTTCTATTTTTGCTGTAGGAGATGAGGATCAATGTATTTATGGATTCAGAGGCTCTAATCCTGAGTGCATGGTGAAGTTTTCAGAGCATTTTGAAGGGGGAGGCAAAGTACCTCTTTCTATCAACTATAGATGCCCAAAGAATATAGTAGAAATATCCATGAATATTATAAAAAATAATAGCATGAGAAATGAAAAAAATATAATACCATTTAAAGAGCAAGATGGTGGTATTGCAGTAATTAATAATGTAAATGAAAACTCTCAGGCAGAGGAAATCAGTAACATTATTCAAAGTCGTCATGAAATACAGGATAAAAATTATAAAGATAATGCCATATTGTATAGAACAAATGTGGAGTCTAGAAGTCTAGTAGATGTTTTTATTAAAAAAAGAATACCTTTTATGCTTTTAGATAAGGAATATGATTTCTTTCAACATTTCATTTGTAAGGATATAATAGCATATTTAAAACTAAGTATTGATGAATCAAATAAAGAGAGCTTTCTTAGAATAATTAATAAGCCTTTTAGATATGTAAGTAAATTAAATTTAGATAATTTAAGAAGAAATACTGTTAAAGAAGACTGTTTTGAAATAGTAAAGGAAATTTCCGGCGTACCTGTGTTTCAAATGAAGATGCTAGATAAGTTAAAAGTGAATATTCATATTTTAAATAAAATGTCTTTGATGAGTGCTTTAGATCATATAGTTTTAGGTATAGGTTACCACGACTATATTAGAGAGTATTGTACTAAGTTTAAAATCGATTTAGGTGAGATGGAGGATGTTATTGATGAGTTTAGGCAATCAATTGAGGGGTATAACTCTATAATAGCTTTTCTAGCCCATGTAGACCAGGTTAAGGAAGAAATTAGTAAGGGAAAGAAGAATACAAATGAGGATGCAGTAATACTTAGTACAATCCATGGTGTGAAAGGTATGGAGTTTAAAAATGTATACCTTATTAATTGTAATGAGGAGAACATCCCACATGTAAATAACATGGACAAAAACATAGAGGAAGAAAGAAGACTATTTTATGTAGGAGTAACAAGAGCCATAGATAATGTTTGGCTCTGCATTTCCAAAAACGTAAAAGGAAAAGTCAAAGAAACCTCACGATTTGTTGTGGAATGTAATATTACAGGTGTAAGCGGAAAAGAGTTACCTTTTAAAGAGGGAGATACGGTGCTACATAAAAGTTTTGGCAGAGGAAAAGTAATTTCTATTACAAGCAAAGATTTAGATTTGAAGTTTGAGGGTGGAATTACAAGAAAATTTGATGCTGAGGTATTATATAATAACTCACTAATATCAAAAGTGGACTAGAAAATTAAGATTAATCAATGGTGTACTTGCGAGTTTCTAATATAAGGGGGGATTTATTGTGGCACTTCCAAAAGGGAAAAACTCTATTAATACTGCTATAGAAAAGGCTAAAGGTATCAAAGCAACGTCAAAGGATAAGCCTACTGAATCTATTGGTAGAAAAGGAAATCTTAAAATGAAGAAAAAAGGAAAGCATAAATAGGGGGATTTGGAGAGATAGAATGAAAAATAAAAAAGTATTTACAATAAATGAAATTTCAATGACTATTAGTAGCTTTGCAATTCAAGCAATGATATATGAAGTGTCTTGTTATCCGTCACCGGGATTGGTATCACCAGTGTCTTATGGAGCTCATAGGGATATGAATTTTTTTACGTTTATCGATAGCACATCGACATTAAGTAAGTATTTAGTTTTATTTGTTCAAGAAGGGTTTTCGGATAAAACATATAAGGAAATCTTTAATGGCGTTAGACGAATAGGAGTAGAAGCCGAAAAAGATATGTTTGCTAAAACTAGAGGGATTAATACCCATAAGGGTATGCTTTTTTTAATGGGGGTTGCTTGTGCAGCTACGGGAAAAGCAATTTTTGATAAAAAAAGTTTTAAATGTATCCAAGATATTATAAAGGGAATGACTAAAGGGATAGTAGAGAAGGAACTATCCCTTTTAAAAGATAATGTAGAATTAAGCCACGGTGAAAAACTGTTTTTTAAATATAAAACTGAAGGCGTACGAGGTGAAGTGGAAAGAGGAATTCCAACAGTTTTTAATTTCGCTCTAGATTTTTACAAACAAAACTTCGGGCTAAATGTTAATGATAGGCTAGTTCATACACTAATTGGGATAATGCAAATTTGCGATGATTCTACTATCATCTATAGACATAACCCTGAAGTTCTAGATGAGGTAAGAGAAAAAACAATAGAGATTATTAGACTTGGAGGAATGAAAACTGATATTGGCAGGAGAAAAATTGATAATTTGTGTGAAGATTTTATAGAGAAAAATATAAGTCCTGGTGGAAGTGCTGATTTGCTTGGAGTAACGGTATTTTTATATCTTGTAGAACAATACATGAATGTAAATAATACATAGATGGAGTAAAATACATATTGTGGATAACCACTAGAAAAAAAACTAATTGGCTTTATAATTTTTTTGTAAAGTTGCAATGTAAAAGCATAACACATATAATGTAATAGTAAGTAATATTTAACAAAGTTTACTATTATGTTATACTATAAAAGCTAATTGTTATTAAGGAGGGGTATATTGGTTGCTTTTAAGAAGATGTGGGAAGATGTAGGACTAATTATTTCAAAAGAAGAATGCTCAGATGTAAAAATATTGGAGAAATTTAATTATGGATTTACAGTTAAGGAGTTAGGTAATACAATATTTATTACAAGGTATGATTTTGTGGATTTTTGGTGTAAGCTATTATACTATAATGAACTATCATTAGAACAGGTTTTAAAAGAGGATAAATCAAAGCTAAAATATATTTACACTATTATTAAACAGTTGCCTTATATATCAGAAAGCTGTGGAGTAATTAAGTTAATACAGTAGTTTTGTTGAATGTTGCTAAATAATGTTATATAATTTCTATAAGCTCATATTCTAAGAATATGAGCTTGATAATTTTGTGAGGAAGAGGTAGAAAAATGGAAATCACAAATGTAAAATTAGAACAACTAATATTTGCTTTAGATATAGGAACAAGATCCATCATAGGTACAGTGGGGATAATAGCGGAAAAAAAATTTCAAGTTATTGCTGAAAGTTATATAGAACATGAAGAAAGAGCAATGGTTGATGGTCAAATTCATGATATTCAATTAGTAGCTAGTGGAGTGAAAAAGGTAAAAAGTGAACTCGAGAGCATTTTAAATATGTCCTTAACCAAAGTAGCTATTGCAGCTGCGGGAAGATTTTTAAGGACGACTGCAGTAAAGGCTGAAATAGAAGTAGACCAAGATAAAGAAATACATAGGGAAATCATTAGAAGTTTAGAACTTACTGCTGTTAAAATGGCGGAGGAGGAAGTAAATAAATCTACTCAAGGTATGCTTTATTGTGTAGGATATAGTGTTAAAAATTACTATTTAAATGGATACATAATTTCAAATCTAAACTCACACAAAGGTGAGAAGATTGCAGTAGAAATAATTGCTACTTTTCTTCCACACTCGGTGGTTGATAGCCTTTATGTTGTTATGAATAAGGCAGATCTCGAGGTTGTAAGTTTAACCCTAGAGCCAATAGCGGCAATGGAAGCTGCAGTGCCTCAAAACCTAAGACTTCTAAATTTAGCATTAGTGGATATTGGCGCAGGTACTTCTGATATTGCTATTAGTAGCAAGGATAGCATAAGTGCGTATGGAATGGTACCAACAGCTGGGGATGAAGTAACTGAAGTCCTTGCACAAGCCTATTTAGTTGATTTTAATACCGCTGAAAAAATCAAAAAACAATGTAGCGGAAAAAACAAAATTCAGTACACTGATGTTTTAGGCTTTGAAAATGAAGTAGAGCCAGAGGAAGTATTAAAAATAATTAACCCTATAGTTATGAAGATTTCAGAAGAAATTGGGAATAAGATAATTGAATTAAATGGAGGAAAAGCGCCTAACGCTGTATTTCTAGTAGGTGGTGGAGCACATACACCTTTTATAAAAGAAAATATTGCAAAAATTTTAAATCTGCCAATACAACGTGTTGCAATTAAAGGGCGCGAAGCAGTAGTTGACTGTATATGTGATGGTAACCTTGGAAGCATTGGAGTTACAGTTTTAGGTATTGCACTTATATCAATAAAGAGATTAGGACATGATTTTGTTGACGTCACTATAAATGACAAGATAATAAGTTTATTTAATGCCCATAAGCATACAGTTATGGATGTAATGATGCAAGAAGGTATAAATCCCAAAATATTGATTGGAAAGAACGGACGTAATATAAGATTCACAGTTGATGGAATAAAACGAGTGGCCTTTGGGACTCTAGCTAAAGGGGCGGAAATTAAGATAAATAACATAATTAGCAATATTGATTCTGAGGTAAAAGAAGGAGATATTATAGGAGTTGATTTTAGCGTTGACGGAAAAAATGCTGAGCCTAAAATCATGGATTTTGTTAAGAATATTCAAGCTGTGAGTTTTTATTTTGGAGATATAATACAAAACCTTGAGCCTGTAGCATTCATTAATGGCGTGCAAGCTCTAATAAACGCTGTAATAAAAGAAGATGACCAGGTTAACATAGAATTTCCTACTACAATACAGGAATACGCAAAATATTTCCCGGATTGTGTACAAGGTTCAACTTTTATAATGAATAATAAAGAGTTGAAGGTGGATTATGTTATAAAAGAAGGGGACAGAATATATAGTGTTCTTGCAAAGGATGAAGTTGCTGTGGGAGAGCTCAAGAGAAAACAAGTAGATATACCCTTTGAAATACACAAGGGAATAGAAAAGAAGCTAGAGCTAGTTAATGATGAAATTGTTAACATAAAAAATGTACATACTAAATCAGACAATGAAGTGGTAAAAGTTATGGTTGAAGTTAATAAAAAAAATGTTACCCTTAAAAATAAAGATAAATACGTATTTCTTGATATATTTGATTATATAGGATTTGATTTATCTATATCAAAGGGAAACTTAATGCTTATGCTCAATGGAAGTAAAGCTAGTTATTATCAGCCATTAAATAATGGGGATGTAATTCAAATATATTGGGAAAATAAAGAGGTGTAAATAGTGAATTTTTTAGACATGGCAAAGAATATTGAAAATGAGTTAATAGAAATAAGACGTGACCTTCATGAAAACCCAGAACTAGGTTTCGATTTATTTAGAACTTCTCAAAAGGTAAAAGATTTTTTATCAGTGGAAGGCATTGAATTTTATGAAGTAGCTGGAACGGGAATTTGTGCTATTATTAAAGGTAAGGGCGAAAGAACCATTGCGCTTCGAGCGGATATGGATGCACTTCCCTTGGAGGATAAGAAAATATGCAGTTACTCCTCTAAAATTGAGGGTAAAATGCATGCGTGTGGGCATGATGCTCATGCCACTATACTTTTAGGAACAGCTAAAATATTAAATAGCATGAAAGATGAGCTTTCAGGAAATGTTAAATTGTTTTTTGAACCAGCAGAAGAAACTACTGGCGGTGCGCCTTTAATGATTAAAGCGGGAGTACTTCAAAATCCTAATGTGGATGCTGTTATTGGACTACATGTAGAAGAGTGGTTAGAAGCGGGAACTGTTGGCTTAAAAAGAGACGTGGCCTATGCAGCATCAAATCCATTTACTATAAAAATAATAGGCAAAGGAGGACATGGCGCAAGCCCACATGTGACTATTGATCCTATTGTAATAGCTAGTAATGTTATTGTTTGTCTTCAAAACATTGTAAGTAGGGAAATTCCACCTACAGACCCAGCAGTAATAACTATAGGGTCCATTCATGGTGGCACAGCTCAAAATATTATACCAGAAGAAGTTATAATATCAGGAATTATTAGAACCATGAAAAGTGAACATAGAGAATATATAAAGACCAGATTAGTCCAGATAGTAGAGGGCATCGTGAACTCTATGAGAGGAAAATGTGAGATTAATATAGAAGAAAGCTACCCTTGTCTTTATAATAATGATGAACTCGCGGAGATGTTTGAAAAAAAAGCAAGTGAAGTAATTGGTGAGGAAAATGTTTATAAATTAGATCAGCCTACTATGGGTGTGGAAAGTTTTGCTTATTTCTCAATGGAAAGACCAGCACTATTTTACTTTTTAGGAAGTGGAAATGTGGAAAAAGGTATAGTAAATCCGGCTCATGGAAGTTTATTTGACATAGATGAGAGCTGTTTAAAAGTAGGTGTAGCTATGCAATGCAAATTAGCTTACGAATTTTTGTTGAATTCATAACCCATATTAGTATATAATTGATGTTTGATGTGTTTTTTAAAGTGTAAGTTGATTTATTATAAAATAAATTAGATTATCTGAAGATTCGTCACGAGATAAATGAACAAAAGATAAAAGAACAAGAGATAGAAGAATTAGGAGGATATGGATGAGGATAGAAATAGGAGCAAATGAGGCAGGACAAAGAACAGATAAATTCATGAGAAAAGTACTTGGGGATGTGCCACTAAGCAAAATATATAAAGCTTTTAGAAAAGGTGATATTAGGGTTAATGGTAACAAAATTAAGGAAAAGCATTCACTAGTAGAGGGCGATATTGTAGAAACAAAATATATTACTAGTGAGTTTAAAAAGGAAGAGTTTAAAAGAATTGATAACAACTTAAAAATAACCTTTGAGGATGCTAATATATTAATGGTGGAAAAATGGCCAGGTGTTTTAGTTCATTCAGATAAAGTGGGTGGCGAACCTACCTTAATAGATTATGTGCTTTCTTATTTATTTGATAAAGGAGATTACAAACCAGAGAATGAAATAACCTTTACTCCAGCACCATGTAATAGACTAGACAGAAATACATCAGGTATAGTTATATTTGGTAAGAATTTTAAATCTCTCAAACTTTTGAATGAGATGATAAGAGAAAGAAACGTTGAAAAATTTTATATGGCTTTAGTAAGAAGCAGAATTAAAGATGGAGTTTATGAGGGCTATATACGTAAAGATGAGGATGCAAATATATCACAGGTATACGACACTCAAATGCCAAATACAAAAAGAATAGCAATGGAAGTTAAAACTATTCAAAGCTGTGGTACATTTTCTTTAATAGATATTAACCTTTTAACAGGAAGAAGCCATCAGCTTAGAGCGCATTTGAGCCATTTAGGAAATGCAATTGTTGGTGATTCAAAATACGGAGATAAAAAAATGAATAGTTTCTTCAATAACAAATATGGTTTAGATTATCAATTTCTATATGCATATAAGGCAACATTTAAGAATTGCCCCGAAGAACTAGCTTACATGGAAAATAAAACTATTGCAGAAAGTTTACCACCAGTATTAAAAAAGATTAAAAAGGACGTATTTAAATTTTAGAGAGTGTCTTAACGACATTTCAGTACCGAAGGTGATGATTTAATGAATGAAAGTGCAAATTTAAATAAACAATCTACCACAAAAGGCTTTGCCATATTAACTGCTGCAGGTTTTATGGTAAAGTTTTTATCACTATTATATGTTCCTTTTTTAAACAAAATATTGGGCGAGAGAGGGATAGGGGTATATTCTTCTGCATACAATATATTCATATATGTATATATATTAACAAATGCAGGTATTCCTGTAGCTATTTCCAAGATAGTGTCAGAGCTTATAGCACTAGGAAATTATAAGGATGCTGTAAAGACTTTTAAAATAGCTAGATTTTTACTTCTTATATTAGGAATGGTTATGTCAATTCTAATGCTTATTTTTGTAGTACCTATAGCTAATGCAACACAGAGTGCTACTGCAAAATTAGCAATTATGGCACTGGCTCCAACTGTTTTATTATCTTCTGTATTATCAGCTTATAGAGGCTATTTTCAAGGAAGAGGAAATATGACCCCTACCGCAGTATCACAGGTATTAGAACAGGTAGCAAATACAATATTTAGTTTGGTTTTTGCAGCGTATTTTATAAAATATGGGATAGCAGAAGGTGCAGCAGGCGGAACAATTGGAACATCTGTAGGAGCATTAGTTGCAGTAATATATATGATTAATTTTTATGAAAAAAATAAAGTTTTCAGAGTTCCTAAAGGATATAAACAGTTAGACATAAAGAGATTTACTACTAAAAAAATAATAAAAAAGTTATTGGGTGTTGCCGTGCCAATGACAATATGTTTAGGAATACAACAATCAGGGTTATTAATTGATTTGTGGTTAGTTAAATCAAGATTGATATCTTCTGGAATTACTAAAGTACAAGCGGATGTATTATGGGGTGTGTTATTTAAATATACAACATTGATAAATGTTCCTATAGCTATTATTTCATCACTTGCCATAACAATTTTACCGTCTATATCCAGCTTAATGGCACTTAGGGATAAAAAAGCTGTAAGAAAAAAAGTAAGCTATGCTTTTAGGTTAGGTTTTTTAGTGGCAGTACCTTGCGTAGTTGGACTTGCAGTTTTAGCCAACCCCATAGTAGATCTCTTACATTATGGTTCTAGTGTTGGAAGGTTACTTATATACGGATCGGTTGTAATAATACTTATGGCTGTGGTTAGTATTCAAACTTCAATTCTTCAAGGAATTGGGAAAGTCTACTTAGTTACCATTTATGCAATCTTTGGTTTAATAGGGAAAATAATCACAAATTATATTTTTGTAGCAATTCCAAGCATAAATGTATTAGGTGCAATTATAGCCAACGGAGTTAGTTTTTCAATACTTTTAATACTGAACTATATTACTATAAACAAAACGCTAAGGGTTAAAACTAATCTATTTAGTCATGCAATTAAGCCTATAATAGCATCAGGTGTAATGGCCATAGTTGCAAAACTAATGTATGGCAACTTTAATTTTATATTTAGTTTTGTTCGCGAAGGTTATTTTGCTAATGCCATTGCTATATTAATTGCTATGATTTTTGCCGTATTAACGTACTTCTTCACATTAGTTCTTATAGGTGGAATAACTAAAGAGGATTTAGAAATATTCCCAAGTAAGATTAAGAGACTTATACCTAATTCTATTTTGAATAAAATTAGATAAAAATTTAAGAGTGATAAAAAATAAACAAGCCTAATGCTGTT
>Ga0209125_1003192_pt1 | contig 11590 bp, 10 predicted proteins | sample BarGraIncub1131A_FD_184503 | JGI IMG/M metagenome (GOLD analysis project Ga0209125, IMG submission 184503) | Arctic peat soil microbial communities from Barrow, Alaska - Barrow Graham LP Incubations 11-31A (SPAdes) (version 2) | ecosystem: Environmental > Terrestrial > Soil > Wetlands > Peat... | reverse complement strand
CTGGGTATGCTCGGTCCAGAGCCGGTGGCAGACCCCGGGGGCCACCCGTCCGGCCCGACCGGCGCGCTGCTCCGTGGAGGCCGCCGAAATTCTCAGGTTCACCAGGCGGTTCAGGCCGGTGGAGGGATCGAAGCGGAGCTGGCGGGAAAATCCGGTGTCTACCACCACCCGCACCCCCTCGATGGTGAGGCTGGTCTCGGCGATGTTGGTGGCGAGCACCACCTTCCTCCGGTCGCCGGGGAGTATGGCCTGCTGCTGCGCGGCGAAGGGGAGATCGCCGTAGAGCGGCGAGATCTGCAGATCCGCGCCGGCGCTTTCCCGGAGCAGCCGCTCGCAGCGGCGGATCTCGCCGGCACCCGGGAGAAAGACCAGGATGTCGCCGGGGTTCTCGGCGAGCGCCCGGAGCACGGCGGCGCAGGCGATCTCCGGAAGCCTCCCGGTCGGCTCCGACTTCAGGTAGTCAAGCCGCACCGGGAAGCGCCTCCCGGAGCTGGAAATAAGCGGCGCCCCCCCCAAAAGCTCGGCGACGGGCGCCGCGTCCAGGGTCGCGGACATGACCAGGATGCGCAGCTCCTCGCGAAGCCCCAGCTGCACGTCGCGGCAAAGGGCGAGGGAGAGGTCGGAGGTCAGGCTCCTCTCGTGGAATTCGTCGAAGATCACGGCGGCGACCCCCGCCAGGCATGGGTCGCTCTGCAGCCTGCGGGCCAGGATCCCCTCGGTCACCACCTCGATCCTGGTGGCCTTGGAAACCCGCCGCTCGAAGCGGATGCTGTAGCCGACGGTCCGGCCCACCTCCTCGCCCAGGGCCGCCGCCATGAAGCGCGCGGCGTTGACCGCCGCAAGCCGGCGCGGCTCCAGCATGACGATGCTTCCGCCGGCCAGAAACCGGGCGCCAAGGAGCGCCAGCGGGACGCGGGTGGTCTTGCCGGCTCCCGGCGGCGCCTGCAGCACGGCCACGTTGCGGGCTTCCAGCGCGGCGAGGAGATCGGGGAGGATTTCCTCGATGGGAGTTGGCGGCAGGGCGGGGGTCAAGGGAGCAGGCGTAACGCCTCCAGGTCGACCCCGGCGAGGGAGGCGACCACCCGGCAGGCGCCGGTGAGCCGCTCCTCGGGATAGCTGTTGGTCACCGCGAGCACCCGGAGCCCCGCGCCGGTCGCCGAGAGGACTCCCGCGGCGGTGTCCTCGACGGCGAGGGAGCTGGCGGGTTCGATCCGGCCGGGGAAGAGCTCCTGGAGCCGCCGCACGGCGAGACGGTAGCTTTCGGGATCGGGCTTGCTGGCCGCCACCTCGTCAGCGGTCACCAGGGCGTCGAAGGCGCCGACCAGGCCGAGCTGGGCCAGGATCGGGTCGATGTCGCTGCGCAGCGCGCCGGAGCAAAGGGCAAGCGGAAGGACCCCGGAAATCGAGCGGATCAGCTCGACCACCCCGGGATAGGGCGCCACCCCGTCGGCAACGATGGCCTGGAAGGCCGCCGCCTTGCCGTCCATGAGGGCCTTCAGCTCGCGGTCTGAGAGCTTCCGGCCGGCGGCGCGAAACGCTTCCCGGAAGGCGTCCCGGTCGTCGAAGCCCAAGTAGCGCTCCAGGTATTCTTCCCAGGAATAGCCAAGGCCAAGCGGCACCAAGAGCTCCTGGAAGGTCTTGTAGTGCAGCGGCTCGGTATCCACGATGATGCCGTCAAAATCGAATATGACTGCGTCCAGCATGCAGGGCTCCTTGGTGCGGATCTAGAATTTTCCCAAAAGGGCCAGCCCCGGCACCCCGTCGCTCACCAGGGGGGCGACGGTCACCCCGCCCGGCGTCAAGGCGCGGAACCTGGTGACGGAGTTTCCCGCGAGCTCACCTATGGCGGCGGCGAGCACCACGTCGCTGGTCCAGTGCTTTTCCTGGTACAGGCGCGAGAAGCCGACGAAGCTGGCCGCGGCGTAGCAGAGGATTTTTACCGGGAGGCTCTCGGTCTCGGAAGCGAGCACGTGGGCCATGGCAAAGGAGCTCGCGGTATGCATGGAGGGGAGGGAATCGTAATCGGTTGCGAACTGGAACGGCTTGTAGCGGGAATTCCCGTCGCCGGTCGCCGGACGTCCCCGGCCGACCGCCTGTTTCAGCACCACGGTCGCCGCGTCGGAAAGGAGCAGCGCCTCCCCCAGTTCCTCGCCGATCCGCATGAGCCTGGGTGCGTCGGCCGCCGCCCCGGCGCCGTACAGGGCCGCGGCCACGCCGATGTGCAGGTAGGGATTGCCGACCAGGCTCCCCGCGTCGGTGAAACCTTTGAGCGTGCTGCTGCGCATGCCGGCGAGATCCGTCCTGATGTCCCGGTCATAGATGTAGCTCAGGGCAAAGGCGCCGGCAACAGCGGCGCTGGCGCCGAGATAGGGATCGACCGGCGCCGCGAGGAAGAGCTTCCCCTCGCCGCTCAGCCGGGCGAGTTCCTCGCGTATGACGGCGCCGCTATTAAAGAGGTTGTCCGCGGCCCGGGCCCCCGCGGGAAGGCCGGCGAGGAGCGTGACCAGGAGCGCCAGGCTGAAAAACGCCCGTGCCCGGAGTCGCTGCGAGTTGGGGAAAGGAACTGCCAGCTGCTCCGGGAGGCCGATTGGTGCGTCTTTCATAGTGGTCCTTTGACGCCGGTCTGGCGCCCAAACGTGGCCTGTCCAGCGGCAGTCGATTCCAGTGGAAAGCCGATTGCCCGGCAAGGTCCGGGATAATTTCGAGTCCTAAACGGCGCGGTTCTTTGCACCGGCCTGTTTCGGACAGCACAAGATAGGCAAGTTCGGGTCCTTTGGCAACTTGAAAATGTCGTCCGGCGGACAAAAAAAAACAGCGCCCGGCGGAGGCGCTGTTTTTTTATTGGTGATCCCAAGGGGGCTCGAACCCCTATTACCGGCGTGAGAGGCCAGCGTCCTAACCATTAGACGATGGGATCGAATATGGAAAAAGTGGTGCAGCTTGATTCAGGTCCTGCCGTTACTTGGTGCAGGCAGTATGGCAGGGGTGCGAGGATTCGAACCTCGGATGACGGAATCAGAATCCGTTGCCTTACCGCTTGGCGACACCCCTACATAAGGCAGAAAAGTTTTATAACAGATTCCGGCAAAACAAGTCAAGCTTTTTTCTGCAGCGCCAGCCGCGCCCCGGTCTCCATGGCCCTGAGGTTGGCCGGAATGAAGCGGTGGTTCCTCTCGGGAAGCGCCTTCTTGAGGGCATTATCCAGGGAGACGATGCCGACCGCGCCGGTGAGAGCTATGTAGGCTCCCAGGGCGATCATGTTGACCATCCTGGGGTCCCCGAGTTCGGTGGCGATCTCGTTCATGGCGATCGCGACGATGTCGATGTCGTCCCGCTTCAGGCTGGCGGCATCGGCGAGCGAGGAGTTGACGACGCAGACCCCGCCGGGGCGCACCCGCATGCCGAAGCGCTCCAGGGAACTCTGGTTCAGGGTGAGGAGCGCCGAGGGGGAACCGACCACCGGAGAGCCGACGGCGCCGTCGGCTATCACCACGGTGCAGGTGGCCGCCCCGCCCCTTTTTTCCACGCCGTAGGAAGGGAAATAGCTGACGTTCTTCCCCTCGTCCATGGCGGCATAGGAAAGGAGGTTTCCGGCCAGGAGCACCCCCTGGCCTCCGAATCCCGCTATCAGTACATCGTATCGCATCGGGATCTCCCTGAATTCGCGAAGGGGACTAGGCCCTTCACAGGTTTTCTTCGTTCTTGATCACGCCGAGCGGGTAATAGGGGATCATTTCCTCCCCTATCCGGGCGTTCGCGGCTATCGGGTTGACACCCCAGTTGGTCGGGCAGGCGGAGAGGACCTCCACGAAGGAGAACCCCTTCCCCTCGACCTGGTACTGGAAGGCCCGCTTGATTTCCTTTTTGGCCTGCATCAGGTGCTTAGGCGAGTCGACCGCCACCCGGGCGGAAAAGGCGACCCCACCAAGCTGCGCCAGAAGCTCGGCCATCCTGATGGGGGAACCGTCCTTGGCCTTGTTGCGGCCGTAGGGAGAGGTGGAGGTCTTCTGGCCCACCAGGGTGGTTGGGGCCATCTGGCCGCCGGTCATGCCGTAGGTCGTGTTGTTCACGAAGATGACGGTGATGTCCTCGCCCCGGTTCGCCGCATGGATGATCTCGGCGGTCCCGATGGCCGCCAGGTCTCCATCCCCCTGGTAGGTGAAGACGAAGCTCTCCGGTTTGGCGCGTTTCACGCCGGTGGCGACGGCGGGGGCGCGACCGTGGGGCGCCTCGACCACGTCGATGTCGAAGTAGCCGTAAAGAAAGACCGAGCAGCCGACCGAGGCCACCCCGATGGTCCTCGCCTGCACCCCGAACTGGTCCAGGGCTTCCGCCACCAGGCGGTGTATGGTGCCGTGATGGCAGCCGGGGCAGAAGTGGGTCGGGACATCCTTGAGACTTTGCGGCCTGGTGAAAACCTGTTGCATGCGATAACCCCTCTTGGGCCTTTGGGTGCCTAGACGTACTGCTTCTTGATGACCTCGAGGAGTTCCTCGGGTGAAGGGAGCGAGCCGGCCCCGGGCGGCCGGCCGTAGAAGGAGACCGCTACCCCGGCGCCCACGGCGAGACGCACATCCTCTACCATCTGGCCCGTGTTCAGCTCCAGGACCAGGACCCGACCGGCGGCCTCAGCGCCCCGGGCCAGCGCCTTTTCCGGAAAAGGAAAGAGCGTGATCGGGCGGAACAGGCCCACCTTGAGCCCCGCCTCCCGGGCCATGGCGACCGCAGTCTGGGCGATCCTGGCCACCGAGCCGAAGGCGGTCACCAAGAGCCTGGCGTCGCCAGTCTCATACTCCTCAGAGAGGCACTCCTTTTCCTTCAGGACCTGGTACTTGGCGTGGAGATGCCAGTTGTGCGCCTCCAGCTCGCCGTCACCCAGGAAGAGCGACTTGACCACCCTCTGTTCCCCTTCCCCCTTGCCGCGCACCGCCCACCCTTTTTCGGGAAGCTCGCGCGCCGGGCGCGGGTTGGGCACCAGGGCCTCCTTCATCTGGCCGATCACCGAATCTCCCAGCAGCATGACCGGGATCCGGTACAGGTCGGCGAGATCGAAGGCGTGCATGGTGAGGTCGTACATCTCCTGAACGGAAGCGGGGGCCAGAACCACGATCCGGTAGCCGCCGTGCCCTCCACCCTTCACGGACTGGAAGTAATCCGCCTGGGAGGCGTCGATGCCGCCCAGCCCCGGGCCGGAGCGGGAGATGTTGATGATGACGCCGGGGAGTTCCGCACCCGCCATGTAGGAGATCCCCTCCTGCTTCAGGGAGATCCCCGGGCTGGACGAGGAGGTCATGGCACGCACACCGCAGGCGGAGGCGCCCAGGAGCATGTTGATGGCCGCCACCTCGCTTTCGGCCTGGATGAACTCACCGGAGAGTTTCGGAAGTTCCCGGGAAAGGTACTCCGGTATGTCGCTTTGGGGCGTTATCGGGTAGCCGAAATAGTAGCGGCACCCGGCCTCGATGGCGCCCATTGCTGCGGCCTCGTTCCCCTTTACAAATAGGCGCTTTGACACGTGCTCCTCCCAATAAAAAATGCTGCTCGTTGATCGAGGCGTGCCTGACGGACCTGGTCCTACTGACTTAAGGACCGGCTGGCGACCACTCAATCTGGATGAATCTCCGACAGTCTTCGTCGAGTAAACTATTTAAAAACGGTAATGGCAACGTCAGGACAGATTTCGGCGCAGAGAGCACACCCGATGCACTGCTCCTGACAGGGAGACTCGGCTGGTGTGTACCCCTGGATATTGACCTTACCGCAGAGCTGAATCAGCTTCTTAGGACAGGCTATGGTGCAGATACCGCACCCCTTGCATCTTGACTCATCTATTACAATTCTTCCCATGATAAACACCCTCTCAATCTCGAAGCCGCTCTCGTGCCATGCAATAAGCTCTGGAACCTAGCAGAAATCAGTCTGACCAGTCAACTTTTTTTGTATACGATGAACCTTTATCGCTTGATTTTGAATCGGCCTGTAGTTTAATGGTACATGGTTAGACACAACACCTTAAATTCTTCAAAGGAGGAAATGACAAATGGCATCATCTCTGCTCGAATTGACGGCCAACATAGTCTCTTCGCATGCATCGGTATCAGAGATGTCCGGCGAAGATCTGCTGCTAGAACTGCAGAAGGTGCATATCGCTTTGCAAAAACTGGAAGGGGATATCGGCGAAGACGCTGAGAAGGCCGAGTCGGCGGGACCAGCCATGTCCGTGAAGAAGGCCTTCCAGCCCGACCAGGTCTGCTGCATGATCTGCGGCAAATCCGGCATGAAGACGCTGGCCCGCCACCTGGCCCAGTTGCACGGCCTGAAGCCGGGCGCATACAGAAAACAGTTCGGCATCCCGAGCAGCCAGGCCCTTACCGCTCGAAACTTCTCGGAGGCGCGCCGGAAAATGGCCCAGGAGAAGGGACTCGCGGACAACCTCGCCAAGGCGAGGGCGGTGCGGGCGGCGAAACTTCTCGCCCGGGGAGGGAGCGAGAAAAAGGCAGCCAAGGCGACCAGGGCAACACAGCTGAACGCCTGACAATAAAATACGCGCGAAAGCCAAAGGAAAAGCCGCCCGGCAACGGGCGGCTTTTCCTTTGGTACCAAGCAGTGCGGTACAGCGGACCAATGGGTCCCGCTGTCAGCGGCGCGGCGTGGGACGCCTGGCGGTCACTCCGCTCTTCCTGGGTCCCCGTCCCGAGGAGGGAACCGTTTTTCTCCTCAAACGCTCGACCTCTTCGGGCTCCAGGAATCTGAAATCCCCCGGCTTCATCTCCTCGATCTCCAGAAAGTCGTAGCGCGCTCGTTTCAGGCGCACCACGTTCAGCCCCACCGCCTCGCACATGCGCCTCACCTGACGGTAGCGCCCCTCGTGGATCGTGATGGAGATCCAGGAGTTCTGCTCGCTCTCGCTGAACGGGAGCACCTTGGCGGGAGCGGTCATGCCGTCCTCGAGCTTCACCCCTTCGGAAAGCCTCTTTATCTGACTTTCCGAAACCTGGCCGCTTACCCTCACCAGGTACCCCTTGTCCACCTCGTGGCTCGGGTGCATCAGGATGTTCGCCAGAGCCCCGTCGTTGGTGAGCAGCAGCAGACCTTCCGTGTTGTAGTCGAGCCGGCCGATCGGATAGACCCGTTCCTTGATCCCGGTAAGCAGGTCCGTGACGATGGGGCGCCCCTCGGGGTCCTTCATGGTGGTCATGTAGCCGACCGGTTTGTAGAGCAGGAGGTAGACCCGCTTCTCATCGATGGTGAGCGCCTTGCCGTCCACCGTGATGCTGTCGGTCTCCGGGTCCGCCTTGGTGCCGAGTTCGGTGACGACCGTGCCGTTTATGGCGACCCTCCCGTCCTGAATGATGGTCTCGGACTCACGGCGGGAAGCTATGCCCGCCTGTGAGAGGATCTTCTGCAAACGTTCCAGCATTGGGTAATCTCCTAAATGGGGTGCCCGCGCTACCGGGACAACCCTTCATTAGTACCATAGCGCAGGCCGGTCTCGCAACCATTAACGGAACTACGCTGGGCGGACCGATGGTCATGGGGAGCCACATTTGGCGGCCGCCAACAGCAATCAGGCCTCCGGCAGATAGTCCTTGCGGACCGGCGAGAACATTTCGATGGCGACCGAATCGGATATGACCCGCGCGCCATGGATGACCTTGCCGGGAATGCACCAGCTGTCTCCCGGCTCGACAGAGAAGGTTTCCTTCCCGATGGTCAACTGGATCGAACCCGAAATGAGATAGCCTGTTTGTTCCTGGTCATGGGCATGCATGGGGAGCAGGTTCCCCGCTTCCAGGTGGAATTCGGCGCACAGGGTATTTTCTCCGTGCACCAGGGTCTTCAGCGCCACACCTGGTACCGCCTGCCGATAGCCGGAATCGTTCTTTTTGTAGTACATCAAAACCTCCTGGTCCTAGCTGACAACTCTTTCAGGGAACTTCCCCGGGGAAGTAGCGAACCATACACTCAATAACGCGCCGATTAAAGCAGATTCAGCACGGCAGACAGTCAGGACCGGTTTAAGATCAGAGAAACTTGCGACTATCCATGGGACAGGCAAAGCCTTATTGCCTTGTCTGCGACAACCTGCTAAAAAGAGAGATTGTTTTCGGCGTCAAGTAAGCTGTTTTGAACACAGGGCCGATTTGCAGTACCTGTTAGCCCGGGGCAAAGGTACTTAGGGCGGGAAAAAGCAGACAAAGACCATAACAAAACTACCAAGTTAAGGAGCACATAATGGGTGAACGAAGACTCATACTGCTGAGAAACAAGTCGATAGCCGGCGGGTTGATGGTGGGCGCCGCCATACTGTTCGTCGTGGCGCGTTCTCAAAAAGGTGGCGGCAACTGGGAATGGGTGGCCGCCTTCGCGGAAGCGGCGATGGTCGGCGCGCTTGCGGACTGGTTTGCCGTGGTGGCGCTATTCCGGCATCCCCTGGGAGTTCCGGTACCCCACACAGCCATAATCGCCAACAAGAAAGATACTATCGCCGAAAATCTCGCCCGATTCATCCAGGATAAATTCCTGGCCACCGAGGTCCTGGTCGCCAAGTTGCGGGAACTGAATCCGGCCGGGCATCTCAGCGTCTATCTGACATCGCGGCAAAACGCGGACGCCATGGCCGCGGGATTGACCCGCGTCATCTCGGAATCCCTGGATTTTATCGATGACGAGCGGGTACAGAAAATACTGCGGGCGGCAATGCACGACCGGATCGAGAAATTCGATCTCTCCACTTCCGCGGGTCTGCTGCTGGACACGGTCAGGAAGGACAACCGCCACCAGGTGGTTCTTGATGAGTTGCTGAGACGTACCGCGGCGTGGCTGGCGACTCCCGAATCCCAGGAGAAGATAGCCAATTCCATCGACAACTGGTGTGATACGGAATATCCTCTTTTGAGCAAGTTCATCCCGAATCGTGCCCAGTTCGCCAGGGGGGCCGGTGAAAAGATCGTGAAAAGGGTCAATGAATACCTGCAGGCAGCCAATGCGGATCCTACCCACGATCTCAGGCATAAATTCGACGAGGCGGTGACCGATTTCATCGTTAAATTGAAGTATGACCAGGCAACGAGGAGCAAAATAGAAGCCATCAAGCTGGAAGCGATCAACAACGCGCAACTGTCCGACTACGCGAGAAATCTCCTGGGCGACCTGAAATCCTGGATGATCGACGACCTGGACCGGCCGCACTCCAAAATCCACAAGAAGATATCCGACGCGGTAATTGGACTGGGACACACACTGTCAAGAAGCAGGGATCTAAGCGATTCGATAAACGAGCATCTTGAGGTCGTGGTCAGAAGTTATGCCGGCAATCTGCGCACCGGAATCGCCAAGCATATCTCGGGAACCGTAAAGGAATGGAAGGACGAGGATTTCGTCAATGAGATAGAGCTCAGCATCGGCTCCGACCTGCAGTTCATCAGGATGAACGGCACCCTGGTCGGCGGATTTATCGGCCTGCTGCTGCATGCCGTGTCGTTGCTGCTCAGGTAACCGGTTTCGCGAGCGCCGGTTCCCGTCTTTACCGCAGTTGCAGGCTTCCCGAAAAACGAAGCCAGACATCGGGTTGCCTGCCCGCTCGACCAGCAGGGAAACCCGACGCCGGGAACTCCCTTGCTTTTAGATTACTCCGCAGAACAACCATCAGGGGCCGCACTGCCGATTCCCAGCGCCGGAGAACCCGGCACGGCGGCCCCCGATTACCATCCTAGCTAACCACTGCACCCCTTCCCGTCGAATTCCCTTATTCAGCAGGCCATCAGATTCGGGCAGGATCCCCCCTCACCACACCGAGTAACTCAATTGGCTCCAACTGTGTAGCCGAGAAACTCGATCAAACCAACATCGCACCAGTTTCCCCCGCCGCAGCTCTGATCAGATCCAACATTAAAGTGCCCACAAAACCGGCATATGCACTGATATTACGCACAACATGCCTACGGTTAACGCAGACGGCGCAGTTTGTGCTTGTTTTTTAGGCTGCCGCACAGCTGTGAAGTATAAAATTGTGGCAGCCGCCAGTCGTAGTCAAATTTTTTATCCCAAAAGGAGAGCGAAACATGCCGCAGATGGAAAAAAAAATTCAGAGTATCTATCAGGAAGTTTTGAAGCGCAACCGGGGCGAGAAGGAGTTCCACCAGGCGGTCCTGGAGGTTCTTGAGTGCCTGGGACCGGTTCTCGAAAAGCACCCGGAGTTCGCCGACCGCAAGATCATTCAGCGCATCTGCGAGCCGGAACGCCAGATCATCTTCAGGGTTCCCTGGCAGGACGACAAGGGCGAAGTCCAGATCAACCGCGGTTTCCGCGTTGAATTCAACAGCGCCTTGGGGCCCTACAAGGGCGGCCTCCGCTTTCATCCCTCCGTATACCTGGGAATCATCAAGTTCCTCGGGTTCGAGCAGGTTTTCAAAAACTCCCTGACCGGCATGCCGATCGGTGGCGGCAAGGGCGGTTCCGATTTCGATCCCAAAGGGAAGTCCGACGACGAGGTCATGCGTTTCTGCCAGAGCTTCATGATCGAGCTGCATCGGCACCTGGGCGAGCACACCGACGTGCCGGCCGGCGACATCGGCGTGGGCGGTCGCGAGATCGGCTACATGTTCGGCCAGTACAAGCGGATCACCAACCGTTACGAGCCGGGCGTACTGACCGGCAAGGGGCTCACCTGGGGCGGCTCGCTGGTCCGCACCGAGGCCACCGGCTACGGCGCCACCTACTTTGTCAACGAGATGCTGAAGGCGCGCAAGGATACCTTTGATGGCAAGACCTGCCTGGTCTCCGGCTCCGGCAATGTCGCCATCTACACCATAGAGAAGATCCACCAGCTGGGCGGCAAGTGCGTCGCCTGCTCCGATTCCAACGGCGTAATCTATGACGAGAAAGGCCTCGACCTCGATCTGATCAAACAGCTCAAGGAAGTGGATCGTCGCCGCATCGAGGAATATGCCAAGCGGCACAAACACGCCAAATACCTGCCCGGCGGCAACATCTGGGATATCCCCTGCCAGGTTGCCATGCCTTCCGCCACCCAGAACGAGATAAATGGCGAGCAGGCCGAGACCCTGGTTAAGAATGGCTGCATCGCGGTCGGCGAAGGCGCCAACATGCCGACCACCCCCGAGGGAGTCAAGGTGTTCCTCGCCGCCAAGATCGCCTACGGTCCGGGCAAGGCCGCCAATGCCGGCGGCGTCGCCACCTCTGCTCTTGAAATGCAGCAGAACGCGGGTCGCGACTCATGGAGCTTTGAATTCACCGAGAAAAAGCTGGAAAACATCATGATCAACATCCACCGCAACTGCTTTGAAACGGCCCAGGAGTATGGCGCTCCCGGAAACTACGTGATCGGCGCCAACATCCACGGTTTCATCAAGGTGGCCAACGCCATGGTCGCTCACGGCCTCGTCTAATTAAGGAAGTTAATTTTGAACCTCGGCAGTGAACCTTGACGGAGCGCTGGCGATTTGTTGACTAATACGGAGCCATAGTGCCGTTTTCACCTTCAAGTGGGAATCGGCGCCATGGCCCCGTATTCACATCTAGCCTCATAACTATCGAACGGGAGCGCCCCCCCCCCCCCCCCCCCCCC
>Ga0209125_1003189_pt1 | contig 11604 bp, 16 predicted proteins | sample BarGraIncub1131A_FD_184503 | JGI IMG/M metagenome (GOLD analysis project Ga0209125, IMG submission 184503) | Arctic peat soil microbial communities from Barrow, Alaska - Barrow Graham LP Incubations 11-31A (SPAdes) (version 2) | ecosystem: Environmental > Terrestrial > Soil > Wetlands > Peat... | reverse complement strand
TTTCAGACTGCGCCACTCAGTTGCCATGGGCTACCGTAAAATATTTTCAGTCGTCAACGAACAGACGGCATCCAGGCGGGCATGACTTGGTTCGTGTCTTTTGTCGTGTATAATTGTTGATGTTTGAATAATAAAGTAAAAAATGGGGTGAAAAATGGAAACCAAGAGCGTTGCAAAAGATTTTCCCGTTGTGTGCGTGGGCGGTTCGGCCGGTGGTCTCGACGCCTATACCCGGTTACTACAGCATCTGCCGGTTGATATGGGTGTCGCCATCGTTATCGTCAATCATATAAGAACCGTAGCCGCCATGCTCCATGAAATCCTCCCGCGCTACACGGAGATGCCTGTTGAGCTGATCACGGAACGATTAACTATCGAGCCCAACCATGTGTTTATCATCCCGGAAAACCGTGATTTGCACGTATTAGAAGGAGAGTTCCGTCTGGAGCCGATATCAAAGCCTTGGGGATGGCCCGACGTGATCACGATTTTTATGCGTTCCCTAACGGAACATTGGGACGGCAAGCTCATCGCTGTCATTGTCTCTGGCTGTGATGGTGATGGGGCCGCGGCGCTGTGCGGCATAAAAGAGGTGGGTGGCATAACGATTGCGCAGAAGCCTGGGACGGCCGAACAGCCGGACATGCCTAAGAGCGCGATAGCAAGCGGGTGTATAGACTTTGTTCTTTCTCCTGAGGATATCGCCCAAGAAATTATAAGAATTGCACAGACTGTGTGATGTGGGCAATCAATATGGAATGACTATCCGACGACGGTTGTGGCATGAACAAGGAGACGTTGGCCAAGATCTATGAACCATTTTTGAAATGATGCAACCAATAGATGAAAGACCTAACCGGAAATCACTGGGAAATAGTATGAAAACCACCAAGCAAATCTTTATGTTCTTTATGTTCGCATCCATCCTGAATATCAGCAATGGATATGCGGCCTTGCCGAACGTTTCCCAATTGATTGACGAGGCGCCGACCGCACAGAAACCCCGTCAAATCGTTACGCCCAAAGGGCTGTTATCTCCCCGGCAAAGCGACGCAATCATGGAACGCCTGAAACGCTCGGTCGCCCCGACTGACATTCTGGACCGCCACACCGCCGTGGTAGAATCGGTCACCGAAAGCCCGTTGACGAGGGGGAATAAGATTACCCTGCTCGCCGATGGTCAGGCTACCTATGCCGCAATGTTCAAAGCGCTGCAGAATGCCAAGGACCACATCAACCTTGAAAGCTATATTTTTGAAGATGATGAGACAGGCCGTAAATTTGCCGACCTGCTGCTGCAAAAACAGGCCGAAGGTGTTCAGGTGAATATCATCTATGACAGCCTGGGGAGCATGAAAACCCCCGCCGCTTTTTTCCAGCGCCTGCGTGACAACGGAATTCAGGTGGTCGGATTCAATCCGCTGAATTCGCTGGAATCCCCGAAAAATTGGGGACTGACGCACCGGGATCACCGCAAGATTTTGATAATCGACGGCAAAGCCGCCATTATCGGCGGCATCAACATCAGCAAGGTTTATTCGAGCGCGCCTTTCAAACGGAAAAAAAACGCAAAGGCGCCCATTCACTGGCGTGACACCGACATTCAAATTGAAGGTCCGGCAGTGGCTGAATTCCAGAAGCTCTTTCTTGACACCTGGTTCAAGCAGAAGGGGCCAAAACTCTCCGAACGGAACTACTTCCCTGACCTGAAAGAATCGGGCAAGGCCCTGGTGAGAGTGATCGGCAGCACTCCCGGACAGACCAACAGGATCCCTTTTATTGTGTATGTGTCAGCCATCACTTTTGCAGAATATTCAATCCACATGACGAATTCGTATTTCATCCCTGACGACCAGATAGTAAAGGCCCTTACAGATGCTGCCGGGCGCGGAGTCGATGTAAAGATCATCCTTCCCGGGACCACCGATTCCCAGTTGGCGCTTCATGCACAGCGGTATCATTATTCCGAGTTGTTGAAATCGGGAGTGAAGATCTACGAGCACAGCACTTCCCTGCTGCACGCGAAAACCGCGGTGGTTGACAAGGTCTGGTCAACTGTCGGTTCAACCAACATGGACTTCTTGAGCATGTTAAACAATGACGAGGTGAACGCGGTTATCCTGAATCACGAGTTTGCTGGCGAAATGGAGAAAATGTTTGTCGGGGACCTGGCGAATTCCCGGCAGATTAAATGGGAAGAGTGGAAAAAAAGACCTCTGCTGCCCAGAGTCAGGGAGTGGTTCATTAATTTATTCGTCAAATGGTTGTAATATTTCGTTAATGCACTTAGCCTGCTGGACGGGGCTGGATGGAAGCGGGTCACGTGATTACCATGCATAAGAACAGCAACTATCCGAAGGTATTCCTGTTCATCGTCGCGGCTGCGATTCTTTTTTCTGCCGCTACCGCTTCAGCTGCCGGTACACCCCGGCACGGCCGGGACCTCCTGCTCGACACCTATCACAGGAACAAGGCCAAACTTGAGACAAGCAGCTTCGGCCTTCCTCTCTATCTGGTGTCTTCTGAAAAAAACGACCGGGTGCATGTGGATGTTTACGGGACCTTCGATTATCCCTTCGGCAGTGTTGCCAGCATGCTCAAGGTCCGGACAAACTGGTGCGATATAGTAGCCCTCCATCTCAATGTCAAGGCGTGCACCTACAGGGAACAGCCGGGCGACCGACTGCTGACCTTTTACATCGGCCGCAAAGTCTATCAGCCCCCGGAAGACACGCGTCAAGTCAATTACGATTACCGGATTGTCAGCCAGCAGCCGGGATATCTGGATATCATTCTCAGCGCCGATACAGGCCCATTCGGTACGAAGAACCACAGGATGAGGTTCGAGGCCCTGCCCCTTGACGGGGGAAAAACCTTTGTCCACGTCAGTTATGAATACAGCGACAGTGTTGCGTTGCGTCTCGCGGCAAAGGCCTATTTTGCGACACTCGGTCGTGGCAAGGTAGGTTTCACGGTGACCGGAAAAGACGGAAACGGCAAAGACATCTATATCGGCGGTCCGCGCGGATCGATTGAGCGCAACGCTGTCCGCTACTATTTCGCGATCCAGACCTTTATGAATACGCTGCACTATCCCGAAGAAAGACGCTTCAACATGAGAATCAACGAGTGGTACGATCTCACCTCCCGCTACAGGAAACAGCTCTACGAACTGGACAAGAAGGACTACCTCTCATTCAAGGCAAAAGAGCACAAGAACCAGCTGACGCTCCAGCAGGCAATCAGGACGGGTCTTCCGTAAGCACACACTGAGACCAAGCCCGCAATCAATTCCGATGGGTAAAGCACTCCAGCTTCGCCACAACCGGTATATACGAGAGGGCTTGGAATAATCTCTGTTTGATTATTTCTTACTCCGCCCGGGCAATCCGTACAATTTCTTTAGCGATATCCTCAGGCGAAAGCACAAAATAAATATTCCCGCTTGCTATTGCACTTTCCGGCATATCCGGCTGTTCGGCTGTGTCGAGTTTCTGAGCGATGGTAATACCCCCCACCTCTTTTATGCCGCACAGGGCTGCGGCCCCATCGCCGTCAAAGCCTGAGACTATAACTGCTACCAGCTTGCCGTCCCAGTGCTCCGTCAGTGAACGCAGAAAAGCCGTAATCACATCGGGCCATCCTCTGGGCTTTGATATCGGCTTTAAACGAAACTCTTCATCAAGAACATGCAAATCACGCTTTTCCGGGATGATGAACACATGGTCGGGCTGGATGTGTCAATCGGCGTTGGAAGTTGACCCACCATCGGCGTACTGATTGACCCACTTAATGTTGGACTAGCGTTAAAAATAAGCATGTTAAGTTATCCCGTGGGTCAGTCTTCGACGCCTATCATGGGTTAAAGTTCAAAGCCGATCCACAGTTTGTAACGGGGTCGGCCTTCAACTGCCGGCTTTAGGGCAGGTGCAAGGACGTGGTTGGAAGTCACTTTTCTCGCTCAGAAAACAAATCCGTCCCCTTTTCGCTTTTTAATGGTTGCTGCCAAATTTGTAGCTTGCAACGCACTGTTCCACCGGATGCCATTGCGGAGCTGCCTCAGCCTGCTCCATCCAAGACCCCTTGCGCCGAACACCAGCCGGGAACGCACTCTAACTGAAACCGAGATAAAAGCCTTCTGGAATAATCTGGATAATGCCGTCATAGGTGACGAAATCAGCAATGCGCTGAAACTTGTGCTCGTAACCGCCCAAAGGCCAGGTGAAGTATCAGGGTTGCATACCCAGGAGATTGACGGCCATTGGTGGACTATACCGGCAGAACGATCTAAAAACGGCAAGGAGCATCGGGTTTACCTGACCTCCACAGCGCTAGATATTATCAATGAAGCAATAGACGATAATCTAGAAGGCCTGATAAAGCATAACCTGAGGATGAAGAAGGAGAAGAAACCAGAACTACCCATAACCAGTCCATACATTGGCTATATATTCCCATGTCCTCACAGAAATAAAAAACAGTCGATTGATTCACATGCGCTGCCGGTTGCTATACGGCGTAATCTCGCATGGCCGCTGACTGATAAGAATGGCAAACAAATCATTGGCCCTGACGGAAAACCGGCTACCGAAAACAAACTTGAGATTGAGAAATTCACTCCTCACGACTTGAGACGAACGGCGGCTACGTTCATGGCCGGTATGGGATTCATGGATGAGATCATAGATGCAGTGCTGAATCACGTAAAACAAGGAATCATCCGTACCTACAATCGTCATAAATACGACAAGGAAAAACAGCTGGCACTTGAAACCTGGGAGCGAAAGCTTAGCGGCATTATCACGGGGACAAAGGGCAACGTAGTATCAATCAACAGTCGAAAAATATCGGCATAAACGCCATTACAACTAAGTACGGCAATTGACAGATTACATTGAAGGACCGAAAATATGGCAATTATAGTTGGAGATGTCCACGGCAGCGTGGAAAAAGTCCGGGCTTTTCTGGATTACAAACCTGAAGATGAGCACGTTGCCTTGGGCGATTATGTTGATTCTTTTCATGAACCACAAACACGCCAGATAGAATCTCTACAGCTGCTCTTGGATTCAAAGGCCGTGATGCTATGGGGCAACCATGATATTCACTACTTGAAAATTCCGCCGTTCATCTGTACAGGTTTCCAACACGGCATGGAAAAACCATTACAGGAGATTATGGAGGCTAATAAGCATAGGTTTCTGGCCGCATATGCTGTTGGCGATTGGTTATGCACTCATGCAGGGGTACATATCCGGCTTGCAAAGCACAAAACCGATGTGAATGCTATTGCTGATCTTCTCAACAATAAAATGGCTGAATATATTGAAAAACCCTACGAACCTGGATCACAAGGCATCTTTGCCATTGGGGGAGGTCGGGGCGGTGAATGCAGAGTTGGCGGCATCTTCTGGCATGACTTCAAGCGTGAAACTGGCATTGCACCGGTCAAACAGATTTTCGGCCATACAGAGACACCGGAACCTGTCGTAACTGCCACTTATGTTGCTCTTGATACGACAAACAATAAAACCCACTGCTGGCTGTACGATACGGCCACGAATAAGCTTGTTTGTCTCGACCTGCCGGAGCTGAAACCAAAAATGCAAAACAATGAGCCGGGGTTTATTGCTGATTTGCCTAAAGATGAACAAGGGCCATTTACCGAATACTTGATGGGAAAATCTGCGCCATTTAGGGGCGGATATTGGCAAGCCGATTACAGGCGGTGGAAACGCGATCCTAACGGATGGTGAATAGTTATACCATGTTTTTTAAAAACATGGTATAACTGAAGCCGAGAGGAACTTTTATGTACGAAATAGATATTCAAACGCAAACGCTCTATGCCGAACTGATCGACATTATGCAGATCATTGAGGCATCAAGAACCATAGCCAGCTTGAAAGGATCGTTTTCAATCAAAGAGGTTAAAGGCGATGAATACGTATATTTCCGGGCCTACAATCCGAGTGGTCAGCTAGAGGAATTATACATCGGCCCACGCAACGACCAGACAGAACAGCTTATGCGTGACCACACAGCCGGAAAATCTGATGTTATGGAAATGGGAGAAAAACTTAAACGCCTCAGTCTTCAAATTCGGGCTGGAATAGTAATGAAAACCGACAAGGCTATGACGCGAGTTATCCGCAGCCTTGCAGATGCGGGTGTGTTCAAGAATGGAGGGGTTCTTGTCGGTACACATGCTTTTCAGGCCTCAGGGCTTATGCTCGGCGTTATGTGGCCACCCGAAACAACAAGGACAACGGACGTTGATCTTGCTGTAGAGCGTAAAGTAGCAGTTGCAATCCCAATGATAGATTCAGATATTCCGGCTGCACTGGACAGCTTGCAAATGGGCTTTTTCGCAGTGCCAAGGCTGAATCATAAAGACCCCTCGACAAACTTTGCAATCCGTAACAGCCAACTTCGACTTGATGTCCTAACACCAAAAACCCAGGATTCAGATTCGCCGGTGATAATCAAAAGGTTTAACTGCGCCGCCGAACCTCTCAGCTATTTGTCGTATGTAATAGAAAATCCCTCTGTTTCGGTGCTACTGGACACAACTCCGGTATTAATCAATATCCCGCAGCCGGTACGATACGCCATGCACAAGCTGATTGTTTCACAAGTAAGGGATGTATCCAGCGGAGTAAAAGCACCAAAGGATTTATACCAAGCGCATCAAATTTTATCGGTACTACAGGAAAACCGGCCTTTCGATATTCAACCAGCATGGGACAATCTTGTGGGACGTGGCCCCAAGTGGAAGAAATACGCAGAGGCAGGATTAGCGGCAATGGAGAAACGGTTTGGGAAACTTGAAATTGAATTGTCTTCACCATCCACCCCACCAAATATTGAATAGAGCAGAAGCTGGGGGAGGCAAAGGCGGAGTATAACCTCAAGGAAGGGTAAAAAGCAGCACACAACTTTTAACATATCGTATCATATCATATGTGTAGTTCTAACAATCATTGGTGGCCGAGTCCGGACCACATGCTTATATAATATAATATTAGTAACTTACGGGTTAAATTGATGCAAAAGTGGCAAGAAAAATTTAGCACATCCCTGCAAAAACTTATCAGTAAAGGGCTTGAAGGTTGTTATAATAAAATTTCAACTTTTTATTGTATCCCACCAGAGCAGTTAATTATTGCTAAAAATATGGGTTCCGGCTCGTCCGGGTTAGGGGGCAGCTCACGAAACGAGTACGGTAAGAGTGTTTAGCCTGTAAGATTGAAGTATGGACCTCTGCGAAGGTGTACCTCAATCTGGCATCTAAAGAGACTTAACGTAGAAGTAACGGACACTGCGCGATAAAGCTGCACAGCGTCCGTGTTGACTGCATGGTTAGATTTCTATTAGCGCTTTTGCTTGTGCGGCGAAGGTATCGCAAAATTCAGAATTATTGCGCACCCAAAGCGCAAGGAATGCGCCTCGTACAATTGCCTCAGGCACGAACCCGATCTTTATCCCAAGCTGATTGAAAAGTAGATGTGGATCACGGTTTGTCCGACATACTTCCTCTATAGAACAAAGAACCAAATCCTGCGCCTCCGGAGCCCTTTGGCACGATACGGTCAAAATTGCTATGTCTTCTGCTAGACGTGCACGTACTGCCTCAAATACCGCTTGCTCAGGTTGTCTGCCCGGAAGGCGAATCACACCAAGTTTTGCGTCATCAAGTTGCTCTGAGTCACCGTCAATCACGCATAACGACTTGAAGTTGACAGCCGGATTTGCCATATGTGCACGATGCGTAGAAACGGCATTTCCATCCCCATGCACTGCATGAACCTCGACTTGATCGTAGTCAGCCCCAAGTTTTTCGCGCAGAATGTAATCTACCCAGGATTTAGCAAATTCGTCTTCGAGGAATATTGCTAGTTTTTTGTCAACACGGCCTGATACAGCGCGAAGTGATTCGACGGAAAGCTTCCCTTGCCTTAACTTCCCGTTAATGCTTGCCCAGATTGCTTCGCTGGGTAGCGGCAACAAAGCGTAGTCGCTATGAGTGGTGAAGACTGTCTGAATAGAGCGTCGTTCAGCTACATCAATCAGGTATTCAACCATTCGCCGCGTTGCAACTGGGTGCAAACCGTTCTCAATTTCTTCGATCAAGATTAAGCTGTTCTGTGATGCTCGCTCTATGCGGGTAATCATTCGAATACCCCAAACCGCCCAGTAGGGGTACTATGTCAAGTAGCGGGGCAAAGTAACGGTTTAGTGGTTGCCATTTAAACACTATATGGTTATAGTGATAATAACAATTCAACCAGCCAGAGGTGATACACATGGCAACATCAACTGACACTATAGATCACGTAACCTTACAACATTTAGTAGAGGCAGGGGCCGTGAGAGGCGCAGATGTGGTCGGCCAGCCGGGAGGGTGGGGGATCGTCATCAAATACGGCATGACCCAACGCGCTTTGGCGGCACGTCGCGGAGCTATAAGAATCTTTAGCCGCTTTGAAACCCTTGTTAGTTATCTCAAAGGCATCGGCATATCGCAATTTGTTGTCAATGCGAGTAACTATGACCCAACGGATAAGAAAACACACCGCCCGGACTCAGCCGTTCGGATGAAGCGCACCTTTGACGCCGCAGATCACGACAAATGGTTTAGAGCGCAGGTTGAAGAAGGCGTCCGGGAAGCGAACGATCCCAATACGGTATGGGTATCCAACGAAGAAGTTACGGCAATGGGTGTTGAACGCCGTGCAGCGTGGGCTAAACAGGCTAAAAGGCTGGCAGCGTGAAGCTGTCATGGCTGCTGGTCGCCATAAATGAGCGATACGACCAGCTTGACTATATTGCACTGGATGATCCATACGCTGCTATCTCGCAAGATAAAGAGATAGAGCAACAGACAAACCTACTCCCAACACAGCCTAAAATGGGACGAGCCGGGAGAGTAAAGGGAACCCGCGAGCTGGTCATCAGCCGCACTCCGTTCATTGCGGTTTACCGCATCGAGGGGCAGCGGATTGAGATACTGCGTTTCCTTCATGGGGCGCAGAAGTGGCCCCTGAAAAAGTGATATAAGCATATAGGATCGCTAATTGTCGTTTGAAACGGTAAAAGTAATCGAACTCAACCAATACCGCCAAGAAAGAGAAGCAATATTGGTTGAGGTGAGATTGCTGAAAAAATATTTACAGGATCTTGACGGTGGTTTGATCTGTTTTGTAACAGTCACTATGCTTCATTAGCCACTGAAAATTTTCATTTAATTTTTGTTGCAACTCTTTATCGGTAACCTGACCAATTAATTCTTTCATTTCCTTAAAAATCCCATAATAGTTTGCTATATCAATAAGTCCCATTGTTTTCTCCTCCCTCGATTTAATAGTGCGCCTAAGGTCTGAATTCACCGCCGTGCAGCCGACAGACACATAATATGCAAATAAAATTGTTCGGCAAGCTGTGAAACGCTAGTATGATGCTGCTTCACACTTTCTCTTAATGGATTCTTCCAAAGGCAGTGATTATATTTTCACGCATCTCAAAATATCCGTTGAACATAAATCGGCGCAACGCTATTACGATGCAAGCCAAAACACTCAATTTTAAAATCGCCAAACAGAGAAGGATAGGAGTGAACATAAGCAACGTTATGCGCATCAAATTCAATAGGCATGCGTCTGATCTCATCAATCCCCAAAACAGATACAATTTTTCGCCAATTAGCATGAGTTGAGTCGCAACTAATGCTATCTATTTTGCCGACAGATAGCTCTAGCAAAATTGACTTTAATGATTCTGGCTTCATAATAAACCCCCTGGTTTTTTTAAATATTGAGATGTTTTTACACGTGTTTCACAGGGGTGTCAAGCGCATAAATTGCATAACTATATAATATTTAAAGTGTATTTGACAGTGAAATGTATGAAGTGTAAGACGCATTTTCTGACACATTATATCAATGTATTAAACAAACAAATGCATGTTTCAGTAAAGACATTCAAAAGAAGCAACATTGACACTCAAAAGATTGCAGTGTAAGGCAACCTTCAATAAAAAAACACATGACAACTTATATATTATAAATTATTTATTTATTGGGTTCATGCGCTACTCATGGCAACAAATACTCCTGATTATCTAGGAGGGACTTTAATTTGGTATGCGGCGGAAGTTACCGGACCTGTTGACGCTGTCTGTGATGCGTTGCGCTACGCCCTAAGCCTCTTGTTCGGCAAATGAGACGGTCGGTGTGCTAATGCCATCACCCAGACTGTAATCCTCCAAAATTAAACCTAAAAGTGTTGACGTTCATCAACGTGACAAGCAACATACTTATTTTAATTTTCTACCTCCTAGTTTCGGTTCTATCCCCCAAAGAAAGGCGGGAATGACGTAATCTGACGCATGGTTGTGGTAGTTTTTCCTTTAAGGAGGAACTACCTATGAATATCAATGAGTTTCACAATCAGTTTCCTGACGAAGATACCTGTCGTCAATATCTTGATAAAACAATTTGGCATCAAGGCAGAACCTGCCCGCACTGTAACAATAAGAAATCATGGCCCCTTTCTGGTGTTTCCACTCGCAAGGGACTGTATGAGTGTTCAGGATGCGGTATGTGTGGGTGTAATACAGGTAACAGCAGGGATACATGATGGTGTGACTAGAGGCAGACCATGATCAGACTGTGGTATGAGGGCGCGACTTGAAGGATCAATAAGTTCATGCTCTGCTGGTTCTTGAATAGATGGATTCTGCATATACCTCTCCCTGCTCCTTTATTGAGCTTTGCAAAAAAAATATGGAGGGATGGGCGTCTGCAGTGGGACCACGAGCCGATTGCAGTCGGCAAGTAAATGTGGTAGATTTTATCCCAGATCAGCTAGATCAGGATAAACGTTTGCAGACGGCTATCCGTCCAATGCCCCTCAGGTCGCCATTAGGCAGTCTGAGGGGTTGTTTTGTCGTTGCTATCAACCTGTGGCTGATTTTTCATGAATGCAATAATTTCTGATGCCACATAAAAAGTGCTCGTCCCGCCATGATATTTCCGTTTTTTGGGTAACACCCCCGATACCTCTAGTCTGTGAATTGACGACCGAGATATGCCTAATATCTGCTGCAATTCTGCTGGCCTGATTGCCCTGTCGCCGTCTTTCGTATTGTCTGCCATGTAGTACCTCCTGGTAACATGAATGCTCATAGATATAGTCAAATCATATTTAATAAGTGTCGCAGTGTCAATAAAAATTATTCGTAATGTATTGAAATAACTATAGAAATGTTATATAATTTGATTTGCTTAAGACGTTAAATCACAAAAACTATACAACTTCTATAGAATCTTAATTGACAATCCATTCCACGCTCGTAAGTTCACACTAGACGTTCGTATGGTGTGAACTTACGATTGAGGTAATCAGTCATGGCAAACGAAAATTAGTATCATACCTTAGAGTTTCAGCTACAAGGGGTGACCCCAACATCCACACTACCAGGGATCAAATTTCATAAATGCGTATTCCGGATGAATCCGGCCGCGATTCCGGCGGGAAAGCGGCCACCGTTCCGGCGGGAATCCGGTCAGCATTCCGATTTGATTGCAGCCACCATTCCGGCGC
>Ga0209125_1003188_pt1 | contig 11604 bp, 9 predicted proteins | sample BarGraIncub1131A_FD_184503 | JGI IMG/M metagenome (GOLD analysis project Ga0209125, IMG submission 184503) | Arctic peat soil microbial communities from Barrow, Alaska - Barrow Graham LP Incubations 11-31A (SPAdes) (version 2) | ecosystem: Environmental > Terrestrial > Soil > Wetlands > Peat... | reverse complement strand
TCAATCTGACTTTTAGTCAAATTTAGAGAGATGTATTCTTCCTCCTTACTCACAGCTTCCAGGGCATAAGGTGAAATTAATACCTGTCTTCCTGTTAGCCAACTCCCTGTATCAGCTATTAGATATCGAACATTCCAGTTATGATCATCGAAATAGAATTCCTTCACCTTACCTATCTCTCCATCTAGACTGTGCAGTTTATAGTTATTTAGTGCTTTTGCCTTATTTAACATAATATTGCTCCTTTCTTTATAGCTCCGCAGAAACGAAGCTGTGAAAATTCAGTTAACTTATAGTTCTCTTGCAAGTTGGTTAGCATCCCATATAGCATACATAATGTTGTGCACCTTACGGGAATCTCCAACGTTATAAACAATTTTATTGGAATCTACCATAGTATCATATAGGGTTTTTTCGCTGCGATAACCTACAGCAACTACAACAGTATCTGTCTTTATTTCTATCTCTCCATTTGGAGTTTCTATCATGATTGAGCCATCCTTCATAGCTTTTATGGTTGAGCTACAATATACTTCGATTTTGTTAAAGACTAAAAGATCTTTAAGCATATCATAGTTTGCGAAGCACATGTCTTCTCCACCACCTAGTATCTGTGATTTTGCCTCTATAATTATAACTTTTTTACCCTGCTGTCGCAGCCACAAAGCTGTTTCACAACCCACCAAGCCACCACCCACAACAATTATATCTTCACCGCTATTTTCTTTACCCTTTAGAATATCATCTGCTGTGCATACATGGTTCTTATCACCAAAGTCTATTTTCATGGGTGTGGACCCGGTGGCGAAAATAACCACATCCGCATTGGATTTTTGTATATTCTCCCGATCAGCTAAGTAGTTCAACTTAACCTCCACAGGAAGCTTCTTTAGTTGCACCACATACCATTTCAGAAGTGCACGATCATCTTGCTTGAATTCTGGAACACTACCGGCAATAATGTTTCCACCAAGCTTACCATTCTTTTCCAGAAGAATTACCTTGTGGCCACGAATGGCACAGACTCTTGCGGCTTCCATTCCTGAAAGTCCACCACCGATAATCAATACATTTTTCTTTTCAGAAGCTTGAGTGAGCGCCAAGGATTTCTCTCTACCACAAGCTGGATTTACTGCACAGGAAAGCGGTAGCCCGTGAGCCAGTCTATCAAGGCATCCTTGATGACAAGACAGGCATGGTCGGATATCCTCAAGCTTTTCAGTCCTGATCTTTTCTGGCAGATAAGGATCCGCCAAGAGTGGTCTTCCGTAAGCAACTATATCGCAGCAAGTACCAAGCGCCTCACAGGCCATATCGGGATTATCCATCCTACCTGCAAGAATAACCGGAACATTTATGCTTTCCTTTAGACTCTTTCCAAATTTACGGTACATACCCTTTTCAAAATACATAGGGGGGTGGTTCCAATACCAGGAATCGTAAGTTCCTGCGTCTACGTTTAAAAGGTCATAACCGGCTTCTACTAGAATTTTAGCTGCTTCAATACCCTCATCAATATCTTTACCCAGTTCCACAAAATTCTCACCAGGTAGAGCACCTTTACGGATTGCTTTTACAAAACTCTTTAAGCTATAACGCAAAGATACCGGGAAATCTTCACCACAGGCCTCCTTAATGCCTTTAACAATATCAGTAGAAATCTTTAAGCGGCCTAACAAATCACCACCATATTCGTCGGTTCGCTTATTGTATAGGGCTATAGCAAACTGATCTAAAAGATAGCCCTCATGAACCGCATGAATCTCCACTCCGTCGAATTTAGCTTCTTTTGCAATTACTGCGCAGGTGACAAAAGATGCAATCAAGCCCTTTATTTCATCCACCGTCATAGCTCTATGCTTAATAGAGGGGTCCCATCTGTTTTCTTGATCAGAAGGTGCAATAGCATTTTTCATAAGATGTGGTATTACCACCCTGCCAAATCCCCCAGTGAGCTGAAGAAAGATTTTAGTATCATAAGCATGAATTCTTTCATTCATAGGAGCACAGGATTTTGCAAACATTAGAGGTTGGTATGAGGCGCAGGGCATTACCAGGGGTACGAATTCGTTATAGTTTACATTTGTAACACCTGTAATAATTAGCCCCGTTCCGCCTTTTGCACGCTCAATATAATATTCCTGAGCATTTTCTGAGAAACCACCACAAGGATCAGCCATTGCTATCATACCTAGAGGTGCCATAGCAATACGATTTTTAATAGTGATCTTCCCCACTGTAAGAGGTTCAAATAGTTTTTTATATTTAGTAGTCATTTATATCACTCCTAAAATTTTATAAAATATCTTTATCCAATATCAGATTGTTTTAAATCATCTTCATTTGGCTTTGGGCAATTGTTAATGTATTGAAGTAGTTCACTTAAACTTGCATTTGCCAGGCAAATGCAGGAATCGGCTCCACCATAATACATATTAACTATCCCTGTAGAATCATTCAGTATCCATCCACAAGGAAAGACCACATCACTAATATCTCCAAACTTTTCATAGGGTGTTTCTGGTCCAAAAATCCATTCATTACTTCTCTTTAGAACCTTCAATGGGTTATCTAAATCTAATAGTGCAAGTCCTAAACGGTAAATTGCCCCAGCTGCAGTAAACTTAACCCCATGATAAAGAATGAGCCACCCCTCAGTAGTTTCAAGAGGTTGGGCAGAAAGGCCAATTTTATTTGCATCCCACCAACCTCCATTACGAGCATTCAAAAGGATTTGATGATCCCCCCAACTTTTTAAATCAGTGGAACTCGATATCCAAATATGCGCCTTTCGACCGCCTGAACAGGGTCTATGAATTAGCATGTATTTCCCGTTGAATTTTCTTGGAAATAAAGCTGCATCTTTATCATCAGGTGGCATTATTGACCCATGTTTTTCAAAATTAATAAAATCACTAGTAAGTGCCAAAGAGACTTGAGGACCTGCTCGAGAGAACGCTGTATAAACTACTGCCCATTTGCTAAGCTCTTCCATCCAAGTTATTCTAGGATCCTCAATTCCCCACCGTTCTTCTATATGTATATCTGGTTCTGATTGAACTGTTGGGATCTTATCAAACATCCAATTTGATATCCCATCTTTACTGATTGCTTTTGCTAGATGCGAGAAGCCTCGCCTATCTTCCACTCTTGCAAGTAATAAAGTATTGTTTTCAAATATGGTTGCTGCCGGATTAAAGATAGTATGCGCAGGATAAGGTAAGTCCTTTGAGGTTATTATAGGATTTTTGAGACTTCTTTTAAAAAGCTCTGGATATGACTCATCCCTTGAATTTAATAATGTTGGCGTGTAGGTTTTCATAATAAATGCCTCCGTATCTTGTAGTATGATTAGTAGCCTATATTTTATAGATACACTTAGTATCTCTTGAATCCCAATAAGCTTAATTAGAGCCTTATATATTCTTTTGTTAGATAATTATAGTGTCTATTCTTTTTTTTAGGATGAATGTTACAGTGTTCACTACTATCTGGATGATTAAGCTTGTTGATAAATTTACTTAATTTATGTAAAGCTATCATTTTGCACAATATTGTATCTTTTTTATATTTTCTTACGCTTTCAAGATAAATTTTATATTTGCTTAAATCTTCTCTGCTTAAAATTAAACATTTACTATTTATGCTAGAAAAATGCCAATCAGTGTATGCTTCTATATTTTTAATAATCTCAATAATATACCTTTTTTTATATTTTTCCACAAGTGAACACTTAAAGCTATTAATTGTATCACTCAAATCTATTTTACTTTGAAAATCATCTAATTGAATTTCATTTCCTATGCTTATAGCATTACTCTCACTTATCATTGAAAATACCACATCCCCAATTTTTGTAATTTTACTTTTAACAAAGTTATCAAAAGTTAACTTCGTATTTATCTTATCATATATATTAACATATGTATATAATCATGAATATGTTATAAGTATACATATCAATATATATGTGATAATATATATATGAGTTCCTTAAATTACACTTGTTATGAAATGAGGAAAATAGTATATAATAGTTATCTATATAGTAATGGAGGCAGAAAAATGGAAGTAAAAAATAAACACAATACATATAATACCTTGTTCCACTGGCATAGTTTTAGATTAAAGCTTGTATTTGAAGGAATAGGGGTAGGTACTATTACCGGCTTATTAATAGTACTATACCGATATATCCTTGAGAAAGCTGGAATTCTTGTAACTTATGTTTACAAAGTTATATCTATAAAACCTTTACTTATCCTGCCCTGGATAGGTGCTTTAATACTTATAGGATATATTGTAGGATTAATGGTTAAACACGAGCCCATGATAAGCGGAAGCGGAATTCCTCAAGTTGAAGGAGTTTTACTTAGGAAACTTGATATGACTTGGTGGAGAGTTTTGATCGGTAAATTTATTGGTGGAGTGCTTTCTATAGGATCAGGTCTTTCACTTGGACGAGAAGGTCCATCAGTTCAATTAGGAGCAGCAGTTGGTCAAGGGTTTAGTCGTGTGTTTAAAAGAATAAAAATCGAAGAAAAATATCTTATAACCAGTGGAGCTAGTGCAGGACTCGCTGCTGCCTTTAATGCTCCTTTAGCTGGTGTAATGTTTGCCTTAGAAGAAGTTCATAAAAACTTTTCGCCCTTAATTTTACTTTCAGCTTTAGCTTCCGCCTTATCTGCTGATTTTGTAGTTAGCGGTTTCTTTGGTTTAAAACCAGTTTTTACTTTAAAGAATCTATCAATACTGCCACTTAAATTCTATTTTTATATAATTTTATTAGGCTGTATAATAGGAGTTTTAGGAGTTCTATTTAATAAGCTTCTTTTAAAAACTCAGGACCTATATGTAAAACAAGCTTGGCTACCAAAAGAATTGAGGATTGTAGTGCCCTTATTAATTTCAGTTGTTCTTGGGTTACTTTTACCACAAGCTCTAGGTGGAGGACATGATCTAATAACCTCACTTTTTACTGGAAACCCTTCCATAACAATTTTGATAGTTTTAGTTATTGTAAAATTTTTATTTACTATGGCAAGCTATGGCTCAGGTGCGCCAGGTGGAATATTTCTTCCACTTCTAGCTATTGGGGCACTAATTGGAAATGTTTATGGGCTAACACTTGTACATTTTCTGCATTTTGATCCCATGTATATTAATAGCTTTATAATACTTGCAATGGCAGGTTACTTCACGGCTGTAGTTAGAGCCCCTATAACTGGAACCATTTTAATTACTGAGATGACAGGAACCTTTAGTCATTTACTTTCTTTAGCTATTATATCTATTGTTGCCTACATTATTGCAGATATTTTCTCATCAAAACCTATTTATGAATCCTTACTGCAAAAATTTTTACACAAGCAAGGTGAAAATCTATCCTTTAGTAATAAGAAAAATAAAGCTATATTAGAGTTTGCAGTTTGTATGGGTTCAGTTTTAGACGGAAAGAAAATCAAAGAAATTCAATGGCCCTCCCACTGTTTATTAGTATCCGTTAAACGAGGAGAACATGAAATACTTCCAACGGGAGATACTGTTATTTTTCCTGGAGACTATTTGATTATACTGACTAATGAGGATAGAGTGTCTAAAATAAATGATGCTTTAATAATAATGACAGGAAGCTGTGAGATATTAAAATAAGAATCTTAAGGAGAGTTAACATGGATAATTTACCGATTTCTTTAGAAGAAATAAAATCTAAAGTTGAAGAGTTAATCAAAAATAATGAAGGGCCCTTTAGCTTAGTGACCTGTGATATTGATAATCTAAATAATATTAATTCTGTACACGGTAATACTATAGGGGATGAAGTAATTAGAAAAGTTATTTCCATATTTAACAATAATCTATCTAAGACTGACTTAATAAGTAGAAGCGGTGATGAATTTACTATATTACTTGTAAAAAAAGGTGCAGAGAGAAGTTTTATGGATCTTGAGGAAATTAGAAGGTATTTATCAGATAATACCTTTGATTTAAAAACCGCAGAGAAAACAGAGAATATTAATATTACTGTAAGCTTTGGAGTTGCTAGCTTCCCAAGAGACGCTAAAAATGTTATAGATCTCCTTAGAGTTGCAGACAGCGGCCTTTTTAGAGCTAAAAAAGGAGGCAAAAATAGGATTTGTCTTTCGGAAGCAGAAAGTATGGTACTTAAATCAAGTTATTTTACTAAAACCCAATTAGACAGACTTTCTGAGCTTTCTAAATTAAATGATAGGACGGAAGCCTTTCTTCTAAGAGAAGCTTTAGATGATTTATTTAAAAAATATAACAAATAAAAACTCCTTGGATTTTCTCCTTTCTAGAATTTTCCATTGAAACATTAAACATATTAATAGTTAGAAAAGGATGAGGATATAGGATGAAAGATGAAAAGATAGTTTCCCAGATGGTAGCGCATCATAAGAAAAAGGAAATTAATAAAAGTGGTGAAATAGGAATAACTTGGTGGCAACTTAGTCTTATTGGCATCGGTTCTATCGTTGGAGCTGGATTCTTTTTAGGGACTAGTGTAGCAATTAGTTTAACTGGTCCTTCTGTAATACTTGCATTTCTAGTTGCGGGACTAATTGGTTATATCACCTTTAGTGCATTAGCAGAAATGAAAATTAACGATCCAGAAACAGGATCTTTTAGAGATTATATTAGAAAGGCTTTTGGAGACAATATTGCCTTTATCAGTGGCTGGATGTATTGGACTGCAGGTGTACTGATTATGGCTAGCGAAGTAACCGCTTTATCTGTTTTTTCACGCTATTGGTTTCCGCAAATTCCTTTATGGGTATTTTCTGTTATCTACTCTGCTTTTGGATTAGGTATCAATTTACTTGGAGTAAAAGATTTTGGGGAGATCGAGTCTTTCTTTGCCATTGTAAAAATCACCACTATCCTAGTGTTCATTATTTTCGGAGCATTATTTGTGCTAGGTTATGTGTCCCCTAAAGCTGGGATGGCAACTGTACCTGTTATTCACTTATCAAATCTTGATTGGTTCCCAAAAGGTATAAAAGGATTATGGTCTTCTATGATTTTCGCCCTGTTTCCTTTCGCTGGTGTGGCAGTTGTAGGAGCTGCTTCCAATGAATTGAAGAAGAAAGAATCTATCCATAAAACTATTACTGCGCTAAATCTAATTTTAGTGTTTTTATATGTTACCTCCCTAGTTATGATTTTGAAAATGGTACCTTGGCAACATATTCAGATAAGTAAGAGTCCTTTTGTTACAGCTCTTTCCTCATTTAATCTACCTATTATAAATTCTGTTTTTAATATTGTTATTATCAGTGCTGCCTTTTCCACTTTTGTGGGAGCACTTTTTGCTATAACTAATGTATTATTATCCCTTGCAAAGGATCATGAGGCCCCTAAAATTGTTCTACGGGAAAATAAAAGAGGTGTAAATGCCATTGCACTTTTGCTTGGGACCAGTGGTTTATTAATAACCATCTTATTATCCTTTGTATTACCAGATACAATCTATGAATATTTAACCACTGCTGGAGGTGTATTATTGATTGGGAATTGGATTATTATTATAGCTGCACAAATAAAAATTCGTAAGAGCTACCCACCACAAAGTAACCCCAATGAGAAACCATTTAAAATGTTATTTGCACCATATAGTTCGTATTTTTGCATTATGCTTGTAATTCTTACTTTAATTGGAGCTGCATTTAATCCAATTCATCTTGTAGGATTGTTTGTAGGTATGGGCATTGTTGCAGTCATTTGTCTTTCTTATTTAAAAGTAAAAACAATCAACAAAATAAATGAAAGGAAGTTTTAGTATGAAAACTAAAGGAAATAAAATATCAATAATTGGAGCAGGCTTTGTAGGTTCTACTACAGCCTTTGCCCTAATGACCGGAGAATTAGTATCTGAAATTGTAATTGTAGATATAAATAAGGACAAAGCACAAGGGGAAGCCATGGATTTATCCCACGGAGCTTCCTTTGTAAGGCCTATGGAAATAACTTCTGGAGAGTATTCAGACACCAAAAATTCGGATATAGTAATTATTACAGCTGGAGTCGGTCAGAAGCCAGGTGAAACAAGGCTAGATTGTATATCGAAAAATCTAAAAATATTTCAAAGTATAGTACCTGAAGTTGTAAAATTCAGCCCAAATTCTATATTATTGGTAGTATCAAATCCAGTGGATGTATTGACTTATATAACCTATAAGCTTTCAGGCTTTCCAAGTAATAGAGTAATTGGTTCTGGTACAGTTCTCGATACTTCAAGATTAAAATACCTCCTTAGTTCCCATTTTGAAATTGATTCCAGAAATATACATACCTATATATTAGGCGAACATGGTGACTCAGAAATAGCTGCTTGGAGCTTGACTAGCATTGCAGGTATGAATATTGATGAGTACTGTGATATTTGTTTGAAAAAATGTAGTGAAGAGCTGAAGTTTAATATATTTAAGGAAGTAAAAAAAGCCGCATATATTATAATTGAAAAAAAAGGTGCAACGAATTATGCAATTGCTCTAGCCATAAAAAGGATAGTTGAAGCGATACTCATCGATGAAAACTCTATACTAACAGTCTCTACTCTTTTAAAGGGAGAATATGGTATCGAAGACGTTTGCCTTGGTGTTCCAACAATCCTAGGTAGGGATGGGGTAAAAAAAATCTTACAGGTTAAACTTAATGTGGAGGAAAGTACCCAGCTTATCGAGTCCTCTAAGGTGATAAAAGCAGTTATTAAAGCATCTAAAATATCATGATTATATTGGAATTTTATTTAGGGACGGCATTATGGTGAACTATAAAAGAATTAAGTAAAAAACAATACAAAGGAAAGGAGACGATAACCTATGAGAATGACTAAAATAATATGTACATTAGGCCCTGCCGTGGATGATGATAACTTAATAGAACAATTAATACTAGGAGGTATGGATGTTGCCAGATTGAATTTTTCTCATGGTACCAAGGATGAACAAAAGTTAAGAGTTGAGAGAATAAAAAAAACAAGAGAAAAATTAAACCTTCCAATTGCATTATTGCTTGATATTAAAGGACCTAGAATCAGATTAGGGAAATTTGAAAATGGTGAAGTAATATTACAAGATAATAATGAGTTCGTATTAGTTAATGAAGATATTTTAGGAACAGAAGAAAGGTCAACTATTTCCCACAAGGAACTATATAAAGTTGTTAATGTTGGCACTATAATATTAATAAATGATGGGCTTGTAGAGCTAGAAGTTGTAAAGGTAGTGGGCAAGGCCATCCATTGCAAAATAATAAATGGTGGTACCATAGGTGATAACAAAGGAGTAAATGTACCTGAAACCGACACACATTTGCCTTCATTAACAACGCAAGATATTGAAGATATAAAGTTTGCTATTGAAAATGAATTCGATTTTATAGCTTGTTCTTTTGTAAGAAAGGCATCAAATGTATATGAAGTAAGAGAATTATTAAAGAGTTATGGTGGACAGAATTTAAGAATAATCTCAAAGATAGAAAACAGAGAAGGGGTAAGTAATTTTGATGAAATATTAAAGGTTTCAGATGGAATTATGGTAGCAAGAGGAGATTTGGGAGTAGAAATACCATTAGAGGAAGTTCCAATTGTTCAAAAAATGATAATCAAAAAAAGCTATAAAGCTGGTAAAACTGTAATAACAGCAACTCAGATGCTAGACTCAATGATTAGAAATCCAAGACCAACTAGAGCGGAAGCTAGTGATGTAGCAAATGCTGTATATGATGGGACTAGTTCACTTATGCTTTCAGGAGAAAGTGCTATAGGTAAATATCCAATCGAGAGTGTAGAAACTTTGGTAAGGATTGCTGAAATGGCAGAAGTATCTATTGATTATGGTAGTAAATTAGCCGCAATGCAATTTGACATGATGGTAAATATTACAAATGCTATAAGCTATGCAACTTGTACAACGGCATTGCAGTTAAAGGCAGCTGCAATAATTTCTGTAACTCACTCTGGGCAAACCGCTAGAATGATTTCTCGATTTAGGCCCTCTTGTCCTATACTAGCAGCTACATCAAATAGAAGAGTTCAAAGACAGTTAAGTATTTCTTGGGGAGTAATCCCATTACTAGTTGGAGAAGCTGCAAGTGTTGAAGAAATGTTTGAAATCGGAGTAAAAAAGGCTTTAGAATTGAAATTAGTTAAGCAAGGAGATATTGTTGTAATAACGGCTGGAGGACCAATAGGAATAACTGGAACCACTAATCTATTAAAGGTCCAGACCGTATGAAATGTTCTCGTAAAAGGTATAGGAATATTTTGAGGTGATGTTTTATTGTTGCATAGTTTCTAATAATGGTGTGTTTTTTAATGATAATTAAAATATAGAATTGCAAAAGAAGTTTGCTAAAATACCATTATGATAAATATTAGATCATAGAGAGGAGTCAAAATGAGCATAATTGATGAATTCATGGAAATATACTCCAAAGAATATGACCACTATATAGAAATTGCTCGTATTTGTGCAGAAAGATGTGAATTAGAACTAGAAAGAAATGGAATCAGAGCCATAGTTACCCATAGAGGCAAAAGGCCGGATAGGCTAAGATTAAAGCTAGAAAAAAGGATAATAGAGAAAAATTACAAATCTATTCAAGTTATTTATGGAGATATTGTAGATTTTGCTGGGATCAGAATAGCGTTATACTTTCCCGGTGACCGTGATGAGGTAAATAAGTTAATTGAATCGAATTTTTATATTAGTAAAGTTAAAAGATTTCCCAAAGAGGGTATTAAAAATACTTATTCTAAAAGATTTTCAGGTTACTTTGCAACACATTACATATGTGCTTTAAAAAAAGATGAGCCCTATGAAGAAGATTCTCGATATGTAAACAGCATGGTCGAAATACAAGTAGCTTCAGTATTAATGCATGCATGGGCGGAAGTTGAACATGATTTGGTGTACAAACCATTAAATGGAGATTTGTCAGAAGATGAGTATGAATTACTGGACCAATTGAATGGATTAGTTATGAGTGGCGAAATCTCACTTGAACGGTTACAAAAGGCGGTAAAAACGAGAGTTGCTGCAATTGACAAACAGATTAATTAATTTGGATAGACCTCCTTTATACTTGTTGTGGTCGGCAAACACACTTCATATTATCAAAGGAGGTCATTTTTTTATACTAATAAATTCACTTCTTTAGAATTTGTATTTCCATAGGTTTTAAACTTACAGTACACACATTTCCCCTGGATACACTCTCATCAAGTTTATAAGTAGTGGTATTATCTTTAATTGCTGCAAGTGCAGTAGTATCTTTGTTATAATTACTATAAAGTATTCTAAAGCTTGGAACTTCATAATTTAGTGTATAATCTACTATTACATATCCATTCCAATTATTTTCTGTGTTAGTATTTATGACAACAAGAACTTCTTAATCGCTAAAGATAACACGCCCCCTTTGTAGTTGGGAATTTTGTATTCAATACCATCCCCAGATATTTCTCTAAAATATTGACGTCCATACCGGTGGGCAACCTCATTAGAATGAAGGGTAATGATTTCCTTCATTTCTACATATATAGGATTAGTAGTATCAAACGCATTAGGTTTTTCCCAT
>Ga0209125_1003187_pt1 | contig 11605 bp, 11 predicted proteins | sample BarGraIncub1131A_FD_184503 | JGI IMG/M metagenome (GOLD analysis project Ga0209125, IMG submission 184503) | Arctic peat soil microbial communities from Barrow, Alaska - Barrow Graham LP Incubations 11-31A (SPAdes) (version 2) | ecosystem: Environmental > Terrestrial > Soil > Wetlands > Peat... | reverse complement strand
CCGCCGACGCCGTCGGCGTCGGCGGGGAGCGAGTGGGTGCCGAAACGGAGCACCAGGCGCAGCTGGTCCCGGAAGGGAGGGGGGCCGGCACCCCGGCGGAACAGACCACCAGGGTAAGGATCATCGATAACCAGGTGCTGGTGCCCGTTATTCTGAAAAACGGTGGGGAAAGCGTCCGGGTCGAACTGGTGCTCGATACCGGTTCAACCCGGACGGCGATCCATGAGGGGCTTGCCGCTCGGCTCCGGATTGACCCTCGCCTTACCCAGGCTTCCCAGTCCGAGGTTGCCGACGGAAGGAAAATCTCTTCCCGCCTCGCGAAAATCGATTCCCTCGGCGTGGGGCCCTTCGCTATTACGTCCTCCGAGGTGATGCTTATTCCCTACCAGGGGACCGAGGGGATCCACGACGGCCTGCTCGGGATGGACTTCCTCGCCAAGCACCGCTACCAGATCGACATGGAGCACGAGCGGATCCGCTGGTTCTGACCCCTGGCCGGACCGCGCCACCAGACAATGACCGTTGCAACGGAGGTCGCTATCAACAAGGTGTATCTGAAACTCGTACTGACAACCTTTTTCTGGGGAGGCACCTTCGTCGCCGCGCGTTTCGCGGTTGGAGAGGCCCCCCCTTTTTTCGCCGCAAGCTGCCGCTTCATCATCGCTTCGATGCTGCTGGTCCCCCTCGCGGCGTGGCAGTCGCGCCGTGAGCCGCGCGGGTTTCCTGTGCCGGAAAATTTCCGGCAGCTGGCGGGGCTATTCAGCCTCGGACTCACCGGGGTGTTCCTGTACAACGCGGTTTTTTTCACCGGGCTGAAGCTTACCACCGCCACCAACGGGGCGCTGATCGTCGCCATCAACCCGCTCTTGACGGCGGTGCTCTCCGCGCTCTGGCTCAGGGAGAGGGTGAGCGCCACCCAGGCGGCCGGACTCCTCCTTTCGCTTTTCGGGGTCGCGGTCGTGATCGCCCGGGGGTCGCTGGCCATATTCGCGAACCTCTCCTGCAACAGGGGGGATCTCATCATGCTGGGCGCGCCGCTATGCTGGGCGCTCTACTCGATACTGGGGAAAAAGGTGCTGGAACGGTTCACCCCGCTGGCGGCGACGGCCTACGCCTCGCTCTTCGGGGCCCTGCTGCTGATACCCGCGGCACTCCGGGAACACGCGGCGCTGGGCGGCGCCTGGCCCGGCTTCAGCTGGCTCGGCTGGCTGGCCATCCTGCAGTTGGCGATCCTCGGCACGGTTGTAGGTTTCGTTTGGTGGTACCAGGGGGTGCAACTGATCGGCACGGCGCGCGCCGCGGCCTTTGTCAACCTGGTCCCGCTGTTCGGAGCCGCGCTGGCGGCACTTTTCCTGGGAGAGAGGCTGGTCGCAGCCCAGCTTTGGGGTGGCTCCATCGTGATCCTCGGGGTCTACTGGGGGGGGAGGCGGCCGGCTCCTCCGGATGTTCACGGCGAGGCAGGCGTTTTAAAGCTGAACGCGGGCGAGGTGGAGGGGTGAGGAATTTCCTGGCGTGGATCTCATGCACAACGCGGCTGATGTTTTGGTCCCTGCTACCGGCGGGGAAGGGAGAGACGGCTCGCTGCAAGGGCGAGGGCGAATGTCGCCTGGCACCGCGCCAGATCCGCGGCGACTTGGGCCGTTTTCTGAACAGCCAGGGGGAACTGCGGCTCTTCTTCCCCGGATGCCTCCCGATCGCCGCGCCGGCGGTGCTTTTCAGGCTGAAGCGCCAGGGGTTCTCCCGCTGCCGCGTGGAGGCCTCGGGCCGGGGCCTGCTGGTGCGGGGCATGCGCTAGGGAGTGGCTAACTCCCGATCTTGCCTATTTCGAATCCAATCTGATCCAGGGGAAGCACCACGTCGGCCACATGCCCGTCGATGCAGGCGCGGGGCATGCCGTAGATGGTGCAGGTCTCCTCGTTTTGCACCAGCGTCACACCTCCCTTCTCCTTCAGGTGCTGCATCCCCTTGAAACCGTCGTTCCCCATGCCGGTCAGGATCACCCCGAGCATCGACCCGGCGCTCGCGTCGCCGAGGGTGGTCATCATCTGGTCGATGGAGGGGACATAGATGTAGTTCGGGAAGTCGGTGGTGGCCGCCGTCCGGAGCACGATGTTGTTTCCAGCCCTGATCAGCGAGCTGTGCCGACCTCCCGGGGCTATCAGCACCTCTCCACCCCGGACCACGTCGCCGTCCTTCCCCTCCCTGATGGCGAGGGAGCACTTGGCGTTGAGCCGGTCGGCGTACGGCCCGGTGAAGGCCTTCGGCATGTGAATAGCCACCACGATGCCGTGCGGAAAATTGACCGGGATTCTGGAGAGCACCTCCTGGAGCGCCACCGGGCCGCCGGTCGAGGCTCCGATCCCGACGCAGCCGATCCTTCGGTGCGCGAAGCGGGAGGGGCGCACCTCTCCGGGTTTCACCAGGCGCGGCCGTTCGACCCCGATCACCTTGCGCTGCACCAGGGAATGGGACGCTTCCATGACCTTGGCCAGCAGCGCCTCTTGGAAGGCGCGCTGGGAGTCCTTGCAATCGCTCACGTTCTTCGGAACGTAGTCGATCGCACCGGCCTCGAGCGCCTCGAAGGTGGACCGGGCTCCCTCGCAGGTCAGGGTGGATACCATCAGCACCCGGGTCGGCTGCTTCGCCATGATCAGCTTCAGGGCGGCGATGCCGTCCATCCGGGGCATCTCCACGTCCATGGTGATCAGGTCGGGCTTGAGCTCCAGGGCTTTTTCCACCCCTTCGATGCCGTCGGAAGCGATGCCGACCACCTCGATGCGCGGTGATCGGGAGAGTATTCCCCTGATCGCCATCCGCATGAAGGAGGAGTCGTCGACGATGAGCACCCTCAGTTTGCTTTCCGGTGTGGTGGGATACATGGGTTTTACTCCGCTCCTATGCCCTGGAAGATTGATTTGACCATATCCTGAATCTCGGGTACCCGGTCATCGAGTTCGTAGCAGAAGCGCTCCACGTCCAGGTCCGCCAGGGCCGGCGCGTACCCCTTCAGGATCGACCACGCCTTCTCCTCGGCGAGGTTGAAGGAAACCCAGGAATTGCCGCCGTAATCGAGCTGACAGACGGAGCAGAACAGGTCGGCGATGTTGACGATGGCGCACAGGGTCGGGTCGAGGACCGCCTCCTCCGGCGCATGGTGCAGCGCGATCACCTCACAGTAGTCCGGGGGAAAGTTCCACTTGCGGGCGATGCAGAGGCCCACCTCGCTGTGGGAAGTGCCGAGGAACTCGGCCTCCTTGTCAACCAACCTGAAGGGATGCCCCTGCACCGAGTCAAGCAGCTTCCGGAAGGCGTCCTGGCGGTAAAAACTGAGAAACACCTCCCCGATGTCGTGCACGATGCCGACCAGGTACGCCTTCTCCGTGTCGGGGTAGCGCATGCGCTGGGCGATGATCTTGGAGACCACGCCGACGCCGAAGGAGTGTTCCCAGAAGCTCTTGATATCGATGATGCCGTCCCTACCCTGGAACACGTCGACGAAGGAGCAGGTGAAGGCGAGCTCGCGTATGTGACGGAATCCGAGGTAGATGAGCGCCCGCTTCACCGACTTTATCTCATGCGCGGGCTTGTAGAGCGGAGAGTTCACCATCTTGATGACCCGCGCCGCCAGGACCTGGTCGGCCAGAATCATGTCGGCGACCTCGTCCAGTTCCACCCCAGGCTTGTCCAGGAGCTCTATGACCCTGGTGGCCACCTGCGGGATGGTGGGGAGATCCACAAAACTTTCCACCATCTCCTGAGCCGTATGCATCATGGCTAGTTTTTCCATACCATCATCCTCACTTGTTGTAGGTGAATCCGCCCGGGAAGTGTACGGTCTTGAATTTATCGTTGACTCCGTGCAACGATTCGGACTGTCCCACGAAGAAGTAGCCGTACGGTTGCAGGTTGTTGTAAAAATGCTGAACGACCTTGCTCTTGGAGGCCGTATCGAAGTAGATCAGCACGTTGGCGCAGAATATGAAGTCGAAACTTTTCATGAATAGCATCTTGTTGTCGTCGTAGAGGTTCAGCTGGCTGAAGGTCGCCAGCTTTTTCACCTCGGGGGAGAGCACGAATTTCCCCGCCGATTCCTCCTTGAAATACTTCCTGAGGTATAAGTCCGGCGTGTTGCGCACCGCGTAGCTGTTGTATATTCCTTCCTTGGCCTGGGCGACCACCGTCTCGTTGATGTCGGTCCCGACGATCTCGATGATCCAGTCCTTGAGCAGCGTGCCCCGTTTCTCCAAAAGCAGCATCGCCATGGTGTAGGCCTCCTCCCCGGAGGAGGAGCCGGCGCTCCAGATGCGGAGTTTCTTGAATCCTATCTTCCCCTTGTGGGCGACGATTTCCGGAAGGAACTTGTTCTCCATGGCGGCCAGCTGCGGCGGGTTCCGGAAGAAGCAGGTCTCGTTGGTGGTAATCTCATCCAGGAGTTTCCGGAGCTCCGAGTTGCCGGTGGCGCCGGCCCGCAAGAACTGGTAATACTCGGCGTGGCTCTTGCTGCCGGTGGATTCCATCCTGCGGGCGAGCCGGCTCTCAAGAAAGTACTTCTTGCTGCTGTGGAAATATATGCCACAGACGGTATAGATGTAGTCCCTGAGTTGCTCGAAATCCTTGTCGGAGATCTTCTGGGCGCTACCTTTTAGATCCAGTGGTTTGCTGTCGAATGCCATTATCGTCCCCTCAAGCGGATTTCCTCACACCGGCCGTCTCGCCGCCTCCTATGAGCCCCATCGGGTCGACGATCAGCGCCACCCTGCCGTCGCCCATGATGGTCGACCCGCCGATGCCGGGGAGGTTGGCGAGGAACTTGCCGAGCGACTTGATGGCGACCTCCTGCTGACCGAGGAGCCTGGTCACCACGAGACCGACCCGCTTCTCGGCTACTCCGACGATCACCACGTAGCAGGTCTTCCTGTCGTCGCCCGCTTCCGCGCAGCCGAACACCCGCTGCAGCCTCATGAGCGGCAGGACGGAGTCGCGCAGCTTGAGCACCTCCTGTCCTCCCACCATGTGGAACTCGTCCTGGTTCACCCGCATGGTCTCGATGACTGAGGCGAGCGGAATGGAGTAGACCTCGCGTTCCACCTCCACCAGAAGGGACTGAATGATGGCGAGGGTGAGCGGAAGTTTCAGGATGAACTCGCTCCCGTGGCCGATATCGTTTTTGATCTCGATGATGCCGTTCAACTTCCTGATGTTGGTGCGCACCACGTCCATGCCGACACCGCGGCCGGAAAGGTCGCTCGCCTGCTCCTTGGTGGAGAACCCGGGGAGGAAGAGCAGGTCGAGGATCTCGCGGCTCCCCATGGTGGCGAGTTGCTCCTCCGTGATCAGCCCCTTCTCCAGTGCCTTTCGTGATACCCGCTCCGTGTCGATGCCGCGGCCGTTGTCCTTGATGCTGATGACGATCTGGTTTCCCTCGTGGGCGGCGGCCAGGACCACGGTCCCGCAACGGGTTTTACCCGCGGCGAGCCTCTCGTCCGGTGTCTCCAGCCCGTGGTCCAGGGCGTTTCTGATCAGGTGGATCAGCGGGTCACCGATCTCGTCTACCACGGAGCGGTCCAACTCGGTCTCCTCGCCGATGATCTGCAGGTCGACCTCTTTGCCGAGGTCGCGCGCCAGGTTGCGGACGATGCGGGGGAATTTCTTGAAGACCTTCTCGACCGGGAGCATCCGCATCTTGAGGACCTGCATCTGCAATTCGGAGGTGACGAAGTTCAGGCGCTTGGAAAGCTTGCCGAATTCGTCGGAAAATTCCGCCGGGTCGAGCCCGAACTGGTAGTCGCTGTGCAACTGGATCATTCGGTTGCGCTCGAGCACCAGCTCCCCAACCTGGTTCATCAGGTCGTCGAGACGCTTCACGTCGACCCGGACCGTCGAGTTGTCGGCGAGTTCCTCTCCCTTGGCGGCGGCCACCTTTGGGGGCGGCGATGCCTTCAGCTGGGACGCCTGGCTCGCAGCCTGGGGGACCGAACTCTCCACCTGCTTGGTGGATGATGCCTCGACTTGCTCGGGAGCCGTTGCTTCCGCTTGCTTGGGAGGGGGTGCCTCCGCGGACTTGGGAGCCGATGCCTCCGCGAGCTTGGGAGCCGATGCCTCCGCGGGCTTGGGAGCGAAGAGCGGGGCCAGGACGGTTGCCTCGGTCGCGGATTCGGAGAGGTAGGGCATCAGCTTCGCGACGGTGGAATCCAGTTCCCGTTCCACGATCTCGCCGGCCTTGATGTCACCCACCAGGGCCTTCACCAGGTCGACCGCTTCCAGGATGACGTCCATGATTTCCGAAGAGAGGATCAGTTCCCCCTTCCTGAGGCGGTTCAGCACATCCTCGGTCTTGTGGGTCACCTTGACGAGTTGGTCGAAGCCGAGGAAGCTCGAGGCCCCCTTCACCGTGTGGATGGAGCGGAAAATCCGGTTCATCAACTCGGCGTCTTCCGGGCTCTTTTCAAGGGTCACCAGGTCGTCGTCCAATTTCTCGAGAAGCTCGGTGGTTTCCGCAAGGAAACCTTCCAAGAGCTCCTGGTCCTCGCAATCTATTGACATTGTCTACTCCGGGAACTGGGGAAATCCTCCCCCGCTGGTGCCTTACGCCACGCTGCTGAACATCCGCTTTTCGTCATCGGAGAACATCTTTTCCAAGTCCAGCAACACCAGGAGACGGTCGGCCTGGTTGATCACCCCCGCCATGCACTCCTGTTCGATGCCGCTCGCCACGACGGGCGGAGGCGGCTGGATCTCTCTCTCCGAGATGCGGATTACCTCCGAGACCTCGTCGACGATGAACCCCATCAACTCGCCGACCACCTCCATGACCATGATGCGGGTGCGCTTGTCGTATTCCGCCTCCTCGAGGTCGAACTTCCTCCTCAGGGAGATGATCGGGATCACCTTGCCGCGCAGGTTGATCACGCCTTCCACGTAGTGCGGGGTGTTCGGCACCCGGGTGATGCTGAGCATCCGGATGATCTCGCGCACCATCAGCACGTTAATGCCGTACTCCTCCTTCTCCAGGTTGAAGCTGACCAACTGGATCAGTTCGCCCCCGGCCTCCTCGCTTTTCAGTTTGAGTGCGGTCTGCATGGACCCTCCCTATATCGCTGGTTCGTGGGGGAGGTCACTCGCATGCCTCTCGCCCCCCTCTGTTCCTACTATTCGGTTGCACCTGACAAATGTTGAATGTTTTTTTCCGCGCCGCCGGGGCTCGCCTCCTTGCATGGAAGGAGGGATGAATGGATATCGGCACGGCCTTGCTGGCAAACGGCTTGCGGGCCGTGTGCAAAAAATTGACTAATACGTGGTCGGCCCACGTCATTTTATTGACATTGGCTTGGCAACCCGCTATAGTTCCAAGCGACATAGTTCTGTATCGGCCGAATTCTCTGTAACTTTAATCAAAATCGGGGAAACAATGGAAACACCGAGAATAATGATTGCGGATGACGATAAAAAGACCCGCGATTTCGTCGCGGCTTTTCTGAGCTACAAGGGCTACCACGTGGATCAGGCCTTTGATGGGCAGGACGCATTGCAAAAGATCGAGGTCAGCGACGTGCAAATGGTCATCACCGATATCATGATGCCCAGGGTGAACGGACTGGAGTTCATCAAGCAGCTGAAGTCGATCCGCCCCGAGATCGTCACCATCGCCTACAGCGCCTTCGCCAACTCCGAGATGACGGCCAATCTGCTGAAGGCGGGGGCCTTTTTCTACCTGGAAAAGCCGTTCAACCTTGAGGAGCTGGAGACCCACGTGAAAAGGGGGCTCGAGCACCAGGCGCTGCAGAGCAAGAGTTTTCGGTCCAAACCGTGCATAAAGAACAGGGCGCTCCTGAACAACATCATCGGGGAGAGCGAAAAGATGCTGTCGCTCTTCGAGATGGTGGAGAAGGTGGCCACCTCGGACTCCACCGTCCTGATCCAGGGCGAGTCGGGGACCGGGAAGGAACTGGTCGCCCGCGCAATTCACGACCTGTCCAACCGCGCGTCCAGGAACTTCGTCGCGGTGAACTGCGCGGCGATTCCCGACGAACTGCTGGAGAGCGAGCTCTTCGGCCATGTGAAGGGGTCCTTCACCGGGGCGATCGCGACGCGCATCGGCAGATTCGAAATGGCGGACAAGGGGACCCTGTTCCTCGACGAAATAGGCGACATGAAGGCAAACCTGCAGGTGAAGCTGTTGCGGGTGCTGCAGAGCAGGGAACTGGAGCCCGTCGGCGCCACCCGTTCCAAGAAGGTTGATGTTCGGATCATCGCGGCGACCAACCAGAACCTGGACCAGATGGTGGTTTCCAAGGCTTTCCGTGAGGACCTTTACTACCGTCTCTCGGTGATTCCGATCATCCTGCCGCCGCTAAGGGAGCGGGAGGCCGATATCGGCCTGCTGCTGAACAGCTTCCTGGAGAAGTTCAACAAGTCCAAGCAGCGCACGGTGCAGGGTTTCGACAAGCAGGTCATGGAGATACTGACCAACTACGAATGGCCCGGGAACGTCCGGGAGTTGGAAAACCTGGTCGAGCGCATGGTGATCATCAAGGGGAACGGGCTGCTTACCTTTCAGGATCTCCCAGAAAAGTACCGCGGCGGGCGGACCTCCGTGCTGCTGGGCGAGCAGATGGACCTCCCCGACGACGGTTTTTGCCTGAACAGCGCCGTGGAGGAATTCGAGAACCGGCTGATACTCCAGGCCCTGAAAAAGAGCGGCGGTAACAAGAAGGAAGCCGCCGAGCTCCTCAACCTGAAGCGAACCACCCTGATAGAAAAACTGAAAAAGAAGAAGCTGGTGTATGGCGAGACGATACTCTCCCCCTGAACAAGGTGCCTTGAAATGTCGGTGAATCCGGTAGCAACAGCGCAATGGTCCACAGTCCCGAAAAAAGGCGGCGAACCGCGCTCGGCTCCGGTCGTCCCCTTCGAGGAGGTCTTTTCCAGGACCTCCGCATCCGGAGGGGCGGAACCGGTCTCCGCAGCAGAGGCCGCCGGAATACTCCGGCTGAAGATGCTGAGTTCCGCGCTCAGCCTTGGCTCTGACCAGGAATCGCAGCAGTCCGCGTCCCTGGGCGTGCAGGGGCTCTTGAACCGATTCCTGGCGCAACTCCCTGAAACCTCTGCACCTGTCGCACCCGTCCTGAGCAGCGTCGCCGAACCGGGCCGGGCCGCCGGGCCCGTTGTCGCTCCAGGCGTCGCTCTTCCCACGCCCGCGCCAGCTGATGCCCTGGTAGACAAGGCCTCCAGTCGATCTGGAGTCGATGCCGTTGTCGAGAAGGCTTCCCGGCGTTATGGAGTCGATGCCGGGCTGATCAAGGCGATCATCAAGGCGGAGAGTAACTTCAACCCTCGTGCCGTCTCCTCGGCTGGCGCCCAGGGGCTGATGCAGCTGATGCCGGCGACCGCCAGGGGGCTCGGGGTGAGCGACCCGTTCGACCCGGAGCAAAACGTCATGGCGGGGACCAGGTTCCTGAAGGATATGCTGCACCGCTACGGCGGGAACCTGGATGACGCCTTGGCGGCCTACAACTGGGGGCCCGGTAACGTGGACCGCCACGGCAGCGCCTCCCTCCCGAGGGAGACCAGGCAATACCTCGGCACGGTGAAGGGGTACTACGCACAGTACCTCGGTTGATGCCGTGTCCCGACCGCCGGTGGGGAGCACGCCTCGCCCCGCCGGGCAACTTTTTATCATCGTGAGATCCCTTGCGTGGCGCTTCCTCCTCCTGGCGTCCCACCCCTTCAGAGCATTCCACCCTCTCCAACCACAATCAAGTCATGCTGAGCCTAATGGCGCGACCCCCCCCCGAACTGGTCCGCATCATTTCTGGTGCTACGGCGCCCACCCGGATGGGCCCGTTTCCCGGGCGTTCAGCCCGATGCATACAAGGAGAAATCATGTCCGAGGTCTTTGAACAACCGATCAGGGCTCTTCCCGAAGCTGACATACCACTTGAAGGGATTAAGGCATATCTTTCACAAGCGGATTCGCATCAGATAATTTTCATGGAATTTGAGAAAGACATCAATCTGCCGGAGCATACGCACGCGGCTCAGATTGGTGTCGTTTTAGAGGGGAAAATTGAATTAAACATTGATGGGGAAAAAACTGTCTATGTCAAAGGCGATAGATACTACATTCCTGAAGGAGTCGTGCATTCGGGGAGAATATTTGCCGGGTATTCGGATATTACTTTCTTCAATGAGCCGAATCGTTATTCCAAGAAGTAATAATGAATCTGGACGAAACTGGAGTGACCCGGGTGGGTACCCGGGTCACCGTTTCGCTACTCGACCATCATCATTCCCTAACGTAGATGTCCTGGTCGGAACGATCCACCATGGCCATGACCCGCATATACTCGTCCTCGATCATGTCGTAGTGCCCCTGTGTCTCCCTGATTACCGAATCGAACACGCGCCGCACCAGCGGGTCGACGATGTCCTTGATGAGGATGGTGTACAGTTCGATGCAGGCCTTTTCCTCCCGAAGAGCGATCTCCAGAGCCTTCTGCTCGTGGGTGTCGGTCGCCAGCGCCTTTTCCAGGGCGAGGTGCGTGATTGACTGTTTGTCCACCGGGCTGTTCAGATAGCCTGGCAGATCCCCCAGATCGCCCCCCTGGTAATGATCGAAAAACGCCTTGAGGTGGCCGGCCTCCTCGTCCGCCAGGAGTCCGAAAACCTTCTTCGACCTCTCGTCCGCGGTTATCGATCCTGCCCTCCGGTAGAAGTCCATGCTTCCTTTTTCCGTCCTGATGGCCAGCTTCAATGCTTCCTGCAGGGTGTACTCTTTGAACATGGCTGCACCTCCGTCGGCTGGTTGGATTATCTAGCGGGAAGTATACCCAAGGGGGCGGCATGGTCAATCCGGGAGCGGAGAATCATGAGGAGGTGAACCGGCCTCCTGGGCCGGATAGCGGGATTGTCCTGCCTGGTCAGCCTTGCGGCGCCGAACGGCTTAACGAGGGAGCTGTCAAATGTGGTCAGGCGGAAGGTCCACCCGGGTCGGCCCCGATCCGGAAGAGGCGGATCGCATTCTCCGTGGTCGCCCGGGCAAGTTCCTCCAGACTGATCCCCCTGATGGTGGCCACCCGCGTGGCGGTCTCCCTGAGGAACTCCGGGAGGTTCGTTCCGCCTCGGTGCGGCTCCGGCGCCAGGTCCGGCGCGTCGGTCTCCAAAAGAAGACGCTCCAGCGGGGTCCAGGCAGCAACCGCGGGTGGGCGCACCGCGTTCTGATAGGTTACGCTGCCGGCCAGGGAGATGTGGAGGCCGAGGCGGACGCAGTCGCGGGCGCTCTCCAGGCTGCCCGAAAAGGCGTGCATGACTCCGCCGACACGCTCCACAGCTTCCTCCTTCAGGATGACGAGGAGGTCGCGAAACGCACTGCGACAGTGGATCAGCACGGGAAGTCCCGCATGGACGGCGAGCCTCAGTTGGGCGCGAAAGGCGTGCTGTTGGAGTTCGCGCGGGGGGGAGTCGAGTGCATAGTCGAGCCCGATCTCGCCAATCGCCGCAGCAAGCAGGCTCAGGCGCCGCAGTTCGGACAGCACGGGAGGGGTGAGCAGGCCGGCGTGCATCGGGTGCACGCCGAAGGCGGCAACTGCCTGGGGGAACTGGCGGG
>Ga0209125_1003186_pt1 | contig 11607 bp, 11 predicted proteins | sample BarGraIncub1131A_FD_184503 | JGI IMG/M metagenome (GOLD analysis project Ga0209125, IMG submission 184503) | Arctic peat soil microbial communities from Barrow, Alaska - Barrow Graham LP Incubations 11-31A (SPAdes) (version 2) | ecosystem: Environmental > Terrestrial > Soil > Wetlands > Peat... | reverse complement strand
GAACACCATCCGTGCCATTACCCCCGTAGACGTCGATGCCCGTGCCAATGCCCGCGCCCGTCTTGATCGCCTCACCATGCCGCATTGGGCTTTGGGCCAAGTGCTTGACCTTGCCGAGCAACTGAGTGCCCTGAGTGGGCAAATGCCTCCCCCTGTTGCGCGCCGGACTATCGTGGTGATGGCTGGTGACCATGGGGTAGCCGAAGAAGGGGTCAGCTTGTATCCGCAGGAAGTGACCGGGCAGATGGTTGCCAATTTTGTGGGGGGCGGTGCCGGAATCAACGCCATCGCCAAAGTGGGTAACGCCAAGTTGCTAATCGTGGACATGGGAGTCAAGGCGGATTTATCGAGTATGACTGCCAATGGAAGCGTGCTAGACCGCAAAATTGCCCTGGGTACCGCCAACATGGCCAAAGGACCTGCCATGAGCAAAGAGCAGGCACTGAGCGCAATAGTCGCAGGGATTCGCATTGCTCAAAATCTCGCTGCAGGCAACGATTTGATCGCCGCAGGAGAAATGGGAATCGGCAACACGACTTCTGCCACTGCTGTTTTATGTGCAATCAAAGGCGTCGATCCTCTGGATGCCACGGGTTGCGGCACAGGAATCGATGAAGACGCACGCAAGCTCAAAGCCCATGTGGTGCGCAAAAGCCTTGCGCTCAATATGCCTGTAGCCACAGATGCTTTAGATGTACTGTGCAAGGTCGGTGGCTTTGAAATTGCGGGTATTGTTGGTCTCTATCTCGGGGTCTGCGCTGCGAAGAAAGCGGTCGTAGTCGATGGTTATATTTGCGCTGCGGCGGCAATGCTTGCACAATTATTCTGCCCACAGGTGACCTCTTACATGGTTGCGGCGCACCGCTCGGTGGAACGCGGGCACAGCATCATGCTCGAGCACTTAGGGCTCAAACCCTTGCTGCAGCTGGATTTTCGCTTAGGCGAAGGAACCGGTGCTGCGATGTCCATGCCTATTTTTGATGCCGCACGGGCGATGCTGACCGATGTGGCAACCTTTGCCGAAGCTGGTGTTAGCGACAAGTAGGATCAATCTATGGCCGTGTCTCTCTTGCAGAAAACCCTGGAATCCATTACTGTGCCAGTGAATCATTGGGGCAACAAAGCGCAATTGCTGCTAGCGGGCGCTTTTCCCTATGACGAACCGGGGAGTTTGGCGACTTTGGCGGCGCGTTTGTGCACCATCCAAGAGAGGCTCGACATCCAAGTGTCCCGGCGCGCTGTGGCCATTTTTGCCTCGGACCATGGTGTTGCCGAGGAAACTGTGAGCGTGTACCCGCAAGAAGTCACGCGGCAAATGGTGGCCAATTTCGCAGCCGGTGGCGCAGGGATCAATGCCATCGCCAAAGTTGGCCGGGCCAGTCTGCGCGTAGTGGATGTGGGGGTTAAAGCCGACTTCGCCGATCTGATTCAAGCCGGGAAAATAATTTCACGCAAGATCCGCTGGGGTTCCGGAAATATTGCCCGGGAACCGGCGATGAGCCGTGCACAGGCGGTTGAGGCTCTCGAAACCGGAATCGCCATGGCCATGGAGCTCGCATGGGAAAATGATATTCTCATTGCGGGTGAAAAAGGCATTGGCAATACCACACCCTCGGCAGCGGTGGTTAGCGTGCTTTTGGGCTGTTCAGCATTGGTGGCGACTGGGCGTGGAACCGGACTCGATGAACCGGGGCGGGTGCGTAAAGCGTTGCTAGTCGAACAAGCCATAGCCTGCAACAAACCCGATGCCAATGATGTGTTGGATGTACTCAGCAAAGTGGGTGGCTTGGATATGGCTGCCATGGCGGGGTTTTATTTAGGCGCTGCGGCGGTTCGTCGTCCCATTGTGCTGGATGGATATATTGCGGGTGCAGCGGCTCTGGTTGCCTGGCGCCTTTGTCCAAATGTGCAGGAATATATGATTGCAGGGCATCGCTCCCAGGAGCAAGGCCATAAGTTGGTGCTGGATGCGCTTGGACTTAAGCCACTTCTCGATTTAGGTTTTCGCCTAGGAGAAGCCACGGGAGCTGCCATGGCCTTACCTCTATTAGACTGTGCCGAGGCTTTACTTGCCCAAGCAATCCTAGCGCAAACACAAACTCCCCACACGATTTTTGTCGAACAAGAGGCTCTTCTGTGCTAACTCTTTTCCGTTCCATGGCTCTTGCTATCCTGTGGTTTACGCGCATCCCTTTGCCTTTTGTCGTTTCCGATGCGGAACGTTTGCAACAGCAATCCCTGGCCTGGTTGCCTTGGATCGGGCTTTTGGTCGGAAGCATGGGTTATGGGGTGATGTGGCTCGCGGCAGGCTGGGGCACATGGGTCGCGGCGCTTTTAGGTACTGCAGCCATGGTCTTTGTAACGGGTGCTTTGCATGAAGATGGCTGGGCGGATGGCTGGGACGCGCTCGGTGCTGGCGGTTCACGCGAGCGTCGTTTACTGGTTCTTAAGGATCCTCGGCTAGGCACTTTCGGGGTGACTGCTTTGTTGTTCAGTCTGGTACTGCAGGTCTCGTTTGCTTCCATTTTAATGTCGCGCGGTAGTCTGATTTTGCTCGTGGTTGCACAAGTGGCCAGCCGAATTCCCTTGTCGTTACTGGCATGGACGGTTCCTTATGCGCGTCCTGAAGGGGAGGGTAAGGCTGGGTTTTTACGCAAACCCGTGGCCTTATGGGCATGGTGTCTGTGGGGTTTGACTGTTCTTTTGGGACTGGGAGTTTGTCTGCAACTGGGAGTGCGTTCCGCTGCTGTGGCGCTGATTGCCATGCTGGTATGTCTGCTCAGTGCCCAGCCCTGGAAAAAGATTTTGGGAGGCATTACTGGCGATGTCTTTGGTTTTTGCCAACAAGCAGGATTCCTCGCGGGCCTGCTCATGGCGACCTGGAGGCCTTCTTGATTCTGCATGTGCTGCGCCATGCTCCCGCGCTAGATCCAAAGGTGTGTTACGGGCATTGCGACGTTGCCGTGGAGCCTCTTGGCCAAGCGACCAAAGACTATTTGCGAATGTGTTATCTGCAGTCCCCTGCGCCAATGTGGAGTAGCCCTGCGCTGCGCTGTCTAGAGGTGGCGCGCCCAATCACGCCGCAGGTTTGCACGGATGAGCGTTTGCGCGAACTGAATTTTGGAACCTGGGAAGGAATTCCATGGCTTGAAATTCCCCGTGCCGAGAGCGATGTCTGGGCGGCAAACTGGAAAATCGAGCGACCTCCCTGTGGTGAGACTCTGGACGAAATGCAGGCGCGAATCACGAACTTCTTGCAAGACTTGCGCAGTCAAGGCCCTGAATTTTGGCTGGTTACCCATGCCGGAGTGATCCGCATGTTGCGCCATCTGCTGCTCGGAATTCCTATGGACGAGCTGATGACCCAGGTGGTTCCGCATGTGGAAATCATTACCATGGAGGCTCCATGAGAGACCATGGCGGACAGCTAGAGACGCTTGCGCAAAAATTGGGAGTGACTCTCCCCAGTGCTGCGATTCATGACTTCAGCGCGAGTTTAAATCCACTGGGAATGCCGCCTGCGCTTAGCCGTATTGGTGATATCTGGACGAATTTAGCGACGTGCTACCCTTCGACCGATGCACAACTCGCCTGTGCCCATATTGCCTTGGCCCATGGTCTGCAGACGGAGCAAGTGCTGTGCGGAAATGGCAGCACCGAACTGATGGCTCTCGCTTTGCAGGCAAGTCAGGCGCGCTCATTGCATTGCTTTTCGCCCTGCTGGTCTGGGTACGCCGAAGCTGCGGCCGCCGCAGGAATTGCAACACTGCACATTGCTGCCCCTGCACACTATGATCCTCTTGATCCTAGAGATAACGCCCTTATGGAAGCGCACATTCGCGCAAACTTTCCGCAAGAGCCTCATTGCGCAGTAATGCTCGCATCCCCTAATAACCCCAACGGTTGCATTCTGTCCGCAGAGTTTATACGTAGTCTGTGTACTGAATATCCTGAAACCTTGGTTCTGCTCGATCTCGCCTTTGATGACTTTCTGCATGATCCTGGGCATTCGCCGTGGTGGCAAGGTGCTGACTGGCCCGGAAACCTGGTGCGCATTCAGTCCTTAACCAAATTCTTCGCCATCGCTGGGTTGCGTCTCGGATTTCTAGCTACAGGAAACGACTTGCCTGCTCTGGAGCTTGCCGCACGTTTGCGCAAACGGGCCTTGCCCTGGAGCGTCAACGGCATTGCGCAGTGGGTGGGGGAGCGTCTCTACAGTGACCCTGCCTGGAATGATCTTGCGCGTACGGAGTGTCAAAGCCTGCGCGATGCGTTACTCGGCATTCTGCATGATGCCAATATTCGCACCACCCCTTGTGCTGCCTGGGTTTTAGCCGAGCCCCCTGTAAGGCAGAGTGCTACCGAGTGGCAACGCGAATTGTTGCAGAAAGGAATCTGCGTGCGTTTGCTGCGTGGTGTGGGTTTGCAAGGCTGCGACCTGCTGCGTTTTGGACTGTTGGGGCGCGGTGCTTTAGATGCGTTAGACAATGCTTTACGTATGGATTTAATTTCAATACGTATCCATGCGCGGCCCATGGCTCTCTTGATCGCAGGCACCACTTCGGATGCGGGCAAAAGCGCTGTGGCGACGGGTGTCTGTGCGGCATTGCGCGCCCGGGGCCTTAAGCCTATGCCCTATAAAGCGCAAAATATGTCAAACCATGCCTGGGTGACTCCCGAGGGTGGTGAAATCGGCTGGGCTCAGGCGGTGCAGGCTTTTGCTGCTGGCGTCACGCCTCATGTGGACATGAATCCTGTGCTGCTCAAACCTGGAAACCAAGGCTGTAGCCATGTGATTCACCGCGGGCGCGACATTGGTGCCATGGATGTGCATGCCTACCATGCGGGCTTTGTCAAACATCGGCAGATCGCCTGTGATGCATACGACGCCTTGAGCGCCAAGGCAGGGAGTATGGTGCTCGAAGGAGCGGGCGGTATTGCGGAAATCAATTTGCGCCACCGTGATCTGAGCAACCGTGAGGCCCCGCTGCACGCCAATGCCGGCATTGTGATTGTGGGTGATATTGACCGCGGCGGCGTTTTTGCCTCCTTGCTTGGATCGGTGCAGTGCCTAGATGCACAGCTGCGCAGCAAGGTGCTTGGATTTGTCATTAATCGCTTTCGCGGCGATGCTAGTCTGCTCGATTCCGGCATCCAGGAACTGCAAGTGCGCACCGGGATTCCCACTCTGGGTGTGATTCCTTGGCGCTCGGATCTGCATCTGGGCGAAGAGGATTCCCTGAACTTAGGGGAACAGGAACTTCCGCCCGCTTCGTTTGTGCGTATTGGTGTGGTGCGTTTGCCCCATTTGTGCAATGTGAACGACTGGAGTTCCTTGGAACATCTACCTGGCGTGGCGTTGTTCCGCTCGCAGGATCCCGCGAAACTCGCTCAGGCCGATGCTCTTATTCTACCCGGAACCCGCACTACCATCAGCGATTTGCGCTGGCTGAAAGAACAAGGCCTCGACACCTTGCTCACCTCCTGGACCAAGGCCCAAAAACCGCTGCTCGCCATTTGTGGAGGCTTGCAAATTCTGGGCGAACGGGTAATCGACCCCGATGGTGTGGAAGAAGCGGGCGGAGCCGAAGAATCAGGCTTGGGAATCTTTGCGCACACGACCGTACTTCAGGCTCAGGGCAAAGTGGTGCGTCCCCGCCAAGGCTTTATTCACCCTCATGCTGTACAGAAAATCCCATGGCTTGCTGGAGTAAAGCGCATCTCTGGGTATGAAATCCATTGCGGACAAACGCGCAAATCCCAGATGTCAGAATCGCATTCAATTCCTTGCATCCCTTGGGCCATGGATGATGATGGTTGTGCGGAAGGTTGGATTGCAGGTCAAGGAACCCTTTGGGCAACATACTGGCACGGCGCGCTGCACAGCGAGCAACTGGCTCATGCCTGGATTCGTTTTGTAGCTGAACGTGCTGGTAAATTGTTATGTGTAAATTCCATCGACAATAGCGATGACTTTGCGGTTCCATCCTTTCTGAAGCCAGGTATCCGCGTTGCCCACGAGATGGTTGAGACCAGTTTCTTTCCCGGTTTAATAACGCTTCTGGGAAAGTAAAACTCGATGCCCGCTTTGCATCCATTGCCTTCGTCTGTCACCCATGGCATCGCAGCGTCGCCCTTGCGCTTGTCTGTCATCCTCAGCTGCGCTGGGGATCGTCGTGACCCGTCTCTGCTTTGTATGCAACCGCTAGCAACGATTCCCACCTTTGGTGAGAATGACCCGCCCACTATCGTCACAACTCCCCGCTTATTCCTCCCTTAGGATAACATGCCGCCACTTTTCTCATTCAACTTTTCCTCGTTCTATTTTCCCCTCTGGCCTTGGGCCCTGCCCTTAGCCTTTCTTTTAGATGCAATGCTAGGCGACCCTTCTTGGCTTCCTCACCCGGTACGCTGGATCGGCAGTTGGGCAAGCTTTTTGGAGCGCTTGTTCCGCAAAGCGCGTTTAACTGGGAAAGTTGCCGGCGGTTTCTTTTGGCTTGCGGTCGTGGGCATAACAGCTTTATGCGTGACTCTGGTGTGTTTAGGTGCCGCCTTGGTGCACCCTTATGTGTTGTATACTATGCAAGTTTACCTGTTGTACCAAGGGATCGCGATGCGCGACTTGGACCGCGAGGCTAGGCGCATTCACCAATGTTTAGTGCGTAATGATGTGGAAGCAGCCCGTGTCGCCACCTCGCGCATCGTGAGCCGTAGCACCGAGAACATGGATGAACCCGCCCTGTGCCGTTCTGCCATTGAGAGCGTCGCGGAGAACGGCGTCGATGGGGTGCTATCCCCTTTGCTGTGGATTTTGGTGGGCGGACCCCTGGGTTTGTGGATTTTCAAGGCGGCCAGTACTCTCGACTCCATGGTGGGGTATCGCACGGAACGTTATGAACTTTTTGGGAAGGTATCGGCACGCATGGACGACGTGCTGAACTGGATTCCTGCGCGCTTGGCGCTGCTTATATATGCCCTTGCGGCGATCAAACCAAGCAAAATGCTGCGAACCTTACGCGTTGGATATCGGGATTGTAAATTGCATGCCAGTCCGAATTCGGGTTGGGGTGAGGCCGCCATGTCGGGATTTTTGGGTGCGCGCCTCGGTGGCCCTGCGGTTTATCACGGTGTGCGCAAGGACAAACCCTGGTTCGGCGGGGAATTTCGCGATGCTTGCGCGCAGGATATTGTAGATTCCTTAAGACTAGTTTGGCGTGCAGCTCTGATCGTTGTGATCCTTGCGGTTTGTTAACCTATTGAAAACTGGCCCCTTTCCGTGGTGATGGCTACTGCGAAATGTTGTTCGATGAACATTCTTTGTCATAGAATGGCCGCAAAAGATGGCACAAAAAGCCCTAGGTTGGGCTGAATATCGGGTTTTGCCAGGCAAGTGGCGATACATCTGGACTGCTTTGCTAAATTGCGCCCATGATCGCACTCCAAAGCATTAAAAAGGGCTACGGCGCCCAGACGCTGTTCGAAGATGTCTCGTTCCAGGTAAACGCCGGGGACCGCATCGGCATCTCCGGACGCAACGGGCACGGCAAGTCCACCCTGTTCCGCCTCATTTTAGGACAAGAATCCCCGGACGGTGGCCGCATTGAAATTCCCCGCGGCTACACCATTGGCCATTTGGACCAGCATTACCAGTACGCTGGCGCCACCACGCACGAAGAAGCCTGCTCAGCGTTACCCGACCTCGAAGGTGGCTACAAAGAGGAATACAAGGCCGAAGAAATCCTGCACGGACTCGGGTTCACCGAAGCCCTGATTCAAGGCGATCCCCATAAGCTTTCTGGCGGTTTTCAGGTGCGTCTGAACCTCGCCAAAGCGCTTTTACGCGAACCGCGTATGCTACTGCTCGATGAGCCCACCAATTACCTCGACATCACCAGTTCGCGCTGGCTCGAGCGGTTCTTGCTGAATTGGGAAAATGAGATGATGATCATCACCCATGACCGCGCTTTTATGGATGCGGTGTGTACCCATGTGGTCGGCATTCATCGCCAGCGTTGCCGCAAGGTGCAAGGAACTGTCGCCAAGCTCTGGGATGCGATTTTGCTCGACGAAGATGTTATCATGAAAACCGCTGCGTCGGAAGCCAAAAAGCGCGAGCAGATGGAAAAATTCATCGCGCGTTTCAAAGCCCAGGCTTCCCGTGCCAAAATGGTGCAGAGCCGCGTCAAGCTTCTCGAAAAGCGCGGTGACATCCAAACTCTCGGCGCAGCCAACAAGGATCTCGAATTTGCCTTTACGCCCGCTGATTTTCCAGGCAAACGCATGCTTGCGATCAAGGATTTGTGCTTCCGCTACAAAGATGATTCCCCTTGGCTGGTGCAGGATCTGTCGCTCGAAGTTTTCAAGGGCGAACGCGTTGCGATTATTGGTCCCAACGGCCGTGGCAAGACCACCTTGCTCAATCTGATCGCCGGCGAATTGCAGCCCAAGAGTGGCAATGTCGAAATTAACGACAATGTGAAAATGGCCTATTTCGGACAAACGAACGTGGCGCGTCTAGACCCGCGCAATACCGTCGAAGAAGAGATCATGCACACTCTCGACAACGCCAAAAACTTCAATCGCGGCAAGGCCCGTGCCCTCGCGGGTGTGATGATGTTCGAAGGCGACGCTGCGCTCAAGCCTGTGAAAGTGCTTTCCGGTGGCGAAAAGAGTCGCGTGCTCTTAGCCAAGATTCTTGCTACGCCCAGTAATCTATTGCTGCTGGATGAGCCCACCAATCATCTCGATATGGAAAGCTGCGAAAGCTTGGTCGAAGCCTGCGAAGAATTCCCTGGCGCCATGATGCTTGTAAGCCATGACGAAGACCTGTTGCATGCCTTTGCCACCCGTCTGATCGTATTTGATGGCGACCGCGTCTTCAACTTCGACGGCACCTACGCGGAATTCTTGGAACGCATCGGCTGGGTCGAAGAGAAGTAATAGGCTAGCCAATCAGTACTTGCGCTGGAATACCCAGTTCCGTGTGTAAGCGACGAATCATTTCTACGGTGAGTCGCCGCTTACCATTCAGCACTTCACTTACTCGATTACGTCCACCGAGCAGCGGAGCTAAATCAGCTAAACTAAAGCCTTGTTGCTCCATGCGAAACCGTATAGCTGCAATCGGATTTGGAGCTTCGATTGGGTACTTGCGTCGTTCGTAATCTGCAACAATTATGCTCAAAAGTTCAAGAGCATCGCCTTCGACGGTGTGAGGTTTCGCATCCATCAGTGCGTCAATGTTACGAAGAGCAGCTTGATACTCTTTCTTGGTTCGAATAGGGAATATATCATTCATTTTATATCTCCATTACAACGGTGGAATCATACTCTTCGTGTGTACCAATAAAGCGAATGTAAACAACACGAAAAGGATAATTTACCTTGGCGATGAGTCGATACTTGTTGCCTGTGATATTGAATACAAACCGACACTGCGGTAAAATGCTTGCATTGCGGAATGTGCCCTTAAGATCTGCAGGATTACGCCAATCTGCAGCTTCGGTTTCCGCGAACCATGATTTGAGGGGTTGCTCTGAATCGCCTCGATTAGGACGGTTCCAATGATCGCTAAGCGATTTTCGTGCAATGACGCGCATATTTGAAATATACATTTCCCAAATTGGGAAATCAAGCCGGGCTACGTTATGGCGACCGCTTGCTAATGTTGCATCGCCAGCAACCGGAAGCGACTATGCGTCTAATACGCCCATGTCCCGCATGTCTTTCCGGAATGCTTCGGGGCTCGTGAATAAATAACCCTGCATCCCGGCGCGCAAGGCTCCGGCAATGTTTTCCGTGCGGTCATCCACCATAAGGCATTCAGCTACAGGCACCCCTGTGCGCTCGGCGGCCAGAAGGTAAATGGCGGGGTCGGGCTTCGCGAGGTTCTCGTCGCAACTAAATACGCGTCCCGAGAAGAACTCATACCCTTGGCGTAGATGGAAGAGTTTGGAAGGTGGCTCGGTGTTGGTCAAAAGCCCCATGCGCATGCCTTGCGCGGCGAGTTCGCGTGCTGTGGCCAGTGTGATTTCCAGGGGACGGTACACTGCCGCAAGCGCTTCACCCCAAAGTTCCTGCGGTGGCGAAATGCCGAGCTTTGCGCAAACTTGAATCCAGAACTGTGCCTCGGGCAAGCCCTTCATAAAAGCTGGTAAATGCAAGGCGACCGTTGGAGCAAGCATCGCAGGCTCAATGCCAAGTTTTTGTGAGCAGTAGTGAATAAAGCCGGGGGAAGGGTCTTCGCAGAGCACTCCACCCCAATCGAAGATGATTCCTCGGATCATTGCTTGCCGTTATTTATGATGGACTCATTTGATTTGGATACGGCGCTGCCGCCCCAGATATAGTCCACAAAGTCGAAGCTGGAAACGTGAGCAAGCATTTCATTTACCCAAGTCGGATCCTTTTCGATCTTCTTGGCCATCGCAACATTATAAACGACGACGATTCCAAATACGATTAGGAACCAGCGGTAGTTTTTGCGTAAGAGCAAAAATATTGCCCACATCAGGAACAGTGCGCTAATGGCGGCAAAGTTGTAGTGGACTTTATAGAAAGCAAGAAGAATATCGTTCATATTGGAATTGTAACAAATTCCGAGTGTATTTTTTCCTGCGCAGGCATAATTAGCATGATTGTTATTTTGGTGCTAACAATGCCAAAACGGAACGCAAACACGCCGAAAAGCGTCTTATAAGAAGAGGATGGTGGGTGTATAGTCCCCCGGCCGCCCTCCCCTATAGACGCTTGCTCAGATCATTTCGTTCCATTTCGTGGCGAGTATTGATATAAATATTTAAGGAGTTCCATGCGTCTTTCCTTCACTTCCTCTGTCTTTGCCGTTTCTGTCCTCGGTTTGTTGTCCTGTAGTTCCTCCCTTACTATGCAGCGGTCGCAGGTTCCCCTTGAAACGGCGCTTGGAAAGCTTAAAACTAGCGCCTACGCCCAGGTTAATTCCCCCAAACAGGATGGTGAACTCTATCTCGCCAAAGATGGCGCGACTTTGCGCAAGTCACCTGATGGGTACAAACTCACGCTCGATCCCGCCAACTTCAAGAATGCATACTCGTTCCTGGAGCTTAGCTTCGCGGGCGACGCAGGCACCGGTGTGCAGAAGATGTCAATCCTCCTGCAAGGCGAAGGGTTTGCCGATGCGTACCGTACGCCAACAATCACTTCAGGAAAAGATGTCAGCCTGATGTGCGATGGCAGTGCTGCGATGCTTATGTACAAAGGGGTCGCGCAATCTGCGACAAATTCCATGATGGAACCCGTTGATCTGAAGCTTGTGTTTGTGCTCCCTGCGGAGCTCAAGAGCGCTTGCAAATAAGATTTAGCGCTTGATGCTGCGTTCGTCGATATTGCGGAGGGCATCGAGAATGATGCTTGTCGTGCTGGCGTTCGCAGTGATGTTCGCGCGCTCAGGCAACTGAGTGTCGTCGACGCGGAAAAAGACATCATCGCCCCAAGCAAATATCTGCTCAATGGCATCTGCTCCACTCATTTTACCGAGTTGCGCGCAGAAAATATGTCCATCCTTGAATGCGACATAGCCACCGTCGGAGTCGTTGTTCACAAAAACAGTTGCTGTGTAACGGCTCTTTT
>Ga0209125_1003185_pt1 | contig 11607 bp, 11 predicted proteins | sample BarGraIncub1131A_FD_184503 | JGI IMG/M metagenome (GOLD analysis project Ga0209125, IMG submission 184503) | Arctic peat soil microbial communities from Barrow, Alaska - Barrow Graham LP Incubations 11-31A (SPAdes) (version 2) | ecosystem: Environmental > Terrestrial > Soil > Wetlands > Peat... | reverse complement strand
CGGGCGCGCCGAGTGTGCCGGCACAAAAAGTGGCGGTCTCGAACTCGGAAAATCCCTGTTCGTTGGCTTTGAGTCCGAACTTAAACACGAAGGCGTTGCGTGTGCCCGGAGAAAAGGCATTGTACTTGCGAAATTGTTCCATCAAGGCATCCAGTCTGCCACGCTGCGATGGCACGGAGAAGAGGAGGGAGTCCTCTTTATAATAGGCGTCCGGATCATACGAGACAAAGCTGAGGTGGGAGTAATCCTTGCAGGCCGGGTCGCTTTTGATGCCGAGCAGCTGTTCGTAAAAAGCCGAGACAGTCAGGAAAGCAGCGAGGTGTTCCTCTTCGCCGCCATCGGTCGTCACGAGCAGCCGGATGCCATCGCCCGAACAGGTCTTCCAGCAGGCGGTGGTATATTCGCAGGCCCGGCAGAGCTGCAACATGGACTCCAGCAAGTCGGGGTTGACGTGATCGAAATCCTGAAACAACATCCCGTTGTAGGTTTTGAGCTGCACCTTGGCATGCCCTCCTTCAAAAAGTCCCGAGGTGGCAAAAGCCGGCAGCCTCCGTTTGAGCAGATCCGCCTCCTTGGTCTTCCCCTCCGCTTTGAGTCTGCGACAGGTTTCAATGGTCGTCTTCCATTCTTCGCCCCGAATTCGCCGGATGATCTCTTCGATCGTTGTTTCCACCGGCGACTTATCCATCACATTCTTGAATATTGAGACTGCGGGTGCATTTGATTGCTTGTTCATTGGAGATAGATTTTTAGTGTTGCCTCCATAGATTTGGAGCACGGCACAAAGGAACTGTATATATCTGTTAGTATAGGTGTGCTAATTCGTTAAGTTCGCAGTTAAAAACGAACTTGACGAATTAGCACACATATACAACCGATTTTGAGGTCTACATTTACAGAAATTAATTATAAAGTAACAAGTAAGAATGAAAAAGAGTACAAGAACGGCTAGTAAAGCAGAAGAGGCAGAAGAGAATGTGAGAGCAAACTACACACATGAAGATTATCGTATTGAAACGCTTGTGAGGATTGGGAAGATCACTGTGAAAGTGGGGGATGCTTTTAAAGGATTTCAGACAGAGGGAATGAGTGATGAGGAGAAAACAATCTTCATGTGGATTCAAAATTTCCGGATTTGCAGACTCCTTCTCTTTCCTTCATTGAAAGAGATGGCTGACCCGAAAGTGGCTTCTATGTCTTCCATCAAATCTTTTGAGGGAGGAAGACCTGTGAGGTATGACACTGCAATTTTGATGATGCTTCATCTATTTTCTGAGAAAGGGTGTGAATCGAGTCTGCACGAAGCGATGGAACTGATTACTTTTGCAAAACTCGCAAAATGTAATGTAGATATTATATTGAGTCAAGATGGCACGAATCGAAGGGCTTCAAAACCGACCAGGATTTTCTGCATCAACAAGAATGAAAATAACACGAATACGGAGGAACAGGATGAGGAGGGTCAGTATTGGGATGAACAAGATGAGGACAAACAGGATGGGGAGAAACAGAGTGCAGTTAAACAAGACGAGAAAAATGTCCCTACTGTCCGGAGAAAGAAACCGGGTCCGAAACCTTTACTATAAGGAGCTTTCATATTAAAACAAAAGCTTATCAGCGCTTCCGGTGATACGTTTCAGTTGATCAAAGATCTTCAGGCGTTAGTAGCTCAAGAAACGGAGAAAAGGAAAGCGGAAAAGAAAGAGCAAAAACAACAAGAGTAATAAACCAGAAGCAGCCTTCGGGCTGCTTCTGGTTTTACACGCATGTAATCGAAAATAGTTTACAAAAAACAGCCAGTCATATTGATAAATTTTAGAATTATGATTACGTTTGTGATATATAATTAAATAATTTTTTTTATCTTTGAAGCGGAAATTTAGAAACAGTTATGAAAGCATCGAAAATCACACACCGAAATGAAGCACGAATCCGCAAAGTGTCTATACATTCTTTGCGACACATTGCTTGAAAATGGAACAAGACCTTCGTTACATACAAAGGTTACAGATACACACATCACAAGGGTTTTGATCAAATTAAAAATCCGTTGGATAAATTAGAAATTGATTAATTTATGACTCAGAAAAGAACTTTGCAAAAATGAATAAAATGGATAGGTGTAACTGTTGGCTATTTTAGTCACTTTTATAAAAAACTAAATATCAATACATTAAACAAAAAGCACAATCAACTATAGTCGAAATAGGTGTAACACAGTTACACCTACTCAGATGTTAGCAGTAAGTTTTAAAAAATATATATGGGTGAATCCAAGCTTAGTCAGGAAATTATATCATTAAGTGTCGCTGACACTTGGGAAGTTGCAAAAAGCGAATGGGAATTAAGCGAAATATATTTCTCAGACGGATCTGATACATGTTTATGTGGACATTATCCAATTATAGAGTTATGCGAAATTAGAAACAAGAAGAATCAGAAAATTACAATTGTTGGTAATTGCTGCGTGAATAAATTTATGGGGCTACCCTCAAAAAAAATATTTCAGGCAGTAAAAAGGATACGAAAAGACAGTAAGAAAAGTTTAAATAGCGAAGCTATTGATTTGGCGTACTCAAAAGACTGGATTAATAAATGGGAGTATGATTTTTATACTGACACATTAAGAAAACGACTTTTGACTGAACAACAAGGGTTGAAAAGAAAACAAATAAACGACAAAATATTATTTAAAATAAACAAGGATAGAAAATGAATAAATCACATGAAATAGCAAAAATTCAGAATGTATTGCAAATACCTGTTAATGACATTGCTTTTAATTCAAGCAACGTAGAAATTATTTCTGGAAATAATAATATTGGAGCAATTCCCTTTTACGATTTAGCTGGGATTTACACATATGAGAATTCTACTGAAGTCATAAATTGGCTTAAATGGGATATGGTATACCAACAAAACGCAATCGAGATTAACAGTTTGGTAGTTGAAAAAACTAAGTCGAGTGAGATTGTTATAAGTTTAGGAACATTTAGACACTTATATATTAAAGACAAAGCTGGCAATTTCTTGGCGACGATTAGTTGTGTTTATGACGCAAATGGTTGGAATATTCACGAAGAAGTATAACGTATAAAAAACCTGCTGCTAATACACGCCTATGTTCATTAGCTGGCTGACGTGCATTTAGCAGTTTTTGCACCCGCATTCACCCTGTCGCTGGGCGACAGCGAATGCTCCCGCAAATCGCCAAATGCCCATAGCCTCGGTCGTTATGGGCAATTGTGAGAAAAAAAGACATTGCTCGTATGCTGACTTTGAATGATAATAATTCTTTAGCAAACATATTTATAAAAGACAAACGAAAATGTGATGGATAAAATTAAAATTGAATATATTGAAACTTTACTGCAGAAGAGAAGCGATTTACTTGATATTGATAATCCGTATAACATTATTATCCATTGTATATTAAATAGTATTGACCTAATAGAGTTAATTTATTTTTATCTTCCTTTATCTGATTCAGAATTAAAAAAATCTATTGAATCGAATATCTATAAACGGGTTTCATCAACAGTGAATGCTGAAAGTTTGTATGATAGATTATACAAAAACTTACGAAAGACAAACTATAATCAAAGACAACGAATTCGTAAAATACTTAGGTATTTACTCCCCTCACTTGATAATGTTTATAAAAGGAATTTTTTTAATTTTTTCTATTATTCAGAGTATTCAAATGATAAGTCTTCAGCATTAAAAATTTGTGGTGAGATTTGGGATGATGATTTGAGTACTCTGATATTTAATGATTATTTGAAAACAAAGAAAGAAATATATTTAACAGTATTTCTTGAGTATGGCATGATAGAAACGTTGCTACCTCATCTTGAAAAGATTTGGAAACAAAAACCGAGCGATTATTTGAAGAACAAAATTATTAGATTATTATGCAAAAATCATATTGACCAATTTGAGTTCCTTAGACAAATTGAACCGGAAAAATATCTATGGGCTATTAGTATGTCTGACAAAGAATTTAATGATGAAATTCTTATAGATTGTTTAAATGATATAAGAGAAAAATTAAAACCACTTGGAATTTTGAGCCTTAGCCATATGAATAAGTGGAATTTGATTGAAAATGAAATAAAAAAATACGTTTACTAACATTTACACGAGTTCTTCGCCCGTCCACTTGGATATGTTTATGATTAAATGCGAAAAGAATGGCACTGGTTTGTGGCATTACAAGATCCGTCAATCAGCGTGAACTTTGTAAATATAATAAATTTGGAAGAACGGGGACTATCCATCTGAGTGCAAACTTGGAACAGGAGGGGGCAGAATGTTAGAGATAAAATAATCGTTGTTATGGATATGGAAAAAAAATGGATTGAGATAATTTCTGATAATTGGTCTCAAATAGCAGTAATATTAGGTATTGTCGGGTATGTAATAGAGAAACTAACTGTTTTCTTTTTAAAAAAGAAAGAAATTACATTTTCGAGATTACAGGAAAATAAAATATTAGAGATCAGGATATTTTATAAAAGTTACCAAACATTAAATATAGCTCTATTGACATATTTGGAACAAATGTTACAAGAGAAAGACCATAAGACATTTGAAAAAAATATAGAAGCTAAATATATTGAGTCGATAAATGATGTTTATGATACGTTTAGAAATGATATCCAGAATCAATTTCTTGATTTTAAATATAATGCAATGACAGTTAAATTATTCCTTGATAATGAGGATCTAAGTATCATTGATGAAATTAGTGATACATTTGTCTCAATTAGAAAAAAGCTGGATACTTATCGTTCAAATAATGAATTGTCAAATACATCTGAAGGATGGGAGAGTTTGGTAATAATAAGGGATGATGATATTTCAAAAAGACTTCCAGAGCTAATAAAGAAGATTGAATCAAGCCTTAGACAAAGTTTTAAATTAAAATAATGACTGCAGCCAACATATCCCCTCTACCGCGCGATTGTATCTCGTGAGTTTAGAACAAACAGGATCGAAAGCAAAATGAAATTACCACACGATATATACATTTATGGCAGGAACGACAACTTTGATATAATTTATTTCTACTATGGAATTATTGGACAGTTTAATTGATTCTTTTACATCGGAAGCCATAGCGGCTCCTAAACTCTTTGCTGACTTATCTAAAGTTGAAGAATATATTGCAGAAACCTATAAGAACAGATCTTTTGTAGAGTTGATTCAAAATGCTGATGATGCAACATCAACATCATTTGGAATTCATCAAACAAGTTTTGGTTTTGTAGTTTGTAATAATGGCAGAGTTTTTAATGATACAGATTTAGAAACACTTTGTCGCAGCGGTTCATCTAACAAACAAAGAGGTGGTAATACAATTGGATATAGGGGAATAGGCTTTAAATCAGTTGTAGGCTTAGCGAAGCAAATAATTCTGTTAAGCGGTGATTTTCAAATTTGTTTTGATAAGATCAAAACTCAACAATTACTACATGTCAATAATGCTCCAACAATTAGAATCCCGCATAAGACAAATCTACTAAGCACTCAATATCAAAATGAAATAAGCTCATTGAAGTTAAAATATGGATATACCACCATATTTGCTTTTGTAGATGTGAATATGGAAGTTCTCAACTCTGAAATTTCACGTTTTGATTATAGTTGCCTGTTATTTCTGAATCATATATTGAACGTAAATATCGAAACAGCCCAAAAAACTTCATTTATCAGACTTGACCGAAAAGAGGAAAATGATAATCAAGTGAAAATAGAAGCTCAAGAAAATGATAGTATAATTGCAGAATGGGTATTATTCCGTTCAGAACAGAGTGCCAAAGACATTGTTGCGTTCAAATTTAAAGATAATAGTATTATTCCAGCCATAGGCAGTGAGTCTGTAATACATTCATTTATGCCATCTATTGAATTTACTGGCGCATTCATAAAAATAAATGGCGATTTCAGTACTGATCCATCAAGGAAAAGTATTGATATAGATGTTCATTCAAACAATGCGATAAAAAATTGTGCTTATACAGCAGCACATTTAATAATAAATGTGCTACTTGGAAAACAAGATATTAAAGGAATCTTCAGTCCATTTATAGATACGTTTACAGAAACTCAATCATTTGCAGGTAAAATATTTATTAAACAAATAGTTACTTTATTGCAATCAAGTAAAGAATTAAGCATAGAGAAGTTCAGACTTTGTCCCAAATGGTTGCCGTATGAAGATTTTGAATTTTTAGGTACAAACAACTTTAATAAAGTCAGCAAGGAGTTTGTTACTAATTATCCTGAAAGCATTAGCTATTTGGAAAGTCTGGGCGTTCAAACTCTGTCTCTCAATGAGGCATTAAAGTATGTCAATGGGACAAAACTCTCTAATATAGGAGCAACTCAGATCATATCTAAAATCATATCGCAATACTATTTTGATATGACAGCTGAGAATGTCTCTTTTTTAAAAGGGTTAACCCTCTTCCCTATTAAAAATAAATCTGGATTATATTCTATTTGTGAGTTTTCCAAGTTATCCGATTTAGAGGATAACTGTTTGAAATTAATTTCTGACGAAAATGAATACAGTGAGCTTTCTTCCTTTTTTAAGAAACTTGGAATAAAACTGCCTAAAGAATCAACAGAAATACCCCTTGGAAAGGTTCAAATTGCGTTTAATGATACATCTATATTATCTTCACCAATCAATAGATCAACTTTGTTTATCAAGACACCGCAAATACAACATTGGAGAAGTTCAGAGCAAAATTTAATTGAATATTTGAAATGCTTACAGGATGTGGAGCGTGCTATTGATGTAGCCAGTGCAAATTTAGGGTATGATATTGAGGTCATGTTCAATAATGGGAAGCGTATTTATATTGAAGTGAAATCTGTCTCCTATTTTGGGGAACCTTTCAAAATGACAAACAATGAATACTCGACAGCCCATAACTATCAAGATCAATATTACTTAGCATTAGTTGTGAATGGCACTGACTTTCAGGTTATGTTTATACATAATCCTATTTTAAATATTAAACTGGATAAGCAATGCGAGCGTTGGAGCTGGGTATGTAATAACGTGGAAAACAAAGTAATTTCAACAGAAGATCTCCTAAATTATAACATAAACTAGTATTGTATGGAAAGAATTTCTATAAATGAAGCCATTTCAAGTGGTGAGTGGTTTCAATATGAAGAAGCTGAAGTAACAATGAAATTAAAACTATTATCTATCAGAGAAGTACAATTAGAAGAAATTGGCGATATAGACATGGTTGATAAAAGTATCCCACTTCGTAATGGCAGATTATTATTATTATCCATGGAATTGATCAATCTTTCAAAAGAAGAACAGTTTTCCCCCAATTTAGAACTAATTGATCAAGAAGGTTATAAGTTTCATGATTTGACAGATAATTATTTAACAACTTCATCTGATTTAGCAGATAGATACTCTCTCTACGTTAAATTATTACCTAAATTTAAATATAAAGTGGACTTTTTATTTGTAGTTCCTGTAGAGGATACTCAGTATTTTATTGGAGCAAGATTTGGAACGATAAAAAGGATTTGATTAATTTCTCCGGCTTGTTCGAGTTTGTAATTCGAGCGTATGCCAAGCGGTAGAGCAAATCGGAAGAGAAGAGCTAATATAAAAATTATGAAAACAGACGGTGAAACAAATACTCTTCGCATAGAAAATGAAGAAAAAAAAACGAAAGAAAACACCTACCAATAACACATTACTATACTAACTTGCTGGATCAATTGTATTTAGGAGTATTTTCACCCGCTTTCACTTTATCGCTTTGCGAAAGTTAAGCTCCCGCAATCAGCAGGTTCGCTTAGCCTCGGTCGTTATTTGCAATTTTGCCTAGTCATCAAACCAGAATAATTACCTAACATTTCAAGTAAGAAAATGATAAATAATCTAAAACATCAATTCCCTGTTGACCTTATGAATTCCTATGAGACTTTGAGGAGCTTACGAGAGAGTAAAACAGAATGGCGATACAAGTTTATGAATGAAATTGAGTATTCTAAAATCCAGGAACATGAATTTGAAGCGAATATTTACTGGTCAGAAATGTTATTTAGAATCCATATAATAGTTCTGGTCTCTAGCTTTAAAACACTTCGATGGATTGAAGCAATGGACAACAATTCCAGTAATTATTATGGTTTTTGCTCTTCATTGAGGGGATTGATTGAATCTGTGGCAGATACCTTTTATACATTAAGAAATATTCCGCTCACTATCGCTAGAGACTTTGTTGTAATAAAAAAACAAATCAATGAGAATTCAGGCGTACTAATCACGCATGGTAAACTTGAGTCTGAACTCTTGCATTACATACAAGCGACAAAACTAGATAAGTCTCAGAAAGATATCTGCCCTAAGAGTTTCAACTCAAAGCAAATACGGGAATATTTAGATTCTGTAGATGATCCCCAAATTATTAGCCTATATAGCTTTTTATGCGGAATTTCACATCCTGCATTCGAATCGAACCAAATTTTTTTGTTTTCTGAGAAGGGAGATACAATTGTTTGCAACGATAGTTTTGCTTTAGAATCTGGCCTGATTGATGCTGTAATTGAAAAAAATAGCAAAACGATCTCAAATCTATTTCGAATATATATGAATAATCTTGTTTCAGTAATTTTATTGCTGAACGAGTTTAAGATTGATAAAATATGTTTTGACATAAGCATCGAAAATGAATTTAAGAAAAATGAGATTTGGAAAGAAATAAGTGAATATATGGCTGAGTCTGAAATAAAATACAAGAATGCGCTTCAACTTGGGAAATACGAATAGTGTTTAATACAAAGCCGGCGATATGAAAATATAAAAAAAACGGCACATAACAACGCATAATAAATAATTGCCTTATGTCAATAAAATCAAGGGCTGTAGCCCACATCAACTTAGTGGGGTTTGAAAGTTTTGAAGCCCGCACTCGGCAACTATTCATATGCAAACGTTGGGGGTATTTAAAATAAAGAATAATGAACAGATTTGCAATAATAATTGGGGGTTTGTTGATTCACTATTTTACTATTCACAGACAAGAATAAGCAAATAACCTCAAATGGATTTCCTCAAAAAGGGAAACTTGGCAGAGGCCAAAGTCGAGGTTTGGGTTAGATCTTGGTAGAATAGAGCTTGTCGGGTACTTGTCGGGTACTGAACAGTCTTCTTATTCCTCCACCAGTTTATCTCTGTTGACAGTGTTCAGTGCCTCCGGATTGACATACTTACTCAGACTGCATGCTGGTATAGCTTTCAAACCTTCGATAGCGGCGATGCAGTCTAAGATCGCACCTTTATATAAGGTGTGCACAGCATCGGCGAAATAGGGGGCGGCTGCTTCCTGACCCATTGCTTCATACTTACGGGCAATGATGTCATTCATATCGAAATAAAAGACCCCTTCCTGTTCGGCGACTTGTTTGGTCCATAATCCATAGGTGCTGTCGCAACGGATCATGAGATTGCGGGTCGATTTGTTGTTGAGATTGCGGGTGGTCAGACCTTCAATGATGTTTTTATTGCCTGTCCATCTGTTGCCCGGAGTGTGGGAGAGGGCTATCACGATTGCACCTTTTGCTTTTGCCTCGCGGATATACTGACGCATGTAATGTCCAAAAGTATAGACTGTCTCTTCTTGTCCGGTAGCTTCCATAACTACAGTCTGTGACTCTTCACCAATACCCTTCAGAGAAGCGCGGGCACGACCTGTGTTCAGCGGTCCACCATCATTGTGTCCAAACTGTACCATCAGATAATCACCTTTTCGGATACCTGAAAGCACATTTGCCCACAAGCCCTGCGTAATAAAGGTGCGGCTGCTTCGTCCTCCAAGCGCATGGTTTTCCACAGAGATCTGATTGTCGTAAAAGAACTTTCCGAAGAATGTACCCCATCCCCACATCTTTCCTTCACCGGTACCTGTACCGTTTTTCATGGTAGAGTCACCAATGAGAAATAACACCGGAGCAGATTCACTTTTGCGCGATTTGCCGGCTTTAAACTGATCCGGACGTTTGGTTGGGTCAGCGATGACATGATTGGCAGCATTGCCGCCAGGAGCTTCTTTTTCATCTTTCACTTGTGCATGAAGGGGGATAATCCCCATAAGCAGCAATACGATTACCGCACTGAAAATTCTTTTCATGGTCTTCTGTTTTATTTTTTTTTGATTTTACTCCCTCTGAACGTTCCTTTTAAGTCTGCTCCAAAATAGAATCCGAGCTGAGTCGGCTGGTTATAGGCTACATTCTGATTAGCTATACTGATGCGATACACAGGATCTTCCAGAAATGTGTGAAAGCGATAAGGTGTAGCGATAGTTGTCACATAGACTCTCAGTTCGCTGTTATCCTTGGTACGCCAGAGCACTTCTTCACGCCAGTCGCCGATGATATCGCACGCCAGACAGGGATTGGATTTGCTGCCGTTGTTGGAAGAACAGGCCTCTACTTTCAGAATAGGAAGACATGCACCGGTGGTCCAATCGTATTTGGAAATGGTGGTCTGGTCAAGCATCTCCCGAAGCAGATCACCGTCCCACCACACCGCCATATTGGTAGGAAGACGGTTGGGCCTTGCATTCAACACCTCTCCTTTATATGTACGGATACCTCCGGATGCGGAAGACCACATTTCTAGCCCCTTACTTGTTGGGTCGATGTCTGCCGCCATGGCACGCCCCACATCGATGGAACTCTTTATCTGAAAGAGTATCTTTCCGGTCTTGGCATCCGTCAATGCCGAACCGTCGCCGCTGTCTTCATAACTTTTCCATAGTTGGAGTTTCTTGCCCGGAACGAATGCTGTCAGATGCATGGCGTCACCATGTCCCATGCCGGTGGTGTAAAGTCCCTTACCTGTATTGTCTATCGCACAAGCCCCATACACAATCTCATCACATCCATCTCCATCCACATCTCCGACAGAAAGATTGTGGTTACCTTGTCCGGCATACTTCTCATTCCCTTCTTTATTGGAATCAAAAACCCACCGCGGTGAGAGTTTGCCGTCGCGCCAGTCCCAAGCAGCAAGCACGGTACGTGTATAGTAACCACGGCACATGACGACACTTGGTCGTTTTCCATCCAGGTAAGCAACACAGGAGAGAAAACGATCTGAACGGTTAGCCACCCGGTCTCCCCAATCATTTACCTCACCCCGTTGAGGGATATAATCCGTTGACTGCATTGCCTCACCCGTCAGACCGTTAAATACAGTCAGGTATTCCTTTCCGGTGAGTATCCGACCCGTCTCCTCCCTGTTGTCCACAGTGGCGTCGCCGATCACATTGCCTTTGCCATCTATTGTACCATCAGCCGTACGCATCACCACTTCCGCACGGTTGTCGTCATCAAGATCAAAGACGACAAACTGTTCGTAATGTGCTCCGGCACGGATATTATGACCTATATTGATGCGCCACAACTTTTCACCCGTCAGGCGATAACAGTCATACAGGGTTGCTCCGGTATATCCGTTCTGGGAGTTGTCACGAGCATTGGTTGGTTCCCATTTCAGGATAATCTCATAGCGGCCATCTCCATCCACATCTCCCATACTGGCATCATTGGCCG
>Ga0209125_1003180_pt1 | contig 11629 bp, 13 predicted proteins | sample BarGraIncub1131A_FD_184503 | JGI IMG/M metagenome (GOLD analysis project Ga0209125, IMG submission 184503) | Arctic peat soil microbial communities from Barrow, Alaska - Barrow Graham LP Incubations 11-31A (SPAdes) (version 2) | ecosystem: Environmental > Terrestrial > Soil > Wetlands > Peat... | reverse complement strand
TAGGTTATGAGGAAGTGACCTAATATGCCCTTTAATGTTTATGATAAAAATAGAAAATATTTAGGATTTATTCAATGTGCTTATTCCCAATATACAAATGTGTTTATGGTTTCTAGTACAGATATTAAGTTAGACAATAAAGATTTTGATATAAATAATATAAAATCTGAATTAGCGGGGTATTTGGGCTGTAAAAGCATCTTAGGTAAAATTAATGAAGCAAGATTAAGTAAAAGTATAGATAATATAATAAATAAGGAATTTATTAAATTTAAAGAAAGTACTTATAATGAATTGTTGAAATTAGTATATCTTAGAATATTACGTTATGAAGAAAAATTTTATAATAAAAGTATTAAAAATGAACAAATCAATGCATATTTTTTAGTGGATATTAATAAAGTTATAATTGAAAATGATTGTATGATTATAGATGAGGAGATAGATTATATTAATAAAGAAAAATTTGAAAATCTAATTCCAATAGTTGGAAAGATTATTGACTATCCAAGAATACAAATTGATAGCATGTCCTCAGGCCAGGGATTGCTATTAGGTGCTGACCTTGCTGATTTATCTGGAAGAAACCATATTCACAAGACAAAACTTAAAATAAAATCAGGAAATTTTTCTTATGAGCTCAATTTGCCTGTAGAATTATATTTAAAAAAAGGTGATACAATTCAAATTTTTGTAGATAACAGAGTTATTAAAAGGGTATTTTGTGATGGTATAATATATGATTTCTAAAATTTTTATCAATTAAGTGGTTTTTCTTAGATTATACTATAACGAAAAGTATATATTGCTAGAAATGCGTTCACTTAGCCAAGTAATTCTAAAATTTATTTTATTTACAGTTGCTAAAAAATACAAACTCGCTCTGCTCAAACATGTATTTTTCTTCACGCAACTGTAAATAAAATAAATTGTGATTTGCTAAGGCTTGTTTTAATGCATTCTGCGCAATATATACTTTTGTTAGCATAATCTAAGAGAAAACATCTAAGTTCTAAAAGTATTATTATTATTATATCTAGGCGGAAATGAGATGATTTTTTCATGTCGAAGAAATATGCTATTTGAGGAAGAAGGTTGAGAAGATGTATGTAAATGAAACGGATTTAGTTGTTAGGTATTGTGAGACTGATAAGATGGAAGTGGTATATCACGCTAACTATCTAGTGTATTTTGAAGTGGGCAGAACAGAATTTATAAAGAAAATTGGCATGAGTTACTCGAATATGGAGAAAATTGGAATAATGATACCGGTAATTGAAAGCAACTGTAAATATATGCAAGGGGCAAAATATGAGGATAAATTAATAATTAAAAGTTGGATAGAAGAATTAACTCCAGTGAAGGTAACTTTTAATTATTCGGTTGTTAGAGAAAAAGAAGGTATAGAAATCGCTAAAGGGAGTACAAAACATGCCTTTGTTGGTAAGGATTTTAAAATAGTTAATTTGAAGAAAAAACATCCAGATATATTAATGAAATTACAATTATTGGTATAATTCAAAGAGAAGCCGAGTTAGGCTTCCCGTAGTGGAAAGAAGGGATAAGCTCATGTCCATCCCAAGGTAAGGTAGGAGAATAATTGTCGTCCACTAATGCCATGCCTCATCATGTAAATTTTTTTGTCATAACAAGTATTATAGATAAAATAGATGTTAATAATATATAGTAAGTAATCAATCGGAGGTGTTTTTTTGAACTTAGAAAATATAATATATATTATGGAAGTTATTTTTATAATATTTTTATTATTTAAATTTATTCCCAAAAGTGAAGTTTATAAAGCACATGTGGCTTTTTTATCTACACAGGTAATAACATGGTTAATAGGTTTAGTGGCCTCAGAATATATGCTTGTTGAATATCCCATTAGAATGTTCTCGTATTCAAATAAGGCAAATTTTTTATTTGAATTTTTTTTACTACCTTGTATTTGTGCTCTTTTTATAGTTAATTACCCCGAAAAGAAAAGTGCCTTCTCCAGGTTTATGCACTACTTTTATTATTGTACTTCTCTAACTATTTGTGAAGTGGTTGAAGAAAGATATACAAATATTCTTAAGTATATACATTGGAATTGGTATTTATCCTGGATAACACTCTTTATTACATTTTACCTGGCAAGAAAATATTGCTCATGGTTTTTTAAAAAAATCAGGATAATTAATTAATAATGTTTTTAAAATATATTTTTATAATAAATTATTTAGCAAGCTGCGTAAAGTAATGATTAGGAATAAAACCTTTTTTAATACCTTCCGTAACTAGCAAATAGGTTGCAGTAGTATCAAATCTAGCATCATGAAAATTAGCAGTATCTCCAAAATATTGATTGCTCTTTAAATTTATATTAGTTTCATTTAATTTTAGAAACTTAATGGTTTCTGATAGTTTTGGGTTTTTATACCCTCCACGTGCAGAGTAAAGTTTACATATATCTTTATAATATTTCATTGTGCAAAATGTGTTTTTAGGGGTTAGAGTATGTCCACAATTTTTAAGCTCATGAGTTAAAAATTTTATATCAAAATTAACATTGTGACCTATTAGAATATCAGCATCTATAAAATCATCAATAAAATCCTTGTATGAATCTTCAAAAGTTTTTCCATCACTTAGTTCAAATAGTGCATCTACACTAAAACCATGCACATCTTCAGCAGATGGTTCTATATAATCAACCGTAAAAAATATATTTCTGCCTATTGTTTTTATAGGTTTATAACCCGTATCAACAAGTATATAACTTAGTTGACATATGTTTCCTGGCCTTATACCAGTAGTTTCTGTATCAAAAAAAATCATTTTCATTAAGGACCCTCCTGTCATTCTCTGCTCACGAAACAATTATGTATTGTTTTTTCTCATATAATACTATTTATAGTTTTGTAACACTTCTTTTTCACTTCTTTTTAATCCAATATATACAAGTTCGAAAGATAAATCCACTAGAAAGAGGATTTTCTCATCAGAAATAGAACCATCAAGAATTATGGTGTTCCAATGTTTTTTATTCATGTGATAACCTGGAATAATTGCATGAAAGTCTCTACGTAAATCCTCGGACATAAAAGGCTCACATTTCAAATTAATTTCTAGCACAGGTTTATTGATATTTGTTAAGGCGAACATTTTAGAACTCACCTTAAAAACTAGTGTTTCATCATCAAAGGGAAAACATTCTGTAACGCCCTTTTTATTTAGGCAATATTTTTTAAATGCTTCTAAAGATAACATAATAAATCATCCTTTATGTTTTATTATTTAAGAATAACCCTACATTAATTATAGCATAGATTTTATATCTTTATATATTAGAGAATATTGTATATAATATTTATAAAACCTTCTTTCTGTGCATGATATAAATCAGTCTAGAATAGACGAGGCTAGAATAGACTAGAATGCTGGCTTAGTATTTATTTTCATGTGCCTTTAGGTGAAATGGAGTTATATGTATGATTGAACTGCTAAGAAGTCTTACTAATAATTTAGGGTATATAATCCTTATTGCTTTTTTTGTTTCTAGGATAGGAAGCTTTAAGAATATAGTTCAAAAGGATGAATTTAAAAAAAGAGATCTAATTATGCTTTCAATAATTTTTGGATCATTTGGCATTTTGGGAACTTACACAGGAACACAAGTTAATGGAGCTATAGCCAACACTAGAATTATTGGAGTAATGGCAGGAGGGATACTCTGTGGTCCTTTTGTAGGGCTAATGGCAGGGGTAATAGCAGGAATGCATAGGTTACTAGTAGATATAGGAGGAATTACGTCAATACCATGTACAATAACCACTATAATATCAGGAATAGTTGCAGGCATAATATTTAAGGTTTCAAATGAAAATAACAAGTGGGTATATGGGTTAATTGGTGGGCTTCTAATGGAAATTTTGGAAATGGCTTTAATAATTACTATGGCACACCCTTTTAGCAAGGCTTTAGGTATTGTAAAAAGTATATATTTCCCAATGAGCTTTACTAATGCCATAGGAATTGCAATATTAATAGTTATAATTCAAAAAATTCATGAGGAAAAGGAAGAGATTGCAGCAAAGCAAGCACAAATAGCACTTGAAATAGCTAATAAAACCTTGCCATATTTTAGAGAAATGGATGAGAATTCTCTAGAAAGGATATGCAGTATAATAAGAGAGTCAATCGATGCAGATGCAGTAGCTATAACAAATACAGAGTATATATTAGCACATGTAGGGGTAGGTTCTGATCATCATATAAAAGGGCATAAGATTGTAACAGAAGCTACAAAAAAAGTTATTCAGGAGGGGGATTTGCTTTCATTAACTAATGCAAATCAGATAGATTGCACTAATTTGAATTGCAATTTAAAGTCCGCAATTATTGCTCCTTTGAAAGAAGGAGATAAAATGATAGGGACATTAAAAATATATTATTGCAAAGAGAATGCAATTTCTTTTACAAATATAAATTTAGCATTAGGATTATCTCAAATTATTTCTACGCAACTAGAAATAAGTAAACTTGGAGAGTTAAAGCATATGGCAAATAAGGCTGAAATAAAGGCACTACAAGCTCAGATAAATCCCCATTTTTTGTTTAATGCACTAAATACCATAATTTCTTTTATTAGACTTAATCCTAATAGAGCAAGAGAATTAATTATAAATTTATCCACTTACTTAAGGTATAATTTAGAAGCCGGAGAAAAACCTGTGGACATTTATAGAGAGCTAGAGCAAGTTAAAGCTTATATAGAAATAGAAAAAGCAAGGTTTGGGGAAAAACTTCATATAATTTATAATATTGAAGATAATTTAGATGTTAAAATTCCAAGTCTTATAATTCAACCAATTGTTGAAAATTCTATAAAGCACGGTATTTTAGAAGGTAAGGGATATGGAACAGTGACAATTGATATTAAAAAAACTCAGAGCGATAACATTATGATAGTAATTGAAGATGATGGAGTTGGCATTTCAAAAGAGATTATAGAAAAAGTTTATGAAGATAAAATGGAAGAAAATAGAATAGGCATGTCAAATGTTCATAATAGATTAAAATATATTTATGGTGAAGGATTAAAAATAGAAAGACTTACTAATGGTACTAGAATAAATTTCAATGTTAGGAAAATAGGGGAGTGATGATGTGAACTGTATAATTGTTGATGATGAATTTCCTTCAAGAGAAGAATTAAAGTATTTCATAAACAATTTTAGTAATGTTAAAATAATGGAGGAATTTGATGATTCTATTAAAGCACTAGAATATATTGAACAAAATAAACCAGACGTTATTTTCTTGGATATTAGCATGCCTAAATTAGATGGAATGGCATTAGGTAAAATCATTAGTCACTTTCCCAAACGACCCATTATTATTTTTATTACTGCTCATAAAGATTATGCTGTAGATGCTTTTGAAATTCAAGCTTATGATTATATATTAAAGCCATATTCAGAAGAACGTATAGTTAGTACCTTAAAAAAAATTGAAAAATGTTCAGATAAAAAATCTAAAAATAATAAAATAACTCTTTGGAAAGAAAATAAAATGATTGTAAGGAGCATTAATGAAATTTCTTACTGTGAAGCAAATGAACGGGAAACGTTAATTTATATTAAAGGAGAACAATACAATGTAAGTTGTAGTATATCTGAATTTTATAAAAAGCTCCCAAAAGAATTCTTTTTTAGAAGTCATAGATCATATATAATAAATATTGATAAAATAATAGAAATAGTTCCTTGGTTTAACAATACATATATGTTAAAGATACAAGATGAGAAAGTAGATATACCAGTAAGTAGAAATAATATTGTTGAGTTTAAACAAATAATGGGCATATAAAAGCACTCCATGTGCTTTTTTTGTTTTTTCATGTATGAAATCGTCTTCAATTCACAAAAACATATTATAATTTAGTTATTAAACAATTAGGAGGAGTTCAAATGGTATCATTTATTTTAGCGATTATTGCACTTATTGCAGGTTATTTTATTTACGGTACAATTGTAGAAAAAGCTTTCGGAGCAGATGAAAAAATTAAAACTCCAGCTGTAAGGCTCGCGGATGGTGTAGATTTTGTTGAGTTACCTGAATGGAAGATTTTTTTAATCCAATTTCTAAACATAGCAGGACTCGGACCTATATTTGGAGCCATTGCAGGCGCAATGTGGGGTCCAGTAGCATTTTTATGGATTGTCTTTGGATGTATCTTTGCAGGCGGAGTTCATGATTATTTTTCAGGTATGTTATCAGTAAGACATGATGGTGCAAGTATACCAGAAGTTGTAGGGAAATATCTTGGTAAAGGTTTTAAAAACTTTATGAGAGTGTTTTCAGTTATAGTTTTAATACTAGTTGGAGTAGTTTTCGTAACGGGACCTGCAGGTATCTTAAGAGATCTAACAGGAATGAATTTACAATTATTAATTTATTTAATATTTGCATATTATGTATTGGCAACAATGCTTCCAATAGATAAACTTATAGGAAAGATATATCCTATTTTTGGAATTTGTTTATTAATTATGGCAGTTGGTATTGCTGGTGCCTTGATTTTTGGAGGATTCCCTATTCCAGAAGTAACAATATCTAATTTAGTTAATATGCATTCAGCCCCAGGTAAGAACCCAGTATTCCCTATGTTATTCATAACTATTGCTTGTGGAGCGATTTCAGGGTTCCATTCAACCCAATCACCTTTAATGGCAAGGTGTATATCTAGTGAAAAACAAGGTAGAAAAATATTTTATGGTTCAATGATAGTAGAAGGAATAGTTGCATTAATTTGGGCAGCTGCAGCAATGAGTTTCTTTGGAGGAGTTGAACAGTTAAATGCTACTATGGCAATACCAGGTCATACAGCAGCTTGGGTAGTTAATCAATCTTCAATGAGTTTACTTGGAAAAGTTGGTGGAGTATTAGCTATACTTGGAGTTGTAGCTTGTCCTATAACTTCTGGAGATACAGCATTTAGAAGTGCAAGATTAACTATAGCTGATGCATTAAAATTTAATCAAGGTCCTATTAAAAATAGATTTATGATTAGTATTCCACTATTTGTAGTAGGGTTCATTTTAACTAAGATGGATTTTGCAATAATATGGAGATACTTTGGATGGTCTAACCAAACTTTAGCCACTATAGTATTATGGACAGCAGGTATGTATATGGTTTATGTAGGCAAAAAACATTGGATGGCAACTATTCCAGCTACATTTATGACAGCAGTATGTACTTCCTATATTTTGATTGCACCAGAAGGCTTTAAGCTTTCTCAAGGCATTTCATACCCTGTAGGAATTATAGCAGCAATTGCAGCAATGGTAATATTCTTAACTGCAGCAAAAAAGGTTCAAGTAAAAAAGGTAGAAGAAAAAAAAGTAGTTAATATGTAAAATTTTTTATAATCCATTTATAAATTTAAAAAACTGTTAACATAATTATTATATAATATGTTAACAGTTTTTTTTATATATTTTTTATGATTTCACCATTCACCATTACGAATTCTACTTTACTTCTTAGATCAAAGGGATGCCCACTATATATAACAATATCCGCATCCTTTCCAATTTCTAAGCTTCCAACTTTGTCCTCGATACCAAGTATTTCTGCAGCATTTATAGTTATTGCTTTAAGAGCTTCTTCTTCATTCATACCCTCTCTTGTAGCTATACCTGCACATACTGGAAGATATTGAAGGGGAATAACGGGATGATCTGTCATTATAGCTACCTTTAGGCCTGCTTTAGAAAGAATTCCAGGTGTTTTAAAAGTTAAATTTTGAAGCTCTACTTTTGATCTATTAGAGAGTGTCGGACCTAGGATTATCCCCTTTTGAATTCCTTCTTTCAAATAATCTATAATTAAGTGGCCTTCTGTGCAATGCTCTAGAGTGATATCTATATCAAATTCCTTTGCAATTCGAAGTGCAGTAAGGATATCATCGGCTCTATGAGCATGAGCTTTTAAGGGTATCTCTTTTTTTATAACCTTTGCTAGTGCTTCCATTTTTATATCATAATCAGGTACTTTATCAGGATTTTCTTTGGCTTTATTTTGTTTTTCTAGATACAACTTTGCTTTAAAAAGATTTTCTCGAAGTATTGCAGCAGTGCCCATTCTAGTGCTTGGAGATTTTTTTAGGGCATGATATACTCTTTTAGGATTTTCACCAAAAGCTACTTTCATAGCAAGACACTCATTTACAATCATATCATCAATTCTATTTCCATAGGTTTTAATAACTGCAAACTGTCCACCAATTACATTAGCACTACCTGGACCAGTTGCTACAGTTGTTATGCCAGCTTCTAGAGCATCTTTAAAGCATATGTCCCTAGGGTTAATAGCGTCGATTGCTCTTAAATGAGGAGTAACGGGGTCAACAGCTTCATTACCATCAGCACCTTCAAAGCCCATTCCATCTTCCCACATTCCAAGGTGGCAGTGAGCATCAATCATTCCTGGCATTACAAACTTACCTTTAGCATCAATGACTTCTGCATTACTGGGCGGATTTACAACATTTGCAATAGCAATAATTTTACCGTGATCAACTAAAATCATACCGTTTTTAAAATTCTCTTTAGCCATTGTATGTATATTAGCATTTTTAATTAAAATCATATAAAAAACCTCCTAAATCTCCAGTGATTTTATAGCAAATAAAGAAAGAATATTTATTTTTATATATTAATATTTCTATATTTAAAATATTCTTGTAGAGATATTATAACATATTTTTCTAAATATTATTAAATGTAAATTGAGTACAAAGGGCATTAAGTTAGACAATTTTAAAAAACAAGTAAAAAAATGATTAGAAATTAAAATTTCTAATCATTTTTTTATTTATTTCTAAACTTATCTTCTGTGCTCAACAAGATCAATGGCTCCTAGCACAACGTGAGCGAGTCCAAAGCCAACAACACCAGCTTCAATCAGAGGAATCACATTTTTCTTTTTTATGTTATTTCTTGAAAGTGTAGCGCCAGCAGCAGTTACAACAGTACCTAATATAGTTGGGATTAATCCTTCACGCATATTAAAAACCTCCCTTTTTAGTTTTGTATTATTAGTTTTTACAAATGTGAGATTTTTAATACTGCAAAATATATAGAATATATGCACTATATTTCTAGCAAATTAATCATTTAAATCTTCAAGGAGCTTATGCAGCGTATCATCTATTTTTTTGTGGGTTTTCATAATTATCAGAATTCTTATCTGAACTATTAGTCATTTTCACATTTTGAGTATTTTTATTTTTCTCATCTTGGAGGTTGTTTTTAATTCCATTTGGAGTAATGAGTCTTTTTATAAATGATGAATTTTTATTTTCAGATTCACCATCTTTGTTGATTTTATTATCCTCACTTTTGATTGTTTTATCACTGTTTTTAGATTCTTTTTTGATTTCAGAGGATTTATTCTCTACTTTATTAGAATTAATGTTTACTGAAGGCTTTTTTAGTGGATTTATCTTAGTATTTGAATTTTTATTAATGGATTCTTTTTTGCTACTATTAGGATTATTTAAATTTGAAATATCAATTTTTTTATTATTAATAGTAATATCTATGTTTGTATTATTGCCAGAACTAGCATTAATTTTAATATTCAAATAATTACTATCTATAATATTTTTAAAATTAGAAATATCTATAGAATTTTCTAGATTACTTATAATATCAACGCTAATGATTTTTTTATCAGTTACATATTTATCGTTTATAAAGTTTTCGGTTTTAGCTTCCTTAACTATAAGTTCAAGACCAGTATCTATAGATTTATTTTTTAGTTTAATATTATTAAGTATTAGAGATCCTTCAGAATTTAGTGCTTTAAAACTAATAATCTTATTCCATCTGTTAGCTTTAAGAGAAACTGAAGGGTTAATATTCAAAACTATAGTTGTAACTGGAGTATAGTAGGCATAAGCGCTAGCACTAGAAATAAGAATAAACATTAATGAAGCAGCAGTTATGAAGTATTTGTAGTTAAATAAGGTTTTCTTATATAATTCTCCAGTATGAACTTCACCTATGTTAGGTAACACATTGCTGGTTTTTATATATACAAATTCTCCAGAAGTGGTCATAATCCCAGCTTTCTTATTTGTAATACACATTACAATACCTGTTTTAATCATTTAATTCACCCTCTTTTATATTTAAATAAGATTTTAGATACACATATTCTGGATTTATAAGTATCAATATTAAAGAAATTATATATATACGCCATTTTTCAATTAATTTTCTATTTGAGGCAGTTAATATTACTATCTCTTTAGTTGGAAGTCTTCTTTTGGTCTTTAAATGGTTAAGTATAGATTCTTCTCTAGCACATAAAAAAGCAACATTTAATAGATTATTTCTAGTATCCTTGTGAGAGGGAGATAAACTTATAAGGGAATCAAAATTAATTTTGTATTTTAATAACTCCTGTGAAAATAAATTTATTTCATCAGCCCTAAATTCATTATCAATTTTAATTTCAAAATTGTTAATTGAATTTTTCCCATCTATATAATCCACACTACCATTAGTGTTATCAAAAATTAGACTTGGAGAAGTCTTATTTTTTCTAAAAAAATCTATAAGTGCGTTTTTAATAATAATTTTACTAAAACCATAAAAATTTCCTTTAGTTTTATCATACTTGTCACAGGCCATATTGAAAGCTATCAGTGAGATACTAAGCTCTTCATCATTTTCCCAAATTAAATGCCTTTTGCAAATTTTACTTGTAGTTGAATAAATAAATCTTTTGTTAGCTTGAATAAAATTGCTTCGATTTTCCGAAATTAAAGCATCTATATTAAAACTTTGCTCTTCATCTAAAGTGGAGACTGTTTTTTTATTTTTATGAAAAAGAAGTTTCAAGTTCATTTGTGCCCCCCTTATGTTATGTATACGTAAATACTATCAATTTTGAGAGGGAAAAGAAACATAAATATTTTTTTAAAAGAAATTTAAAGTGAAATTTAAAAAAATTAAAATACCCTTTAAAAAATCTTACCATGTTTCGTATATATAGGGGAAATGAAGAATATGGGATAACAAATAATAATTGCTATCTACAAAAGAACAATATGAGGAGGAATTAACATGAAAAAAGTAGCTATTTTAGTTGCGGCAATAGCATTTACAGTAAGCATAAATACAAAGGTGTTTGCAACAGGTGTTGAAAATTCAGTTACTACAAGTACAAGTATTGATACAAACATAAGTGAGGTTGTTAATAAGGATACAGGAATTATGCCAGATAGTATGTTTTATTTCTTTGATAAAGCATTTGATAATCTTAAATTATTTCTAACCTTCGATGATGCAAAGAAAACAGAAATAATTTCACAAATTGCAAATGAAAGAATAGCTGAATATGACAGCATGACAGCAAAAGAAAAATATAACTTGGCACAAAATATAATTAAAGAATTAGATAGGCTAAGTGATAAATTAGACGTATTGGAAGAAGATAATACTACTAATAATAATGATGTTAATATAAAACATAAAGAAGCAGTAGCTAACATGGTAGAAAAAAGACATCTATTAAATACAGCAAGACAAGATTATCAATCAGTAAAGGTTGATTTAAAACAAGC
>Ga0209125_1003177_pt1 | contig 11637 bp, 14 predicted proteins | sample BarGraIncub1131A_FD_184503 | JGI IMG/M metagenome (GOLD analysis project Ga0209125, IMG submission 184503) | Arctic peat soil microbial communities from Barrow, Alaska - Barrow Graham LP Incubations 11-31A (SPAdes) (version 2) | ecosystem: Environmental > Terrestrial > Soil > Wetlands > Peat... | reverse complement strand
GCCTGAATGGCAGGACATTGACACACTCGAAGACCTGCAGGCATTTCAGGGACGAAGCCGCGTGACGGTATCAATGGAAGCCATATGAAACCAATTGTTGTCATCGCCGCCGTGCCGCAGGAAATAGTGTTGTTGGAAAAGGCGCTTGAACATTCCGGGCGGGTAAAAACAGGCGGTTTTGAGTATGTCGAGGGCACTATCGGTAATCTGCGGGTTGTTGTCTGTGCAGGTGGTGTCGGAAAGGTCAACGCGGCCGCAGCGGCGGCCGTTATGGTTGATCGCTATCAGCCGCAACTCGTCATCAATACCGGCTGCGCCGGAGCGTACATCGGCAGCAGCCTTGTCGTCGGCAATCTGGTGGTAGCGAGCGAGGAGGTCCTGGCAGATGATGGTGTGGTTGTTGCGGAGGGCTGGAAAGATCTGCGCTACATGAATCTCCCCTCCGTAGCAGAGGGGGGGCTGAACTGCTACAATGTGTTGCCGCTTTCCCGGCACGCCTCGGAAAAGGCTATGCAGCTGGCAGATTATTATGGCGTTTCTCTCATGCGTGGCCGCTTTGCAACCGTTTCAACCTGCAGCGGTACCCGCCAGTATGGTGCTGAGCTGTCTGGCCGCTGGAACGTCCTGATTGAAAACATGGAGGGAGCAGCGGTGGCACAGGTCTGTTTGCGCTGCGGGGTTGATTGTCTTGAAATTCGCGGGATTAGTAACCTGGTGGAAGAGCGTGATCTGAAAAAGTGGGACATGCCGAGAGCTGTGGAAGCTGCCCAGCGTTTTGTGCTGAAATATATTGAGGAAATGGACCGGCCCGATATAGCACCCACCACGAAAGCGATCCCTGAACGTTAGTATCAGCGCCTCCCGAAGATCGCCGTGCCGACCCGCACCAGAGTGGCGCCTTCCTGAATCGCCGCTTCAAAATCGCCCGACATCCCCATGGAAAGCTCCACCATGTCAACCCCTGCAATCCTCTGTGCTGCAACGGCCTCCGACAGCTGTCGCAGCTCTGCAAAATATGGCCGCGCGGCATCGGGGTCGTCGAAAAAGGGGGGCATCGTCATCAGCCCCCGCACTCTGACGTTCGGGAGTTGAGCGCATTCCCGTACCAGTTGAATCGCCCCCTCCTCAGTTGTTCCCGACTTGGTCGCTTCGCCGGAAATGTTTACCTGAATCAGTACGTCGCAGATTTTGCCGAGTTTACCCCACTGCCGATCGATCTCCTGAGCCAGTGAAATACGGTCAACCGAATGGATCAACGCCACCTGACCGGCGATGTATTTGACCTTGTTACTCTGCAGGTGGCCGATGATATGCCACTGGACCGCTTCCCGCACCTCTGCAAGCTTCGGCACCAGTTCCTGGATATAATTTTCGCCGAAGATAGTCTGTCCGGCCTGGAAGGCCGCAATGATATCGGCCGCCGGGCGGGTCTTTGACACCGCAACCAGGCGAACGGAGGCAGGATCACGACCGGCGCTCTCCGCCACCGCACGGATGCGTTCATTGACCTGGTCAAGATTGCGGGAGATCGTCATTACTCCACTGCCTGCATGGTCTGCAGCACTTCATACAGCTCCGTCATCGGCAGGCCGATCACATTGGTGTATGAACCGCTGATCGAACGGACAAAATGCACCGCCCCCCCCTGAATCGCATAGGCTCCGGCCTTATCCATCGGGCAGCCGGTGGCAATATACGCAGCGATCTCTTTTTCTTCGAGCTTCTTGAATGTCACTTCCGTACAGACGCTCCGGCTTATGTGGACGCCGCTGACCTTGTCAAAAACCGTGAACCCGGTGATGACCTCGTGGTCCCTGCCAGACAGTCCGGACAACATCCGCAGAGCATCAGCCGCATCGACCGGTTTGCCGAGAATAGCCCCATCCAGCACGACAATCGTATCGGCACCGATAAAGAAGCGGCCATCGTTTGTCGCTGCAACCGCATCGGCTTTTTCGCGCGAGAGGCGTATGACGTGATCGGCAGGCGCCTCCCCCGGCAGAACATCTTCACAGATATCAGCCGGCACGACGGCGAACTGAATGCCGGCCAGAGCCATCAATTCGGTGCGGCGAGGCGAGGCAGACGCCAGAACTATCGTCCCATGATTATTTCCCATCGGCAGCATCTTTCCGAGCCTGTTCAGCAGCGCTCTTTCGCCGTGCTTCACGCTCTTCAAGAGCCTTATGCTCGGCTTCCATCTCCTGCCAGTGTTTGGTCCAGTCCTTCTTGCGCACCATATAGAGCACGAACACACCGGGAATGATAACGCATCCCCAGAAAATATTCATGGTTGTGTTATTGGCTATTCCGTAGGCCAGTGATGCAATACCCATCACCAGCAGGAAGGCTTCCATGGACAGAATACGCCCTATCAGTGAAGCCTTCTGGATCTCATTTTGCGGGTCATGCGTCATGTGATTTCTCCTGCCAGGGAAACATTTTACCTGGATTCAATATGTTTTTGGGATCAAGAGCAGCTTTGATAGCTTTCATGGCACAGATCTGGTCCTTCGACAGCTCCAGTTCAATATAGGGAGCCTTGGAAAGCCCGACTCCATGTTCACCTGACATGGTGCCGTTCAGATCCAGCGCGGCCTGGAATACATCACGAATCGCCAGGTGTGCCTTTTCGTCCATGCCGGGGACGTCCTTGTCGACCATGATATTGACGTGGATATTGCCGTCGCCGGCATGGCCGAAGTTGACGATCGGAATGTCGTACTTTTCCTGGATTATTTCGATGCTGCGGATAATGTCGGGTACTTTACTGCGCGGTACGACGACGTCCTCATTGTACTTGGTCGGGTTGATATCCCGCAGGGAAGGGGAAACCAGTCGCCGCACTCGCCAGAGTTCTTCCGATTCAACAGTATCTTTGGCGGCGCGGAACTGTACGAGACCCAGCGGTTTGATCAGTTCATGGATCCTTGCCGCCTGTTTCTCAATCAGGTCCCGGTCACCATCCACCTCAATCAGCAGCACCGCTCTCCCTTCAGTCGGAATCCCCAGGTTGAAACGGCGCTCGACGCATTGCAATGTGGCATAGTCCATGAACTCGAGCGTGGTCGGAATTATTTTGTTGCCGATAATTGTCGAGACCGCCTTGGCAGCGCCGTCGATCGAATCGAAGATTGTCAGCATGGTCTTCTTTGCGTCGGGCAACGGCAGGATCTTGAAGATGATCTTGGTGATGACCCCCAGCGTGCCTTCGCTGCCGCAGAGCAGGCGAGTCATGTCGTAGCCGACCACCGCCTTGTAGGTCTCTCCGCCGGTGCGAATAATCTCGCCGGTAGGCAGCACTACTTCAAGACCCATAATGAAGTCGCGGGTGACGCCGTACTTGACGCAGCGCGGCCCACCGGCGTTTTCGGCGACGTTACCGCCAAGTGTCGAAAATTTGAGTGAGGCCGGATCGGGTGGATAGAAAAAGCCCAGCTTTTCTACCGCGATCTGGAACTGCTCCGTCACGACCCCCGGTTCAACTTCGGCGATCAGGTTTTCGGTGTCGATCCGCAGGATACGGTTCATACGGGTAGTAACAAGAACGACACCGCCTCCCTTGGGGAGCGAACCTCCGGTAAAGCCGCTACCGGCCCCACGCGGGAAAACGGCAAAACCCTCCCGGTTAGCCATCTTGAGAACGGCGGAGACCTCTTCGCTGTTGGCCGGATGGACAACCGCATCGGGCAGAAACTCCATCTGGGTGGCGTCATAGCCGTAGCAGATCATATCCTGTTTACTGGTCGCTATATTGTCGGAGCCGACAATTGTCGCCAGCTCTTTTACCAAGTGTGCTTCAAGCATGGGTGATCCTTTCTACAAAGATTCAGCAAATCAAGATACATGATATGACGGCAACTCTGCAAGGCAGTTTTGCAATAAATAGCAATGCAGCGCATGACCGCCAGCGAATGTCAGCAATCAAATGAGCCGATACGCTGCTGAATACCAACCTAAGGCTATTTCCGTAACTACAGACGTTTCTCACTCTCTCCGCACAAATCCCAGAGTATGGTGGGTATTTTCTGAAACGCTCAACGTAATCGCCACGCTGAAAGTATGTATGCTACTTGTTTTCCGTGTTATAATACGCACAAAATTGATGTATCATTCATTTGTTAAGCTAAAATAAAAAACAGTAGAATACGCGTAACCAATTCGAAGGAGTTTTACATGCTAAAAATACTGCTGGGTATTGGTATGGGACTTTTCCTCGTCATCCCGGTTTTGGCCGATACCTCAATCAAGGAAAAAGGGAAAGAGGTAGGGCAGGCTTTCAAGAAGGCAGGGAAGGAGACCGGCCACGCCTTCAAGGAGGGTGGCAAGGAGGTCGGTCACGCCTTCAAGGAGGGTGGTAAGGAGGTCGGCCAGGGGGCCAAGGAGATGGGGAAGGAAACGGGAAAAGAGGCGAAGAAAGCGGGTCGGCCGGTGGGCGAGTGGTTTCGGGATACCGGCAGAAAAACCGGTGACGCGTTCAGGCAGATGGGACGGGATATCAGGGGATTCTTTACCGGGAGGTAGTCGCGTCTTAACCTGAGGCAATTTCCGCTGTGGGGCTCCACTTGTCGGGTAAAATCTCTGTTGCCAGCGGGAGTGAAACAATCTATTCTTAGCACTGTTACGATAAATAAACATCTGGAGGTTTACACGAATGAAGCGTTTCAGCAAAATTGCAGCATCAGTTTTTATGGCAGCGTTGCTTGCTGTTCCGGCCTTTGCAGCACATGAGACAAAGAAAACGGTGACAACAGCCTCCGGCCTAAAATACGTTGATGCCATCGTTGGCAAAGGAGCATCACCGACTGTCGGCAAGCAGGTCAAGGTGCATTACACAGGGACACTTGAGAACGGCAAAAAATTCGACAGTTCGGTTGACCGCAACGAACCATTCTCGTTTACTATCGGTGTTGGCCAGGTCATTGCCGGGTGGGATGAAGGTGTTATGACGATGAAAGTCGGCGGCAAACGCAAGCTGATTATCCCTTCCAAGCTCGGCTACGGAGCACGGGGAGCTGGCAGAGTTATCCCTCCGAATGCCACCCTGCTGTTTGATGTAGAACTGCTCGACGTTTCAAAGTAAGCTGTGTTTGCATATTTCACCACCAGACAGCCCGCCTGCGCGGGTTGTTCTTTTCTGCTGTACGGAGTTGATAAAATGACGAATCTGATTTCTGCCGAAGGGCTCAAAAAACTGTGTGCCGAATATGACCATCTTTGGAAAGTGGAGCGCCCCAAGGTTGTCCGGGGTGTTGCTGACGCGGCCGCGGAGGGTGACCGTTCTGAAAATGCCGAATATATATACGGCAAAAAAAGGCTGCGCGAGATTGACAGCAAACTGAAACACCTCACCCTGCGCCTGAAAGTACTGAAGGTGGCAACGGTGTCGATGAATCCCAAGCAGGTTACGTTCGGATGCTGGGTCACATACGAAGAGGATACGGGTGATACGCGCTGCTATCAACTGGTTGGACCGGATGAGATCGATGTCAGTATCGGCAGGATCAGTCTCGATTCACCGGTTGGTCAGGCGCTGCTGCACAAAAAGCTCGACGATGAGGTGACCGTCCGTAAGCCGAGTGGCAATATGACGCTGTATATTACTGGCATAAGCTCGACACGGCCGGAATTGTAGGCCAGGAGGTTTTGCTGCGCCTAAGGCTCTATGCGCCTTTGTCCGCTTCCAGCGCCTTGATGCGTTCCTTCAACTCTTTTTCCCGCTGCCAGCGTGCCGAGACGTCGCGGATGATGGCGGCGACCCCCACCATAACCCCTGAATCGTCTTTTACCATCACCATGGAAAACTCGGTGGAAATGCGCGTGCCGTCTTTGCGCAGCGCCGGTGCCGAGAGGAGATCGGCGCTGTAACGGCTACTGCCGCTCTGCATGACGCGCCCGTAGCCGTCCCAGTGCCGCCCTCTCAGGTTCTCCGGTATGATCAGGTCAAGTGACTGTCCCACCGCCTCCTCGGCACTGAAGCCGAACATTCGCTCCGCCCCGCTGTTCCTGTGTCTCTTGATTGTTTTTGCATTCCATCCATACACCTCCCTTCATGTACTTCGACCATTATAGCGCAGTCGAAGATCAATTATAATGATGTGAGTCAATATTTGAGAGTATTTCTGAAATTGTCGGTAGTTTCAATTATCTGATACTGGGGGAATTCGCATAATTAAACTTAAAATAATGGCTATAGCGGGTGAATATGCTAAGGTAAACAGGCTGGAACGGGATGGATGAGTTGAGTTGACAAGGCTTTTGTTTGGTTTTGTCGGTGTTGGAAGCGGATCGGATTGGTGGGTGATGGCGGGCGTCACGGATTCAGGTATATATGAGTGTTTTTTTGTGTAATGACGCCGGGTAGTGGGGCCAATCAAATAAAAAAGTGGATTTTGTCACGCTTGAGCGGGGGACACTTGAAAATAGCGATCAATCTTGGAAGTTTTATGTTGGGAAAAGCATTACAGGAACAGTTACAGGAAGAGCCTGAAATAGCTGAAGTTGTAATGTTACATCCTGATTGCGATATCGAGTCATTTGAAGCGGATTTTATTATCATCGATGCCTATACCATAAAACAGAAGAAACCCGTCTGCCTGTCCAAGGCTAAAATAGTCCTTCTTGATTACGGCCTCAGCGAAGATAGTATTGCCTGCCTGCTCATCTCCAACAAAATCGACGGAATAATGACAACTGACGCTGATACGTGTCAGCTTTTAAAGGCATTTCATGCAATAAACGATGGGCAGATATGGATTGATAATTACAAAATAAAGGCGTTGGTAAACTTTGCGGATAACAGTAAAGATTCTGTTGTTGCAGGAAGTTTGAGCAATAAGGAGCGAGAAATCGTCATAGTTGTATCCCAAGGTCTCACAAACAAGGAAATAGCTGCACAACTGTATATCAGTGAACAAACAGTAAAAACCCATGTAAACAGCATTTTCAAAAAATTGAACTTGGCACGCCGTACCCAATTGGTTCCTCTGGGAATAAAATTAAGAGCAGACCTCATTTCCTGACTTTCCCCCCCGATACGTACATTTTATTCCATACTTTTTATGTACACGCACCTAAAGGTACTAACCAATTAGTTGTACACAAAACCCGTCTCCCTGGAGTTTGACAGGTAAAAACCATAGTTAACGGTCAGTTGTAGCGCATCGTCTATTCCAACTGTAATCCGTTTACAGAAAAACGTCCCTGTTTCTCACTCTTACGTTGTACCCCCTATTCAGGAAAAAATAGCCTGTTGATCGATTGTTGTCGTGTTTGTCATCTGCTATAACTACATGGCATCAAACGAACATTGCGCCATCGGTCAGTTCCGTATTTCGGACAAACCGAAGTTTGATGAATCAACGGCGAAACAGCATCGCTCTCCGTAGACTGTTTTGTAATCAGGCATCCAATTTAATTAACATCTAATCTCGGGAGGAATAAAAATGAAACTCGAAAAAATGTCAAAAACTGTCGTTATTTGTGCTTCACTGTTAGGATTAGCCATTCCGTGCTTCGCAAGTGAAATTCCCGTATCAGCAAACAATGCGCAAAAATATCAGCAGGAAGAGGCGATAGTTCTTCGCGTAGATCAAAACAATGTCACCCTTCAAGCTGTCGGAGACAAAAACAAAAAACTCACCGCGGTATTTAGCAATGCCAGCGAGTTCAAGGCTGGTGACAAAGTGATCTTGTCGGGTAATACCTTGAAAAAAGCTTCATCCGATAGTAATACACCCCCCACCGCCAATAAGCTGTAAATTGCACAGTACGTACACCACACTCCAATTTGCATACTCTGTCATTAGAGTGGATATGCATGCCGGTGTGTGTCAACCGAAACAATACAAAACAGTGGAGATGCACTAAATAATGGGGGTGCTTCGGTTAATTCCGGCGTACCCCCATTGTTATTTCAGAGAATAGATCACCACTTTCACTGTTGCCACCAGGCAAATCACGCCGCCCCCTGCAACCTTCGCAGTAACTCCAGTTGTTCGGTAACTGTGTCAGGGCTGATCTGTCCGGCCCGAATAAGCAACGGGGCCACTGCCCCCTCTGGCGCAATACGCGGATAGGTTTTGTCACTCAACTCATGAACAAGCCGCATGGTGCGGAAGGCGTCAAACCAGCCGTGAAAAGCTGCCGTTAATTTTGTGCTGTCACGGTTGTTTTTTTTCAGATTCTCCCAGGAATCCCCGAAACCGGCCTGCTCCAGAAAAGCATGCAGAACCGGCGAAATCCGGTCAGCACACGTCAGTAATGTGAATGCATCTTCCCCGGGATTTTTTGCCACATACGCCAGCCACTCTCCCACGATTGAAAATACAACCGGCTGATAAAAGAGCAGCCGCTGCTCTCCTATGGTCAGCATGTCTCCCACAGCACGGCCGGTGCCGAAGGGAACCCGGTGCGATGAACGGGGAGAGGGGTGGACGACCGTCCCCGACAGCGGTACGACACCGGACGTTTTGTGAACCTGCTGCAGGAAATAGAAATCCTCTCCGGCACAACGCCTATTCATCCCTCCTGATGCAACATAGACAGATGCCCGGCAGGCCATGGCGCTTCCTACGGTGTGGAAGGCGTAGGGCGAACCGGCCAGTTCCAGGCCCAGTACATAGGTGCGCAGAAAGAGTTCATAGCGGTCGATGGCGGACTGTCCCGCCTGGTCGGCGGCCGGGCGGTGGCAGTATGGGATGCTGGCACCGCCTGCTGATGTGCCGACAAAATGCCGGGTGATGGCGTGGAGATAATCTGGCTGCACCAGCGTGTCGGCATCGAGGCAGATCAGGAGCGGGTCGCCATCACGGTAATTGAGACGCGGAAGAGCCAGATCAAGGCCGATCTTGCGTGCCAGACCGACACCCTGCTTGGGGGACAATTCTACCCCCGGCGAAGCTGCATCCACCCAGAACAGATTGTTTAACCGGAACTGCAGCTTCCAGAGCGGCAGGGACTGCAGCGTTTCGAGATTGTCAGTTGTTTCCGCGCTTGATGCGTCGGCACGCTGATTGACGACGATCAGGATTAAAAACCGATCAAGCAGATCGGCAGGATTATGGGAAAGCGACTCTAGTGTTTGCGGAAGATTGGCGGCTTCTGCCAATGAGGGGATAACGACAGCTCCGGAGAAGCAGCGAGAGGGGACTTCGTTGATCTTCCACGGCTCACCCTCCGCTCTTTTTTTCAGATAGGTCGCAATATTAGAAGGTAGGGAGGTGTCAGGCTTGTGCGGCACGCGTTAATCCGTACCCCAACGTGTATAGAGATCGTTCTCAATCCCCAGTTGGTCCAGTATCTTCCCGACGACAAAGTCAACCAGGTCAAGTACCGATTCCGGTCTGCCGTAGAAGGCCGGCATTGCCGGTATGATGCGTGCTCCGGCGCGGGAAAGCTTCAGCATGTTCTCCAAATGGATATCGGAAAGCGGTGTCTCCCGGGGGACCAGCAGTAGCGGTCGGCGCTCCTTGAGCATGACATCGGCGCTCCGCTCGATCAGGTTGCCGGAGATTCCGCAGGCGATACGCGCCAGAGTCCCCATGCTGCATGGACATACCACCATCGCGTCCGGGGCGGACGAACCACTGGCGGCACCGCAGAACAGATCATCAGGATGTACGAGTTTGATGCCGGAACTGATTTCTAGGTGGCCATACAGGCGCTGTAGCGCTTTATCCAGATCACCGGAAAGGTCAAGGCCCGTTTCTTCAAGGCAGACAGCTGTGCCGCTGCAGCTGGCACAAAAAGTCACCTGAAAATCGTTCAGGCAGAGCTGCTCAGCCAGGCGAAGTCCATACATTGAGCCGGATGCGCCGGTCAGGGCGATAAAAATGTGTTTTTGCACCATCGGTTACCTCGTCAGGACATCAGCAACCGTAAAGAGCACGATGGCAATGCTGATATATCCGTTCATGTTGAAAAACGCCGCATCCAGCTTATCCAGGTTTCCGTCCTTGAGCAGCCAGTGTTCGTACAGCAGCATAGCGAGCACCACAAAGATTCCGACCAGAAAAAATGTCCCCAGCTGCATGAGGTTAAACAGGGTGAAAAGCAGCACGATCATGATCGTATGAAAAATACGTGCCGCCCAAAGTGAGCTATTCACGCCGAGCGCCACCGGAATTGAATGCAGTCCGGCAGACCGGTCAAATTCAAGGTCCTGAAGTGCATAGAGGATATCAAACCCGGACACCCAAAACAGCACCACACCACCCAGGACGAGTGCCGGTGCGTCGATTGTTCCGCGAATCGCTATCCAGGCCCCAATGGGAGCAGCAGCCAGGCAGATGCCAAGCACAACATGGGCGAGCGCTGTGAAGCGTTTGCAATAGGAATAGAGCAGCAGGAAAAACAGGGCGATCGGCGAAAGTTTGAGGCAGAGCGGATTCAGCATCTGCGCAGCAAACATCATTAATGCAACCGCCGCAATGATGAAGAAAAGTGTCAGCCCCTTGCTGATCAATCCTGCTGGAATAGCTCTTCCCGCAGTCCGGGGATTTCTGGCATCAATGCCGGCGTCGATCAGGCGGTTCATCGCCATAGCCGCCGTGCGTGCACCGACCATAGCCAGGATGATCCAGAGCATCTGATACATGGAGGGAAATCCTCCTGAGGCCAGCAGTGCGCTGGTCAGGGCGAAAGGGAGTGCAAAGATCGTGTGGGAAAACTTGATCATCTCCATAAAGATGCTGATTTTTGCGATTACATTTGTGTTGGTGGTGGTCACGGTAATTTGTACTCCTTCCAGCGGCTTGAAACAAGGTCAGCAGATGCGGCAGAAGTTTTTACCTCTGCACGGGGCAAACGACATCCGGTTGCATCAATAGCTATTCGGCCAGCGTTTGTATCATGGTATGTGTCATTGCTGAAATCGGTCAAATTGATGGTTTTCCAGGCTGCCTGCGAGAGTGTGAGCGGTTCAACATTATTTGTGACGAACAGCAGAACACGTGCCGAAGCGAACCAGGGCAGAGCCCACAGTTGGCCGGAAATGTTCCGTACCATGTCGGGTTGAGGGTTATCAAGGGAAATGATGGCGCTTTGATGGAAAACCCACTCAAACGGGAAGTGAATATCTTTGATTGCCGGCTCCATTCGCTGCAGAAATGCCAGCAACAGCCGCTCCCACGCCTGGGCCATCCAGCAGTCCTCCATCGGCGGCGGTCCGACAACGGTGGCAGGGATGACTGCATCCAGGCGGTGGCTGATAGCCGTGATCCGCATCACAGCAGCCGGCGCAGCAGGTGAATAGAAGCCGGTGTGATTGCCGAACGGGCCCTCAACCACGGTGTCACCCGGTTCGACATACCCCTCGATGACAACTTCTGCACCGAGTGGAACCCGTAACGGGACACTCCGGCAGGGGACCGTGGCAAGAGGTTCGCCGCGCAGGAAGCCGGCAAAGGTCATTTCATCAAGATCGCCGGGTAGCGGGAACATGGCGCTGAAGAGTGTTGCCGGATCGCCACCGAGGACAACCGTTACCGGCATCGCCGTTCCTGCTTGACGATGCAGCTCGGCGTGACGGGCCGCACCACTCCCCGCTTTCCACTGTATCGACGCTTCTCGCACACCGCGCATCTGCACGCGGTACATCCCGCTGTTTTGCGCAGCGCCATCCGGGTCGGCTGTGAC
>Ga0209125_1003176_pt1 | contig 11637 bp, 9 predicted proteins | sample BarGraIncub1131A_FD_184503 | JGI IMG/M metagenome (GOLD analysis project Ga0209125, IMG submission 184503) | Arctic peat soil microbial communities from Barrow, Alaska - Barrow Graham LP Incubations 11-31A (SPAdes) (version 2) | ecosystem: Environmental > Terrestrial > Soil > Wetlands > Peat... | reverse complement strand
CCCTCCTCCGCCGAGCCTCCGCCTGACACAAGCCGTGCCCGGTAGCGCAGGCGGATCGCGTGCCTCTCCGCCTCAACCCCCAAGGCCTGCAAAGCAATCCCCTTCTTATTCGCACAAGAATGGTTGCGCCAATCGAACTCATCAGCGCGCAGACGCTGTCCACCCAAATCGTTAGCGATCTTGGCCAGCGCGATTTGCGCTCGAGCCTGCTGATACTTGGTCATCCGGATACGCGTCAACTTGCCAAGCTCGCGTTCGGCATCCGTGGACCTACGAAGCGTGATCAGCGTCTCTGCAGCTTGAAGAATCGACGGCACGCGGAGGTAGATATCGAAGAGGCGGCGGCACTTCGGCCAGCCATACGGGTTCTTAGACAGGACGTCAAAGTACTTTTCTGTGTTGCTCTCTAGGAGGAAGCCGCTGAGGTCCCTAAAGCGATCCAGCGCGGCGACATAGTCTCGGCCGTGAAGCACTCCCTGCGCCTTGTTGTACAGCGCGACGAGCTCGTGAGGTGACGCGCCAATACCTGCCTCATCCTTCACGTATCTCAGACAATCGTCCGCGAGCGCAATGGAATGATGCCCGTGATAGCAAGCTGACGCCTCGTTCAAGTAGAGCCACCGCAATATTCCCAGCTGGGCTCCCAACGCCGAAGCATCGCGCCGATCGGGCAGCGGCGCCTCTCTTACAAGTGCCAGACCAACTTGGTCGAGAGCCGCAGCGGCCGGCGTACTCCCCTCGGCCTGGAGCAGAGCGCGGCAAAGCTTCGCGATCAGAAGTTTCTCCCACAATCCATCGACCGCCTGATCATCTCCGCAGTCCTCAATCCTCGGATTCTGCCGCAGCGGCTCGAGGGCTACAGAGTCGATGAGTCCCCTCTCAAGGTCCGAGGGCGGACGTCCCAGCCATACGCGCATTCCCGATAGGCTAGGCGATGGTGTGAGAGCCAGCTCGAGTGAGTACCGGTCACGGTCCCAAGGCGCAACACAGTCATCGCTCGTTCGATGAACTTGTACTACTTGGTCGAGACGGACGCTGCTGCTCGAAGCGCCGCCGATGGCACACCAAGGATCGTTGTAGTCCTCTTGGTCGACTGCGACATCGTAGAGCAGACAGAAATACTCCAAAGCCCGGAACCTGGGGGGTCGAAGAATGGCGGGGGGCATGCCTCGGCCTTACTTGCAGTTGTGACAAGAGGAGCACTGTCGACAGGCAATCCCGCTACCAAGGCTCTTAACCCCACGCAGAGGAAACTCCATCTTCTCCTGTTTCTTGATCTCAGGCTTCTCGTATGTAGTCGTTGCCTTCTTAGTTGTCATCCCGAATTCCTCCCTGTGGTCACGAGCCCCTGCTTCACACACGCCTCGAGTAGCTCGATGACGTCGGCCTCCACCGTCGCCGTCTCAAGCCCGTACTCAACCGCAAGTTCGGTAGCGATCAACTCCGGTCCGAGCTCCCGCCCGACCGCATCTATCACCTTGAACGCGGTTTCATTCACCTCAAAGTGCTCACCTGTCTCGAGGCAAAAGACCCAGTAAGACAATTCGGGGCCACGCCGGAGGCGCACGGAGGGCATCAAGCGGTACATGGCGCTTCCCTCCAGCAATGGGGATCGGCTCCAAGATAGTCGCCCGAAGTAAAGTAGGCCATAGCACGACAACCGCGGCACGCTGGCACTAGATCGCAATCCTTGCAGCCCTGAATATTCGAGGAATCCCGCACCTGCCAGAGAAGGTCAGAGTCGTACCAAATCTTGAAGAGCCCGTCCTTGAGGACGTGACCGAGCGGAATAGGTAGGCGACGGCACGGATAGACGGTCCCGTCGTGCATTACGGTGAGAGCGTTCGAACCCACAGAGCACATGGCCCCCACGGTGGGATTGTCACTCTCGACCAGTGCGAAGAGAGGGCGGTACAGCAGAACCCTGAGACGGCGCTCAGCGACCCCAAGCGCATGGATGAGCTCGAAAGTCTCCCGCGCCTCTTGCAGTGATAGCGCCGAGTCTGACAACTTGGCACCCGTTCCCTCCGGAATGAAACGATCAGCAGCGAAAGCATCGACCTGGTGCTCTGCGAGAAGTTCAAGCATCTCAGGGAAGGACTCGCGGTTCTGTCTTGTGATGGTCATCATGACCGCCACCTCGAGTCCGGCAGACTTCAGCAAGTCGATCGCGGCAAGCGTCCGATCGAACGCGCCAGGCCCACGGATGGAGTCGTTCTCCACTGCAGACGCCGCTTCGAGAGAAACCTGAACACGACGAAGCTTGATTGCGGTCCGCAGGCGCGAAGCATCGTCCGTCGAGACCAGCGCCCCGTTCGTAAGCAGGTCGTAGTAGCCCACCACCGGGCTTGCGTCGAGCATGTCCATAACCGCGAAGAGCTCGTCGCGACGCATGAAGGGCTCCCCACCCGTTAGAGAAAAGGAGCCGACCCGATTCCACGCCAGCAGCGCACGTTCCATTTCGCCGAATACTGCTGTGAGATCTTTGAGGGACATCTCATTGTCAGCCGAGTAAGAGTCGTGATAGCAGTGGGCGCACCTCTGGTTGCAGCGCTCAGTGAGGTGCCACTGGAAGTAGAACTCGTCTCCTGGCGGAATCTCCACGTTGATCCTTAGTACGCAATCGGTTCCGGCGTCTTCGCGCCTTGACTTGCTCTTGCTAGCAGGCCCAACACTCCAATTCAACCACAGCTAACGCTGCGGTTTTCGGCAAGAGTACACCTGCGAGCTTCCGCGCGTAACCGTTCGACGCGCGCGCGACCTGTGTCTCCGCGATGGCTTCACCAACCCCGTCGCGACATCTGCAGGATGGAGCCTTTCGGGCGGAGCACCCAAGGCGCGACAGCGTTGGCCATGGTTCCAATCACAAAGTCCGGGACCACCGAGGACCTGTGCTAGCTTCCACCCCAGCTCAATCAAGATGCTGAGGTCGGGAGGTACACGTGGCTCTTTCTGCAGGAATCCGGCGATTCGCGTCCGTCGGTTTGCTGACGTGCCTCGCCACCGCCTTGGTCCCGATGGGGCTCGCAGCCCTCAGTTCGCTCCCGTTCGATCGACCCGCGGACACCTCATCACTCATGACGTGGGGGCGCGCACCTTTCGCCTCCCGATGGCTCGCTGCCGTCACGAGCCCGGCCACGCTCGCCCTCTCGCTCGCGCTCATCGCCGCCATCGTGGCCTGGTGGATATGGGTCTCCGGCCACCTCATTCGCCCGCGCACCGGCGGCACGGGCGTCGGCGGCGGAATCCCGCGAACCGCCGGCCGAGGCGAGCACGGCACCTCGAGTCTCATGACCCCCGGCGGACTCGAAGACTCAGCTGTCATGTGGTCGCCGGGCACGACACCGGCCGCCAGCGTCTCCGGCTTCGTGTTAGGCGCCCGACCGGCCGGGAGCGGACAACTCTCTGTGCGTGAGAAGTAGCTGGTGGCCACTGTCATAGGTCAGAGCGGCGCGTGGCGCTCCATCGTGCTCGAGGTCGGTCGTATGGGACACACGATCTCAATCCCTGAGGACCTCAAACCGCTGGCGGCCCGCCTGAAGGGGGAGGGACAAAGTGCTCTCGACGCGCATCGCGCCGAGACCCTGCGCTCGGTCCAGGAGCAATCCGCCGAGATAGTGCGGTCCACGACAGCCGCGGGTTCTTGGTTCGGTTCAATCGAGCGCCTGCGCCTCCTACCGGAGACTGAAACGCCCCGGGTTCCACGTCGGCTCGATTACTTGGAAGCCATGGACTCCCGGGTCTAGCGGTCGAGCATTTGTGGATGCGTCCTGTTTCTACGACCAAGACGCTACTTATGCGCGCCAGATGCGAATGCAGAGCCTCGGTACGGCCAAGACGCTACGGCATGCGTTGCCCGTAGCCACAAGGACCCAGGAAGCTCCGAAAGCTACGCATTCGGGTACAGGCCGGCCAGACCTACTCGCGGCGGCCTCGCCTGCCACCGAGGTACCCCTTCGTCCTCATCTGGGCCTCGAGCGGAAGTCGAAGTCGTTCGTAGGCCTCGAAGAGAGCTGCCTGGCGTTGCAGCAGGGTCGGCTCCTTCAGTCCATATAGGGACCCGACGACGGCGTCGTTGGCGGCGTGCGCATCAACGAGCTCGGGCGGCATGCTGCTCGGCTTGTACAGATCGCCCAGCGGGACGTCGGTGAACTTGGCCCGCGCCGACAGGATGCTTGTCCCCAGAGCCTGCAATCGCGTCCTCCGGGGTCCGTCGAGTTCTGGGAACGGGAAGGTGTTGTAGACCATGCCGGTCGAGAACTGATAATCGGACTTGAGTTTGCCCCCGACTGTCGCCAACCAGGTCTGAAACATCCGGCTCGAAACGAGCGCGAATAGCGCGAGATCCGCAGTGGGGACGACGTACAGCTTGTTCGTCGCGATGACGTCGGCGCCCAGCCAGGCGGCAGCGAGGTAGGGGCGACCCTCGGAGCTCACTTCGGGGATTGCAAGGTAATCCGTCGTGGGCTGGCGGTCTTCGCCGAACAGTGTCGGGGTCTGCGCAAGTGCCCGTGTCGTAGCTCGCTCGCTGGACGCGCGATGCGTGCGCACGCCCTCGATGCGGTCACGGAGCAAGCGCGATGCGACAATGTCAGCCGGGTTGGCGTTCTTCAGCCACAAGACATGGCGCGGCAACGCGTTCAGCAGCTCACGAGATCCAACAAGGCGCCTGACGTACTTAGCCGCATGGGCATCTGCAAGGAACTCGTCCAGGTCGACGCTCTCAACGATCAGATGGCCGCCGTCATTCGGCATCGAGCCGAAGTTGGCCTCCGGGATCCAAGAGACGATCGGCGTCCGCCTCTTCGTCACAAGCACATCGTCGCCCTCGATAAGATACGGATTGATGTGCTTGGGCGTACTCTCGATTGGCTGCCCCCCGATGTCCGGATAGTCGAAGAGCCGTCTTACTCCCGCGTTTCCGCCGACGCTGTAACCGATGACGACGACGTGAACGGCCGCCTTGCCTCTGGCGTCGCTGTTCCACCGAAACGTTCTGTGCGCGAAGTCGATCTCGATCCCAGACTGCAGCAACCTCGGCCACAGTATGGAGACGTTCTCCCCCTGTGTGATCGAGTTCGTTGACACGAACGCCACTCGGATCTTCGGGTTCTCCTTCAGATACTCGAGCGACTTCGCGTACCACGCGGTCACATAGTCGAGCGGGCCTACGCCCCGGGCTCCCTGGAATGCCACCTCCATGTCCCGCACCTGTTCCTCGGTCCGATACTGGCGACCAATGAACGGCGGATTACCGAGCACGTAGTTGCAGTCTTTGGCGGGCAAGACATCGTTCCAGTCCACACGCAGCGCATTCTCGGTGTGGATGTGGGCTTCGAGAACGATCGGGAAGCGCGCGAAATGCTCCCCAAACTCCTTGCTGAGACGCATGTTCTCCAAGTGGTCCGCCAAGTAGAGCGCCGTCTCGGCAATACGAGCGGGGAATTCCTCGACCTCTATGGCGTAGAACTGGTCGACCGTGACCTTCGAGAAGTGGCTGGTGTCCATCGCCCACGTCGCCTCGAGCGCACCGAGTTCGCGCAGCCGCATCAGGATGTCGAACTCGAGTTGCCTGAGTGCCCGGAACGTCACGAGCAGGAAGTTGCCGGCTCCCGCCGCGGGGTCCAAGAATCGCAGGCTTCCGAGTCTATTGTGAAGTCGCTTCAGAGCTGGCGCGCTGTTCTTTGCCCTCACGTACTCGCCGACAAGGTCGTCGAGGAACAGCGGCTCAATCACGCGACGGATGCTCGATTCCGGTGTGTAGTGTGCCCCGAACGAACGACGACTGGCCTGGTCCATTACGCCCTGAAACATGGATCCGAAGACTATCGGGCTGATTTGCGACCAGTCAAAGGAGGAAATGGCCAAGAGCCGGGAGCGCATTCGGCCCGTGAAGTCGGCAATCCCGAGCTGCTCCTTGAACAGACCGCCGTTGATGTAGGGGAATTGCGCAATCGACGGGTCCAAGCCTGCAAGCCGCTTTACCTCGGAGGTGTTCAGAATCTGAAAGAGCCGAGCAAGCATGGGCCCGACATCCAGCCCGTCTTCGCTCGTGTGCTTCTCCAGGAACTCCTGAAACAATCCGCGAGGCCAGACCCCCGTGTCGTCCGCGAAGAACATGAACATCAAGCGCACGAGCAGCACATTGAGCGGGTGCCCGACGTATCCAGCCGCCGTCAAGTCGTCGTAGAGTCCCGCCATCAACAGAGCGGCCTTTACATTGACAGGATCCTCTTCAGCGAACACGCGCTGCCGGTAGCCAGCCAAGTAGCCAAACAGCTCAAGGTGCTCTGGCAGCGACTCCATGGGGAAGTCGATCGTGGTCCGGCTCTCCTGATCCCATACCTTAAAACGTGCGAAGTCGCTGGCAACGACTAGCTTCGGGAGTTCGGCCTCGCTGAGACTGTCCATGTAGTCGACTGCCTGGCCTAGTGCCTCGTCGAGGGACTTCCCTTGTGACTTGTGCTCGACCGCAAGCATGCCGGGCCAGAGAAGATCGATCCAACCGCGGCGGCCCGTGGTCGTCCGTTCAGCGCGCAACTCGAACGTCGCCACGCGTCTGCGCGAAATGCCGAAGATGTAGAACCAGTCGTTCCAAAACGACTGCTTCTCAGCTTGTTCGCGGGTCTCGCCCTTCCACTCGGCCACGAAGTCGACAGCGCGCCGATGGATTTCCCCCCACGCGAGATTGCTGCTCGGACCTGTCATTGCTCCCCCGTCGACTGGTGCCTGCAGCCGGTCAGCTCGACCCATGGTAGCGCAACCCACGGACGGCACCGGACCGGCTGTGACTGCGGAAGGTGCTTGGACGTCGCTCTCGAACGTGGATGCGTAGACATCAGCCGGCCACGCGAATACGTGCCTACTCGCCGGAGACTGGGCGGGTCGCGCCGGCTCCGACTGGGTGCAATAGGATGCACCCCAACGGACAGGTTGCTACAGTCCGGGACTGCTCCAGCCCCCTCTTCCCGGGCGGCCCCACCCCGCTGGCCGCTGCAGCTAGGGGAACTGGATCTCAGATGCACTCGGCAATCGGCCTTCCCGCAACCAACGCGCCTCCGCGGCCATCCCCCTGCGGCTGCAAGCCCAGGCAAGGAGGGATTCCTGTGGGACGGCGCGGTGCTTCCGGCCGGCGTCCGGTCGCCCAAACAGGGCGATCATCACCCGCACAAATGGCAGCGGGCTGAGGCGCAGCCTCAGCCGATCCGACTTCGGGATTACCCCCGGGTCGAGCAGCATCAGACTCAAAGACAGGTAGCCTTCGGCCAGTCTGTTTCGAGAAGACCGACTGGCTGCGAGCGCGTGAATGAGCTCCACGCTGAGCCCGTCGGTCGCCGCTCCTGACTGCCGTGCGGCGAGCACTTGCTCGGCGAGCACGTACGCTTCTTGCCGCAGCCTCTGGGGCGTGTACGGCGGCCGAAAAGGCTCTCGGATCCCGGCAATTATCGACGGGTCGGGGGTGCCAATGGCTCTGTTGCAGGCAGCCCGTGTGATTCCATCCCAGAACTTCTCGTCACGATTGAGCGGGCGGTGTCTCGATGAGTCCAGCCGCGCCAGAGCGCTTGCGGGTCGCCCTTGCAGTCGATCGACCTCGGCCAGAAGCCATTCGAGCCAGTAGCCGAAGATCAGCCCAACGAATCTCAGATCCTCGGGCCGAAACCTTTCCATGCGCTTGGCTATCCGCGTGTAGTTCCCGAGCGGTAGGTCGAGAAGACACAGAGACCACGTCACCGCCACGTAGCCCTGGAAATCGTGCAAGAGCCGGAAGACACACAAGGATAGGGCGAGGAGGAGGCGCGCTGATCGGAACCGAGACGCGGCAACCGCCATGCGGCCCCATTGGTTGAGCAGCCAACCGAACTCCGCAAGCTGGCTCAACGACAAAGGGTAGGGCGGGGCGAGGAGCCACCATTTGATCTTTACAGGACTGCCCCCCGCGATCATGAGTGCTTCCTGAGCGTTGAGCAGGAGGGAGAGTGTAGACGCACCGCTCCTCACACGCCATGACTTGGCGAGATCCGCAAACGCACGGAAGTGTTCCGCCGCAGCCGCTGCATCACCCAGCATAAGACCGTCGGACTTCATCAGCCCGTCGTGGCCTACCGCTTGCCACACCCGGTCACCCGCTCGCTCTCCCTCTGAGACCAAGTGCTGGTAGCACTCACTCGCGCGCAGCGGGAGACCAACATGGCGAAGGAGCTTTCCAAAGACCTTGTAGCGAGCCAGCCTCGAGATGGATCCGCCCCACTGCTCGACTTCGTTCGTCCAATCGAGTGTCGACGATATTGGCCCGAACCCGGGTGTAGCGAGCCCGGCGCTGAGGCCGCCGGCATCACCGTATGTGAGCCGCAGGTCGTGCAACTGTGCGAGGTGCGCGAATTCCGCAGGCAGCACCCCATCAGGTGGCACACCGTGCAGCAACCAGACGACTGATGAGGCATCCTGAAGCATGGGGAAGAGATCCGAGTCGAGACCTCTGTATCCGAGCACAAGCAGCGGGCGCCCGACTATGCGCTCATGAGTCAGGCGCCGGACGCGCGAAGACGACATCACAGACACATGATTGACGGCGATTCGAATCGACTTCAGCGAATCTGCCGATCCATGGACCTTCACGAGATCAATCGCCACATCCTCAGCGCGGGCCGCTCGCTCGAAGAGCATGTCGAAGTTCGTCGTAACGATTGGAAGACCGAGATCGGCCGCGGCCTGGGTTAGCGACAGATGCGCCTGCGTCGCTTCACCAGCTCTGAACAGACGCAGTACCGACAAACTCTTGGGACCGACCTCCTCTGCAAGAACCGAGAACAGTTCCTCAGGGGCCACACTGCGGAAGTGACCGACGAGATCCATGGCAAACCCGTCCAGCAGCGGCTCACCCGACGCGACCGCCGACAGACAGGCCTGCATGAACGGCACGAAGAGTGGCAGCCCGGAAGAGTAAGAGACGCCGGCCCCTGCGACGATGGTGGGTCGTACGCTCTGGACCCAATCGGCGACCTCAACGTGGGTCATCACCGGCACCCGAACCGACAATCTGGGCGTGCCCACACATACCTCCCGCGGACGTCCGTTGGCCGGTTCAGCGTTCCCTCGATCGTCTAGCGCAACCGGTACATGGAGAGTGTGAACTTCGTCCCCGTTAGAGAGGAGCGGACGAGTTCAGAGCCATGGTTGAACGTGATGTCATTCAGGTACTGGTTCGACAGGAAGCCGCCTTCGATATCGGGTAGCCGCCCTGCATGAATCTCTCGTGACAGGTTCTGGGCCACGTACTGAGCTAGGCTGTTCTGCTGCCCGGTGCCGAGGCCGCCAAGTGGGTAGTCGAGGTCTTGGACCGACTCAGGGAACCGCTCAACTAGCGCGATTGCAATCTGATATGCGGTGAGAAACGGCCGTCCCAGGTGGTGATCTTCGGCCGCATCCGGGACCTCCGAAAGAATCTGCGTGACCTTCCCGCCCAGGTCGTGAAGTGCCCAATTGTTGCTCATGTCTCCCTCTCATCCGTGTCTACGTGGGCCAAGATCGCCTTGCACTCTGAAGCGAGGGATCAACTCGGCCGTGGCTCCCGGGGTCGAAGTGCAGACGCCGATCCGTCAGTCGCGACCACGAACGAGTACACCCACGCAGCCTCGTTGACGACGACGAGGGACAGCCACCGCTCCAGGCCCTCACGGTCCGACACCTCGTTCGCACACGCATGCGCATGACCCATCAGCCACTCTAGCTGGCTGATGGCGCCGAAGTGCATGCTGAACCCGGTTCTGCAGCCCCGTGGCCGAGCCACGATGTCGTGGACCCGTCCGTCCACAGAAGACCGGATCCTCTGTTGCGCATAGGCCCTGAAGGCCTTCCAGCGGTCTTGCATGGGCATATCGAGGGCCAGCACGCACGCCCGAAGATAGCCCGGAGCCACGTTTGCCTGCGTCTCCTCCAGCAGCCGACGCATCAGCCTTGGCATCGGCTGACGCGGGGGCTTCGACGGAGGCACGAGTCCACCTTGCCCGGCGTAGAAGCGTGCAATCGCCGGCGTGAAGTCTCCGAAGTTCACAATCACTTCAACGTCGGCGTCGAGGATGAACTCGACGTCCAGATTGTGCTGCAGATAGAAGCCGAACCAGTCCAGCTCCTCCGTAGCGATCACTCGCGACTGAGAAGCGAGGCGGCTGCGCTTCTCAAGGTAGTGGATGAACTGGCAGGGCCATTCCACCAAGTCCTTCAGAACGCGTAGATCCGTGAGACTGCACGCGAAGAACGGCACCGGCCCGTCGTCCTGCCCAATCGCGGAGTCAAGCATCGCTGAGTTCGCCACATACGCGTCCATTGGGTCCAGAGTGACGAGGATCCGGTGCGCGAAATGCATCGATCTGCTGTCCAACTCGACCCGGCCCGAGGTGGTGTCGAAGACTGCGGATTCGGCCGCTACCAAGTAGTCGACCGCGCGCGACGTTTGCGAACGCGCCTTCGAGACGACCGCAGCGAGCTCCTCCGCTGTTGTGGCGGGGGCGGCCCGGCGCGCAGGCAGACTAAGCGTCGAGGACTTCGCCTCGATCACCAAGACGTGGTCGTCCAGTTGCATCAGCCCGTCGATCTCCCCGCCCTCGTATACGAGGTTGCTGTGCACGATGTCAGGGCGAACGATCTCCGTCAGAAGCTCCAGCGAACGCTCCTCTAGGAAGTCACACCGGCGCTTGTTGTAGTCGTTCCACCTCTCGGGAGCACGGGAGGTCAGGAGCTCCTCGGCCCTGGGCCTTATCGCGTATGGAAGCAGAGATGGCGCAGGGACGAACCACGTGCCGTCACCTAGGGCCAAGAGGGGCTGCCGCTGGATCGCTGGCGTGGGCGTGGGCAACTTCCTTGCCGACATGGGATCGAGAGTCAAGTCCCTGAGGACCGCCTCCACAAGCGCGATGGGCAGTCCGCTGGCGTCCGACACGGATTCGGCCGAGACCGTGAAATGACGCTTATCGCTTCCTCGGAAGCCGCGAGCAGACCCCCGAGGGCCCAGCGATTCGGCTGTCATCGCCTGCCGCACGCCCTCGATGGTCCGAACCGCATCGACCATGCCCCAACCGATCGCCCCGCGCACAACATCGTCTGCACGCAGACCCAGCCATTCTGTCTCCTCCACGACGTGCGCGGCGTTTCCCGGATACCGCACGTAGAGGTGGTAGCGCAGCACATTGCTTCGAAGATCCGAGTGCCCCGCCTCACCGGAAGGAGTCGATGCGTTCTGGGTCAGTCCAAAGAGCTCGGCGATCAATCGGTTTGCTTCAATCACTTCGGCGCGCGGGGCTCTAGGCCGAGACACCGGCTCCAGACCCATCACGACGACCAACTCTGCCAAGTACTCGACGAAGGCCATGGAGCCCGCGTGCTCGGCGTCATACAACTCCCAAGCGGGGGTGGCATTCAGCCACAGCATGTCAGCGATCAGCTCAAGCGGGTCAAACGGCTCGATCATCGCCATGATCTGCCGTAGCAGGACGTCCGGCGCTTCGACGCGACGCGGCGGCTCCGTGATGGTGACCGAACCATCAGGCGGGAACATGGCCGCGAACCTGCCGTCCTCCTTCGTTCGCGGAGTCCAGCTGAGTGCGGCGGGCGCGAGGCCGATGCGCATGGCCTGTAGGACGG
>Ga0209125_1003175_pt1 | contig 11641 bp, 7 predicted proteins | sample BarGraIncub1131A_FD_184503 | JGI IMG/M metagenome (GOLD analysis project Ga0209125, IMG submission 184503) | Arctic peat soil microbial communities from Barrow, Alaska - Barrow Graham LP Incubations 11-31A (SPAdes) (version 2) | ecosystem: Environmental > Terrestrial > Soil > Wetlands > Peat... | reverse complement strand
CGTTTTCCTTTTGCATTACTTTTTCGTATTGAACAGGAGCTGATTTACGTGCTTGCAGTCATGCATTTACGACGTGAGCCAAACTATTGGCGAAAGCGGAAATAAACGCCGAGTGCATCAAAAAATATCTAGTCCAGCTTAAAACCCAAAAACGCCCCGGCGGAGTTATTCCGGCGGGGCGTTTTTTATTGTTTATCAAGCAGATTTATTCACAATGCTTGGTGGCATTGGTGGTTATCTTGAGGATGCTTTCCTGGATGTCTTTATTGGGGATTGCCCGGTAGGAATCGAGGAGCAATTTTTCTGAAACGGCCAACGGCATAGTCTCATCACTTCCTGTAAAGAATGTTTGAATTGGCACATCAAGTGCCTGTCCCACCTGTTGCAAACGGTCGGTATTCATTTTGTTTGCTCCACTTTCGTACTTCTGTATTTGCTGGATACTCACACCTACCCGCTCCGCAAGACGCTCCTGAGACCACCCCGCCTGTAGACGAAATTTGCGTAACCTCCATCCAATTTCCTTGCTGTTAAGAATAATTCCCATAGCGCGCTCCGGTTTTTGCAGATTACAGGCAACCGGAAAGTACATATACAAACTATAAGTTTACTAAGTATCCCGCATAGGTTTATATTAGCCGCCTTTTTAGATTCATAGAAACCACGGCGGTACCCCAACCTTTGTCCACCGCTTATCACGCCAAATATTTTGCATACGATCTTACCCGTCAGGCTGCGGCAGGCGGGCATGACCGATTGTCACAGGCTATCTTCAATGCCGGTGTTGACCTGAATCCGCATCAGATTGAAGCAGCACATTTTGCCCTGCGCTCACCGCTCTCCAAAGGTGTGCTTCTCGCTGATGAAGTCGGTCTGGGCAAGACCATTGAAGCAGGGCTTGTGCTTTGCCAGTACTGGTCGGAGCGAAAGAGGCGGCTGATTGTTATCTGCCCCGCGTCACTGCGCAAGCAGTGGGCGCTGGAACTGGAAGAAAAGTTCAACCTGCCGGTGGCACTGCTGGATTCAAAAACATGGCGCGACAGCATCAAAACCGGCATAGCCCCACTCCACCAGAAAGCGGTCATAATCCTTTCCTACCAGTACGCCAGCCGTCTGCGGGACGAATTGAAAGCGATCCCTTGGCATCTGGTCGTAATCGACGAAGCTCACAAGCTGCGCAATGCCTATCGGACCAGCAACAAGATCGGGCAAGGAATCCGCTGGGCAACGGAAGAGTGCCGCAAACTGCTGCTCACTGCAACACCCCTGCAAAACTCCCTGCTTGAATTGTACGGTCTTTCCACGCTGATAGACGATTACATCTTTGGCGATATCAACGCCTTTCGCAGCCAGTTTACCGGAGCAGGCGCGGATATGAAGGGATTGCGGTTGCGGCTGTCCGACTTTTGCCGCCGCACTCTGCGCAATCAGGTAACGGAATACATCCGCTACACCGAGCGCAAAACCATTACGCGCCCGTTTAAACCGACCGATGATGAACACCGGTTGTATGAAGCGGTGTCCGCTTTTCTGCAACGCGAGAACAGCTACGCCATTCCCGGACGCCAGCGCCATCTTACCGAGCTGATCCTGCGTAAACTATTGGCCTCCTCATCAATTGCCATTGCCGGAACGCTGGAAACCATGCGGTTCCGATTGGAAGTGCTGCGCGATGAAAAATCAAAAGATACTCCGGATTTCATCGAGACGTTGATCGGTGAAGAAGAGATTGAGCCTGAATTGCTGGATGAGATTCTTGACGAAGAAGATTCAGCGGAATCAATCGACTCAGAAAACGAGGCGGTTGATCGGAAAAAACTTCAGGAAGAGATAGATATCCTTTCCCATCTTGCCGCAGGAGCGCGAAATATCGGCACCGATACCAAAACCACAACGTTATTAACCGCCCTGGATATCGGCTTTGAGCAGATGGCAGCGGTCGGAGCAGAACGTAAGGTTCTGATCTTCACCGAATCCCGCCGCACCCAGGATTATCTGGCAGCTTTCCTGGCAGCACACGGCTATGGAGATCAGATTGTCTGCTTCAGCGGTACCAACAAAGGGCCGCAAACGGCTGCCATTTACGAGGCATGGCAGAAAAATAACGCAAATAGCGGACGGATAAGCGGCTCACGCGACATCGATATTCGCGGTGCTTTGATCGAGCATTTCCGTGACCATGCCCAGATAATGATTGCCACCGAAGCGGCTGCCGAAGGCGTCAATCTGCAATTTTGTTCCCTGGTCGTCAATTATGACCTGCCGTGGAATCCCCAGCGCATTGAGCAGCGCATAGGCAGATGCCACCGCTATGGGCAGTTGCATGATGTAGTGGTGATCAATTTCCTTAACGAACGCAATGAAGCCGACCGCCGGGTACTGGAACTGCTGACCGAGAAATTCGATCTGTTCAATGGGGTTTTTGGCGCCTCAAATGACGTCCTTGGAACGATCGAATCAGGCGTTGATTTTGAAAAGCGGATCCTCGCCATTTATCAGGGATGCCGAACCACGGATGAGATAGAGGTAGCATTCAAGGCGCTACAGGCAGAGATGGATGAACAAATCCGCGCCCGTATGAACGACACCCGCAAGCTGCTGCTGGAGCATTTTGATGAAGATGTTCACGAACGCCTGCGGATACAACTGGAAGATACAAAGTCACACCTGGATCGTTTCAGCAAGCGCTTCTGGACGCTCACCAACTTTATGCTCTCCGATGCTGCATCCTTTGACGATGAACAGTTCAGCTTTGACCTTGTGAAACCTCCGCTGTCAGAAATCTGCAGAGGGCGATACCACCTGATTTCAAAAAACCGGCCTTCTGATTTTGCAGATTCAGCTATCGGCCACGACTCCTACCTCTACCGCCTTTCTCACCCGCTCGGCGAATACGTCATTGATCAGGCAAAAAGCCTTCAAACCCCATTTGCATCTGTTGTCTTCGATGTTTCCAACCATCCTGGTCGAATCCTTGCCGTTGAGACGCTACGCGGTCACTCCGGTTATCTGACCCTTACCACTCTGGCAATCGAGAGCTTCGAGCGGGAAGAACATCTCCTCTTTTCCGCCTTTGACCAAGAAGGGAAATCAGTGGATCAGGAAACCTGCGAAAAGCTTTTTGCCTGTCAGGGGAGGATTGACGGGGGGTGCGAAGTTTTTTCTGATGTTGTTATCCACAGATTAACTGCCGAATCTGAACGACACGCAGCGGCAACCATCAGCACGTCGCTGGAAGCCAACAATGGCTATTTCCAGCAGGCGAGAGAGAAACTGGAGAAGTGGGCGGAGGACACGGTGCTGGCGGCCGAACGGGTACTGAAAGAAACGAAAGAGCAGATCAAAGCCTTTCAGCGGCAGGCACGTCAGGCGACCAGTCTGGAAGAGCAGCATGAAATTCAGCAGAAGATTCAAAAGTTAGAGAAGCAGCAGAGGCGGCAACGGCAGGAGATTTTCAATGTTGAAGATGAAATCATCGTCAAGAGGGATGGCCTGATCGCGCAGCTTGAGAAGCGGCTATCTCAAAAGACCGAATCAACATCGCTGTTCACCATAAGGTGGGCGGTGGTGTGAAAAGCGAAACCAAAACTTAACCCATCCCGGCCTCCCCTTATCAGGGAAGGAGCGAGACAAAGTCCCCCCCTGATAAGGGGGGTTGAGGTTGGTGGGCGCTGGGAACACCATCAAAGGCGGGCGACCGCGAGGGTACGCCCCTACGAGTCACAAGGACCATAACCAAAAGGAGCAACCCATACAATGCCGACAAAAGAGCAACTACGTGATCGCCTGCTTAAAAAGCTGAAAGAGCTGTTTCAACTTGATCAGCCGGATCTTGATTTCGGTTTCTACCGCATCATGCATGTCAAAGCGAAAGATGTGGCTGATTTTATTGATACAGACTTGCTGAATATTGTAACCACCGCATTCGGTTCGGCAGATGAAACCCGCAAGGCAGAATTGCAGGGCGGTTATGAAAAAGCGTTGCAGACGGCGAAAGATTTTGGTGCGCCCAATCCAGAAGAGACCGAGCCGGTCAAAAAGGCACGGGCTGCGCTGGATGCGATCAAAGACACCGCTTCGGCGGAAGCTGATGTGTATGACCACCTCTATCGTTTTTTTGAGCGTTATTATGACGATGGTGATTTTATTTCGCGCCGCTATTATGCGCGAGAAACAGCCGGTAAAGCCGCGCCGTTTGCAATTCCGTACAATGGTGAAGAGGTGAAGCTTCATTGGGCAAATGCTGACCAATACTACATAAAAACGGCGGAATATTTCGCCAACTACAGCTTTGATCTGACCCAGGCGGCGGATATTCGCCGGATGAAAGCGGAGGAGCGGATTCTCAACCAGATTCCTGATTTTCCCGTCAAGGTTCAGTTCCGCATTGTTGATGCCACAGAAGGTGAACATGGCAATGTAAAGGCGGCTGAGGGGCAGAAGCGTTTTTTCATAATCAATGGCAATAAGCCGTTGGAGGTTTCGGCGGATGGTGAACTGGTGGTGAATTTTGAATATCGCGCCGATCCGGAAAAGGGGGCAACGCAGGAAGGGAGCTGGCGTGACAAGCGCAATGGCGAGGCGACTCAGGCTGTGCTGGCAGGGTTGACCGAGCTGGTTAAAACCGACCGGACGCTTGAGCGGTATCTGTACATGCTGCAGATTGCCGCACCGACTGACAAGGATAAAACCCGCCCGCTGTTGACCAAATATATCAACCAATACACCGCACGCAACAGTTGTGATTATTTCATCCACAAGGATCTGGGTGGTTTTCTCAAAAGAGAGCTGGATTTCTACATCAAAAATGAAGTCATGCGGCTGGATGATATTGAAAATGCCGATGCGCCAGCGGTGGAGAGTTATCTCTCAAAGATCAAGGTATTGCGCAGAATTGCCGGCAAGTTGATTGATTTTCTCGCTCAGTTGGAGAATTTCCAGAAGAAGCTCTGGTTGAAGAAGAAGTTTGTCGTCGAGACAAATTATTGCATAACGCTGGACCGTCTGCCGGAGGAGCTTTATGGGGAGATTGCTGCAAATGAAGCACAGCGGGAGGAATGGGATAAATTGGGGATGCTGGAAAGGCAAATCCCCCCCAGCCCCCCTTTACGAAAGGGGGGAGCAAACCTTGACTTGCCGTTGCCAATGTCGCTGCCGCTGCCTTTAAGTCCTTCTTTGCCTTTAAGTCCCCCTTCAATAAAGGGGGATTTAGGGGGATTTTCCGCTGCTGGAACCATCGACTACCTGCGTGAAAACCCCTTCCTGGTGCTGGATACCGCATTTTTTGATGAGAGCTTCAAGGAGCGGTTGATTGGTTCGATTGAGGATTTTGACGAGCAATGTGACGGTCTGCTGATTCATTCGGAGAATTTTCAAGCGCTGAATCTGCTGCAGGAGCGGTATTTGAACCAGATTAAATGCGTGCTGACAGACCCACCATATAATACAAAAGCGGACTCTTTCCCCTACAAAGACAGCTACAAACATTCCAGTTGGATTACCATGATGGAAAACCGACTGATGCGTGCATGTGATCTGCTGAACCAAGATGGTTGCATGCTCCACTTCATTGATGAAAATGAACATACAAATGCTTCAGCACTAATGACCAACATATTTGGGCTGGAAAATAGAGTTGGCGATATTGTTTGGAAAAATAGCAGTAAAAATGATGAAAGCTATGTTTCGATGCAGCATGAATACTTTATTGGTGCCGTTAAAAGTAAAGAAATAAACAAGGGCAACTGGACAGAAAGAAAAGAAGGTTTGGAAGAAATTTACGCCGCATTCAATAAGTTCAGAAGAGAACATGGTAAACACTGGAAAGCCATACATAAGTCTGCTCTGGAATGGTATCGACAGTTCCCAGACTCTAACCCAGTTAAGGACAGCAAACATTATTCCTGGATGGATGAACGTGGGGTTTATTTTCCAGCGGATATATCTGGGCCGAATTATGGCCAGTATAGATATGCTGTCATTCATCCAACTACAAAAAAAGTATGTATGGATGGCGTTATCCAGAAGAGACTATGTTGAAAAGAATAGAAGGGAATTGGGTGCATTTTGGAGATGATGAAAAAACAATCCCTAATAATAAAACATATTTGCAAGACACTGAAAATCAAAGTTTGACCAGCATGAAATATCGTGATGGAAGAGTTGCGTCCAATTTGATTCAGGATATGTTTGGCAATAAAGCATTTCCGAATCCAAAAGATGTTGATATTTCGTCGCGGCTGCTTAAAGCCACAGAAACTGACAACCAGATAATTTTGGATATATTTGCAGGGTCAGGAACAACCGGACACGCGGTAATCAATTTGAATAAAGAAAACCCTGGAAGCTGCCGCAAATACATCCTCGTAGAAATGGGAGACCATTTCGACACCGTCCTTAAACCCCGTATCGCCAAGGTGGTCTATTCCGATAGCTGGAAAGACGGCAAGCCGACTGTCAGAAACAGCGGCATTTCCCATTGCTGCAAGTATCTGCGCCTTGAATCCTACGAAGACACCCTGAATAACCTGCGCTTTGACGAAAACCTGTCACCCCGCATGAATACCGGGCTGCGCGAAGATTTCATGCTCCGCTACATGCTGGATGTAGAAACCCGAGGCAGTCAATCACTGCTGAATATCGATGCCTTTGCTGATCCGACCGCGTACACGCTGCTGGTCAAAAAGCCCGGCTCCGATGAAGCGGTGACCAAAAACTTAGACCTGATCGAAACCTTCAATTATCTGCTCGGCCTGCGCGTCAACCACCGTGCCGCCCCGCAAACTTTCAACGCCTCATTTGTTCGTAACTCTGACCCGGAACTGCCGGAGGATCAACATACCAGGCTGGTTGTGGATGGGGGGATCAAACAGAATCCTGAAGGAAAATGGTGGTTCCGCAAGATTGAAGGGTGGCTGCCAAAAGACCGCGCCAACCCCAACAATGGCCAGCAGGAAAAAACCCTGATTGTCTGGCGCAATCTGACTGGTGATCTGGAACAAGACAACCTGATGCTTGATGAATGGTTCCAGAAGAACCGCATATCCACCCGCGATTTTGAATTTGACACCATCTACGTCAACGGCAGCAATAATCTGCCAAACCTGAAAAAGGATGAGGAAAGCTGGAAAGTGCGCCTGATTGAAGAAGAGTTCCACAGCAGGATGTGGGAGGCGGGTGAATGATCAAGGGGGCCGGTAAGACCAGAAAAGCTAAAGTCGCAGAGTTGCCGCCGCATAAATTTAAAGACAAGCTGCTGCTGAATCAATGGATGCTGAGCTTGTTCGGCATTGACCCGTTAAAAGGACACACGCTGCATGGCACAAAGGCGCGTGCCTTCCATATACTGACGGATTCTATTAAAGATCCGCGCCTGGAAGGGTTGGACAACGACAACCTGCACCATTTTTATCATCATCTTGGCGGCTGCCCGCTGCTGTATTTTGGGCAACCGCTGCTGGAAACACCCGGCTTTACGATCAGCCGTGCCGAACTGCTCAATTATGAAGAAAACATCGTACGCCAGACTCTGGCGATAAATTCAAAACGGCATCGCCCGATAATCTGGAAATATTATCAATGGCTGACGCTGCTGTTTACCGAAATCTACCTTGACCGCTGGTTCAGAGATCGGGATGCACTCCTGAATGGGCTGAATGTTTTTGTGGAGCGTTTCAACCGCCACTGGAAAGGCTTCAAAGATGTCCCGCCGTACTGCGAAGACGATCTGAACAAGGTTTGTCTGCAAAACGCTACCGGCAGCGGCAAGACCTACCTCATGCATGTCAATCTGCTGCAGTATCGGCACTATGCAAAGCTGAACGGACGCGCAAACGATCTGTCCCGCGTCATACTGCTGACGCCGAATGACCGGCTTTCCGAACAGCATATTTCTGAATTTGGCGAGAGCGCTATCGCCGCAAGCTCGTATCAGAACAATCTGTTCAGCCAAGCGCAGGGGCTGAATGCGGTGGATATTCTTGAGATAACCAAGCTGGCGGAAAAAGATTCGGTTCAACAGATTGCTACCCGCTCTCTGGGTGATCAAAATCTGCTGCTGGTTGATGAAGGGCATCGCGGCATTTCCGGCAAGGATGCTAAGAAGAATGAAAATGCGTGGTTTAAAAACAGGGCGATGCTCTGCGAAAAGGGTTTCACCTTTGAATATTCGGCAACCTTTGATCAGGCGGTTAGCGGCACGGGGCATGAGGATGATTATGCAAAAGCGGTGCTGTTTGATTATTCGTATCGCTGGTTTTATGAAGACGGTTTCGGCAAGGATTATCAGATACTCAACCTTCCCGCTACCTATAGCCAGGTTCAGTTTGCCTATCTGACCGCCTGCCTGCTCAAATACTATCAGCAACTGCGCATCTATCAGGAAAAGCTGGTTGACTTTGCTCCGTTCAATCTGGAAAAGCCGCTCTGGGTCTTTGTGGGAAGTACGGTTGGGTCCATACGCGCCACCAAGACGGTGAAAGATAAAAAGATTGAGGTTATAGATGAGACCGCTTCGGACGTGGGACAGATTATCCGCTTTATCGCAGCGTTTCTTGAGGATAGAGCAGGCAGTACAAGGATTATCAACAATCTGCTGACCGGCAGCGGCAGTGGACTTGGTCTTCTGGATGCGGCTGGCAACGATATTTTTGCCGGGGCATTCAGCTACCTTGCCGGAATTATGAACAAGGGGGAAAAGATCGATGACCTCTATCGCGATATTCTTGCCCGCCTGTTTAACAATTCCGGCGGCGGTACTCTCTGTATAGAGCGGGTAAAAGGTGATTCGGGAGAGCTGGCGCTTAAAGTGGGCGATTCCGGCGATTGGTTCGGGCTGATCAATGTGGGTGATGCCAAAGGACTGGCAGATCATCTGGAAACGCTCGGGATTGCCAACGTATCCGTCAGGGAGGGTGATTCAACCGAAGCGATGTTTGCCTCGGTAAAAGATTCCAGTTCGCCGGTCAATCTGCTGGTCGGCTCCAAAAAGTTTGTTGAGGGATGGGATTGCTGGCGGGTCAGCACCATGGGATTGATGCACGTCGGGAAAAGTGAGGGGGCGCAGATTATCCAGCTGTTCGGACGCGGCGTGCGGTTGAAGGGGTACGACTGGAGCCTTAAAAGGAGCGGTCATACAGGCGCGCCAAGCACGCCTAATTTTATTGAAGAGATTGAAACGCTCAATGTTTTCGGCATTGAAGCGGATTTTATGGAGAAATTCAGACAATATCTTGCCGATGAAGGGTTGCCGGGGAATGAAAGAAAGACGACCATCACGATTCCGCTGAATGTGACCTTTGATTTTGGTAAAAAGTTGAAAATGCTCCGCCCCAAACGGAAGAAAGAGGGTGGCGGAGAATATGATTTTAAAAAAGATGCGCCGGTTCCAAGTCTTGGGATCGTGCCGCAGTATCTGACTCAAAATCCGGTGGTTGCTGATTGGTATCCACGGATTCAAAGTATTGCTTCTGAAAAAGCAGCCGTTGGCGGCGAAGGGCATAAACAGAGTGGCGCACTTTCAACTCAGACAGTTGAACTGCTCGATTATGACATGCTCTTCTTTGAGTTGGAACAGTTCAAGCGGGAGCGTAGCTGGTTCAACTTCAACATTTCAAAGGTGGGCATCAAAACGCTTCTGGAGCGGAACGACTGGTACACCCTGTATCTCCCTGAAGTCAGGCGCACCCCCACAAACTATGACGGTGTCATGCTGCTGCAACAGGTGGCGACGGAATTGCTGAAACGGTATTGTGAACATTGCTACAACTACAAAAAACGGGAGTTTATCGAACCAAGGCTGGAATTGCGCGAGTTGACGGCAGCCGACGACAACCTGCCAAGGGAGGATTTTTATCAACTGATTGTTGACGGCGACGAAGCGGCGTTGATTCAGGGAATTAATCAACTAAAAGCAGAGATTGAAGCGGGGAAAGGGGATTTGATAAAAATCGGCAGTGAGGTGAGCGCCTGCTTGTTCGGCACGCATCTGTTTCAACCGCTTTTTCAGGTCAGGCGCGGCGGTAAGATTACGGTTCTTCCTGTCTCCTTGAATGAGAGCGAATTCCAGTTTGTCTGTGACCTGAAAACGTGGTGTGATGCAACTAAAGAGGATTTGGCGAAACGAGGTATTGAGCTGTTTCTGTTACGTAACTTGAGTCGTGGCAAGGGAATCGGTTTCTTTGAGGCGGGGAACTTCCATCCGGATTTTATTCTCTGGATGCTGGTGGATGGCAAACAGTATGTGACCTTTATTGAACCTCATGGTCTTCTGCACGAAGGCATAGGCAGTGAAAAGGTGCAATTTCATACATGCATCAAGGAAGTTGAAAAGAGGCTGAATGATCAGTCAGTTATTCTCAATAGCTTCATTCTTTCATGGACAAGGTTTCCCCAACTGAACTGGGGAATTGATCAGCAGGGACTTGAAGAGAAGCATGTTCTTTTTATGACTGATGATCGGGACAAATATATTGGCAAGCTGTTTTCGCGTTTGAAAATGGTCTAATGGCTTGCAGCTCTGGGGAACGCCAAGGGGATGGATGAATGGATTGCCGATTCTGAAGCCGCGCGGATACTGGCCGGAAGGCTCAGGAATGATCACGCTTAAGAAGAAGCAAGTATGAAGGATTAGGGATGAATGAAATGATAGCCATCAAGGCCTAAATAAGGTACTCTATTCGTACCGGAGGTTCGCCATGAACTTAACAGAAGATATTCAACCAGTAACGTATCTGAAAGGGAATGCCGCTCATCTGCTGCATCAGGTCAACGAAACCCGCAGGCCGGTCATTATCACCCAGAATGGCTTGGCTCGCGCCGTACTACAGGACACTGCCAGCTACGAAAGCATGAGGAATGCCATCGCAATGCTTAAACTGATGGTGCAGGGGGAGAATGATATTCGCACAGGTAGGGTGAGTGGGCAGGAGGACGTTTTTACTCGTATTGAAGCAAGATTGACTGAGCGAAGAAAGCAAACGGCATGATGGCGACGCATGCGTTCGTGGTGGCCTGGACGAAAACAGCAGAGGCTGATCTGGAGTACATTGTTGACTTTATCGCCGATGATAGTGTTGATACGGCACTTGCGGTTTTTACCAGGATTCGTGAGCGCGCTGCAACTCTTAGTAATTTTCCCAACAAAGAGAGAGTAGTGCCTGAACTTCACCAGCATGGCATTATTCAGTACCGTGAACTGATTCTGTCACCATGGCGCATCATATATCGTATTGACGGGAATACGGTGTACGTTACCTCAGTTGTTGACAGTCGAAGAAATCTCGAGGATTTGCTGTTGGAGCGATTGTCAAGGGATTGAGATCATGGAGAAAAATTTAGGAACTGATATTGTGTGAGTATGAAGGAACTTCTTTCACGCGGGTGGTGAGAAGCGCTCAACCGCTTCCAAAGTCACGATTGACATGTCCCCCCCTTGATGTAATACTTCCTGAAGTATTACATCGGAAAAGAGGTACAGAAAATCATGCGGGTAACCAGCAAGGGGCAGGTAACAATACCACGCAACGTTCGTCAGCGACTGGGCATATTCCCCCAGAGTGAAGTCGAATTTGTGGTGGAGGGCAATACGGTTATTTTACGTACCGTTACCGGAGAGACCAGCAGGGGGAAGAGGCTGATTGAA
>Ga0209125_1003174_pt1 | contig 11641 bp, 14 predicted proteins | sample BarGraIncub1131A_FD_184503 | JGI IMG/M metagenome (GOLD analysis project Ga0209125, IMG submission 184503) | Arctic peat soil microbial communities from Barrow, Alaska - Barrow Graham LP Incubations 11-31A (SPAdes) (version 2) | ecosystem: Environmental > Terrestrial > Soil > Wetlands > Peat... | reverse complement strand
CACTCATGCCTATGGAACAATAATAGAAAACATTACAGTAGCAAAAGAAAAGGGACTCAAAGCACTTGCGATAACAGACCACGGACCAGCCCTTCCTGATTCTCCACATCCCTGGCATTTCTATAACATGCGGGTGCTGCCACGAACTGTGAACGGAATTGTACTCCTTCGCGGAATCGAGGCAAATATAATAGACACCAAGGGAAATCTGGATCTGGATGATTTGTGCCTGACCACTCTAGACTGGGTCATCGCATCTTTCCATAAACAATCGTTTATAGTCAGCAATTCCAATACTCATACAGAAGCTTTGATCAGCACAGCCTATAATCATCATGTTGATTTGTTCGGGCACCTTGACGCCCCCGAATACCCCTTTGATATCAAAGAAGTAATGAAAGCCTGCAAAGACAATGGCAAGTATGTTGAAATGAATGACAGTTCTCCTCGTATTCGGGCAGGCGGCGAGGAAATATGCAGACAGATAGCTCTGGAATGCATGGATAAAGGCATAAAGGTTGTAATAAATTCAGACGCCCATTGTCCTTGGGACGTTGGTCGGATTTCAACAGTTGTCAATTTGCTGGAATCGATTTCCTTTCCCCAAGAACTTGTTTTGAACCGCAATGTCAGGGATATCTTTGACCATATCGAGAACAAAAAGGATTGTGTGTTGATATAGCAAGGTGACATACACCCCACTTCATCTTTCAAAAATACCAGTATCAATAATAGTTTGCAAAGTATTTATAGCTTCATCATAGGTAACACTATCAAAAAGAAGTGCCGATGTTATTAAATTGCAATCTCATTAATCATCCCACTTTCAATCATATTTTTCATTGCTTTTGCAGGATATATAAACCTCGCATACGTTTTTAAAAAAGAAACGGGGTTTCTATGTTAAATGGGATTTATATAAATTCCTCAATTATTTTATTTCCCATGAAATATCTCCTTTACCAAACCATCACTATACCAATGCCTATTATAAACCCCAATATACCTAAAATGAGCGATGCTGAAATATAAATAATAGCATTCTTTCTCTGATTATCTTGAAACAAGTTAAATCCTTCATACATAAAAGTTGAAAATGTTGTATAAGCGCCTAAAAATCCTTCACCGAAGAGTGCATATAAATTCTCATTTAATCCTATTGAACTGACAATTCCCAACAGGATAGCACCTGTGATGTTTATAAGAAAGGTTCCAACAGGAATATCTGTTCTGGCTTTTTCAGCAATTTTGGTTCCAATGATGTATCTTGCCAAGCTGCCAAGTGCCCCTCCGACTGCGACTAAAAGATATCCCATCATTTGAACTCAACTTCGTTAATGATTTCTGATTCGTTTTGTTTTATGCCGCCTCTTGCTATTTTCGTGATAATTCCCCTCGCCACAATAATTCCTAAATATGTGGCAGCAAGTCCCAAAATTGTAGATGATACTATATTAAAGATTGCTGAAAAATATTCACCACCCACTATTAACACGACGGTTTCCTTGCAAAAAGTTGAAAAAGTTGTATAAGCACCAATAAACCCGGTTGCTATACCAAGTCGAATATCTGCATCAATATCTAGCACTTCAAGAACAATGGTTATAAAAAGCGCGAGAATAAAACATCCGGTTATATTTATAACAAGTGTGTTTAGAGGAAATTTTCCCTGATAATTCAAAATATGAATATTATGTATTGTGAATCTTAACACTGCTCCTAGCATCCCACCTATAAATATATATATATATTTTCTCATTTAAACCCCCATAATATAAAAACCCCCACAAACGGTAATCATTACCTTTTGTAGGAGTCATTAGCATTTTTGCATTTAATGGTGAACTCCATCACCAATTGATATTAATTTACTAATTTGATATTATCATTTTTAAGATTAAATAACAAGATGTTTTTCAAATGTTTCTACCGAATTTTTCCTTTCCACATATTAAACTATGTAACATTATCACTGAATAATAGTACTTGTCGGTATATTATTATGCACATAGGGTAAATGGGGGTGAATAATTACATGAAAATAAGATCATGATCAAATTTAAATATACCCATTCATGTATATAAATCAATTAATAGAAGGGATGATTATAAAATGAAAGCAAGATGGTCGTGGGTAACAGGTGGAATAGTATTAGGAATTTGGAACATTCTCATATTTATTAGTGGGAATCATCTTGGTACAACTACTGCTTATGCTCAAACTACAGGGTACATCACTCAATTCTTTTCAACTACCATTATACCAGTCGGAACATGGACAGCGGGTACTTGTGCAACCACAGGAGTTCTTGAGGTAGGTTGGCAGTGGATGCTTTTGGTTGGACTCTTTATTGGAGGGTTTCTAGGGAAAATAATTCACGGTAAAAGTATTGGTAAAAGTATTACTAAGAAAATTCCAGATCCTTGGACTGAAAAATTTGGTGATAACAGGCCAAAACTGAGGTTGTCTCATGCATTTATTGGTGGATTTATTATGCTTGTCGGCGCTCGTTTGGCAGGTGGATGCACAAGTTCGCAAATAATAAGTGGAATGAGTCAGATGGCTGTCAGTGGTTTATTATTTGGAGCGGCAATATTCGCTTCTGGCATACCAGCAGCAAAATTATTATATAGGAGGAAGGGTAAATGAGTTTATTTTTAGCTATTATATTTGGTATCGGCTTTGGTTATATACTTTACAGAGTAGGTGCGCTGGATTATAGAAATATCCTCAATGCCCTTGTTCTCAAGGATTTAGCAATACCAAAATTCATGCTTCTTAGTGTTGCCATCACCTCAGTGGGAATCTTCAGTCTACGACTGAACGGATTGGTGACTCTGGATGTGATTTCAGCAAATCCCTTGGGCAATATTCTTGGGGGATTAATATTCGGAATTGGATTCGCATTGGCAGGTTATTGTCCTGGTACAAGTATTGGTGCTATGGGCGAAGGCAAAAAAGATGCCAGATATACAGTTTTAGGTGGATTGGCAGGAGTATTTGTTTATACTATTGTCCAACAATATACAGGATTTTCAATAGCGGCCTTTGATATAGGTAAATTGACCCTTGAAGACTTAATACATCTTAACCCATTCTCAGTGGCTGTTATTTTTGGCATAGCAATTATTTTGATAATTTATATAGTTGATTATCTAGAACAGAAAAAATCTAATACTATTAAAGAAGGGATGATGAAACATGATGAAAATTAATCGTGATAAAGCTTTATTATATGTTACTTTTGCAATTTTGGCATTTATGGCAATAGCTGCAATAATGGGAGGATGGCCGGGTTCTAACGTATCAGCAAATGCAACTGCGGAAATTAAGCAGGCAGTGGCGGCATATTATGAAAAAATGCCCGATAATTCCTATAAGATCCCTGAACCTGAATTAAAAGCATTAGTTGATTCAAACGATACTAATATTTATATCCTGGATATACGATCCAATAAGGATTTCTTAATAGGACATATTTCAGGGGCACACAATATTCCCTTTAAAGAGGTGGGCAGAAATCTCGAAAATCTTCCAACTGATAAAGAAATTATTGTATATTGCTATACAGGTCAAACCGGTGGTCAGACCACTGCGCTCCTAAATGTAGCAGGATTTAAATCTAGGTCTTTAAACGGGGGTATGAATAATGGTTGGGCAAAAGCAAATTATCCGGTAGTAGCAGGAAACTAATATATTAGAAGGTTCTTATGGTAATAGTTAAACCGAAAAAAAATGGTGGAATTCGAAAATTCCACCATTTTTTTGTTTTATACAAATCTCGTGGAGTATGGTAACTTCATTATTTGAGAACAATTATTTTTTGTTTTTCATAATGAAACTTTAGTTGCTTATTTGGCTTGGCATGCTCCACTTCCATTACCTTGTCCACGTCCCTGTCCCATTCCACCGCCTTGACCTTGTCCATTCATCATCCCGAATCCAGCACCGGATTTTTGTCCGATTCTTTCCGATCCGGTTCCATCACACGTTGCCTGGTTTTCTGTTAAATTCGCGAGAACTTCGTCTGCTTGCGCCTGGGTCATAGTCCCTGCTGCCACGCGTTCTGCCAAAGTATCTTTTTTGATTTCAAGCATTTCATTTTTGAATTCTTCAAGCTTACCTGCCTCACTTGCAATAGTTCCGTATGTTTCCCCTGTCTCGGCCTTTTGTGCTATTACACTTTCCTCTGTCTTGCCTGTTAATCCGGCAACTGCTTGTGCAGGTGTGTTATAAGTCGATGCTGCAAAGGCGGTGAATGAAATCGCACTTACTGCGAGTACGATTGCTCCTAGAGCTGTGAATGTTTTTAGTTTTGTCATGATAATGACCTCCTTCAAATTTTGTTTTTTATTTAGCAAGCATTTGTTTGCTATAACCTAATAATACTTAAAACATATGTCGAAAGTGTGTTTTTGATTTGCTATTTTTATGGTAGAGACATTTCTAAATACTACTAATGAACATACTTTTGTCACAAAATTTCAATACAACATGGTATAATTTATATTAAGGAATGAAAAGCAAAAGAGTAGTATCAGTAAAATAGTCTAGATAAATAAAATGATGTCACGAGGTGATGAGAATGCCAACAATTATAATTGCAGATGATAATAAACAGATAACTTCAATTCTAGAGGAATATTCTAAAAAAGAAGGCTTTACTACATATGTCGCGTTCGATGGTCACGAAGCAATCGAGCTCTTCAAAAAAATCAAGCCGGATATTATCTTGCTTGATGTTATGATGCCAAAAATGGATGGTTTTGAAGTTTGTCGTGAAATCCGCAAAACATCAAATGTCCCTGTGATAATGATTACTGCACGCGGGGAAGATTTCGAAAAAATAATGGGGCTTGACATTGGTGCGGACGATTATATTGTCAAACCCTTTTCACCTGGAGAGGTCATGGCTCGTGTGCGCGCGATTATGCGAAGAATAGTGATTTCTGATGGCCAAAAACAGCAAGAATTAGTTTATGAGAATTTGAAAATCAACTTGGATGATTATCTTGTAAAGATTGATGAACAATCTGTTTCCCTTACAAAAAAGGAGATTGAGCTGCTGTGGACTCTTTCAACCAACAAAAACAAAGTATTCTCTCGTGATAATCTTCTTAATAGTATTTGGGGATACGATTATTTCGGAGATAATAGAACAGTAGATTCCCATATTAAAAGGCTTCGTGCTAAACTCGATGAATTCACGCATGATCGCTGGGATATAAAAACCATATGGGGAGTAGGATATAAATTTGAAGGAGTAGCGGAATGAAAAATCGAATCGCAGTAAAATTAACAATCTATTTTTCTATTGCGCTATTGTTATTTTCAATAATTATCGGTGGAGTTTTTATGTCGCTTTTCAAAAACCACTCCATTGAATTAAATAAAACAAATCTCAAGGCTCGAGCTGTGACAATGGCCCAGACACTTTCAGAATTTATGAGTGATACAAGTCCAGCAATGGGTTCAATGGGAGGAATGGGTAGCGGCTACGGTGCTTATCTTCGTTTTATAGATGAAATAGCCTCGGCCGATGTTTGGATTGTTGATGAAAATCTAAATCTTCTTACCAGCGGACTGCACGGAACCCAGCAATTTAATTATTCAGCGCTTCCACCAGATGCAAAAACTATTGTTGATCAGGTTTTTTTGGGAAATACTACTTTAAGCGAAGGGTTTAGCACATTATTACGTTCACCGACATTGACAGTTGGAACTCCTATTCGTACAGGAGATAAGGTAATTGGCGCTCTTTTGCTTCATTCTCCGGTGTCAGGAGTGAATGAAGGAATTCTCCAAGGATTTGAAACCTTGTTAATTAGTATATTAATCGCGTTTGTTTTATCAATATTTCTATCCACACTTCTTGCTGTTGCTTTTTCAAAGCCATTGAGAAAAATGAAAAGTGCTGCAATAAGGCTTGCCAGCGGGGATTATAACGCCAAAACCGGAGTAAGGCAAAATGATGAAATCGGTGAACTCGCATCTGCTATTGATGTTTTAAGCGAACACCTTGATCTTGCAAGTCATGAAAGCGACCTTCTCATTAAACTCCGGCGTGAATTTGTAGCAAACATTTCTCATGAGCTTCGAACTCCGGTTACTGTTATTCGTGGATCTTTAGAGGCTCTTTGTGATGAAATTGTAACAGATCCGGAACAGGTAAAAATTTATCACCGTCAAATGTTAAATGAAAGCATTTATTTGCAGCGGCTGGTCAATGACTTGTTAGACTTATCCCGTTTGCAAAACACGGATTTCTTGATGGAAATGAATGAATTGAATGTTTGTGAAGTGCTAAAAGATGTTGTTCGCAGTGCTCAACATTTGGCAATAACCAAAAGCATAGAAATCAAGCAAGAAGCCAATGCTCCCCTTTGTTCATTTTTTGGAGATTATGGGCGACTCCGCCAGATGTTTTTAATTATTCTAGATAACGCCATCAAATTTTCACCCGAAAACAGCATAGTAAAAGTGTCGCTAAATGGTAAAACTGTATCAATTCAGGATCAGGGAATCGGCATCCCCAAAGAAGAGTTGCCGCATATATTCGATCGTTTCTATAAAGTCAAATCCGAAGAAAACAAAAGCGGAACAGGTCTTGGTCTTGCTATAGCGAAACAAATCGCCGATCGACATAAAATAGGTATTAGCGTTACAAGTTTTCAAAATGAAGGTTGCGAATTTAAGTTTCAATTTTAGGATGTGACAGCTTAACTTCCCATTCTCATCCGCACAGGATAAAACGCAGCAAAATAAAGCAGTGTCAGGAAGCTGAATGTATAAAGCGCATTGTCATTAGTTGCAAGACCGAAATATGTCCATCCCAGCAGCAAAAGTGAAAGTGCCTCTGCAACCATTGCCAGCCCAAGCACAATTGATGTGGTTATATAACCTCCAATGTTCCATGTCTCTGGATTTTTGGATGAGGAAACATGGTCTGTGGCGAGGGTGATCTTTGCGAAATCTGTCATGAAAACGAGTAAAAGCATGGCAAAAGCAGATACAACAAACTTGCCCGTCACCATAAACGCAATGGCTACAAAAGATGCCTTCAGAATTGTTCGGCTGATCTTATTGATGATCCATGTCAATATGCGCTGGTATATCGTCCGTCCTTGCTCTACCAACGCCACTATGTTTGTCAGACCAGGTTCGGTCAGCACAACACTGGCGGCGCCCTTGGCGACATCGGTTGCGGAACTTACAGCGATCCCTACTTTTCATTTACTCTTAACTTGTTGTCCAGATCATATAAAAGTGTATCATAATCATGTTGTTATTCAAAGAACATACTAGCGACAAGTGCTATTCTGTCGTTTTACACATCTCAATAAAAGACTTTGCCGTTGTCGTAAGAAACTTATTTTTATGATAAATAATGTTGAATTTGCGGCTGAATTTCAATCCGTCTATATGAACGGATGCAATCGCACCATCGCTGAGACTATCTTTTACAAGCATATATGGTAAAACTGAAATACCTAGCCCATTTATGACTGCATTAATAAGAGCGATTGTGCTTGTGCTTTCCCATGTTGGTATTACCGAATATCCTTGTGAAGCTAATACATTGTCAAAAAGTTCTCTTGTCCCGCTTCCCTTTTCTCGAAGTAAAAATGACTCTGACAGTAATTTCTCTATCGTAACGACCTTTTCTTTACAAAATGGGTGATTAAGATTGCATATAAGGACTAGTTCATCATCCAAAGATGTATAGGTTTCGCAAATAATGCTTTTCTCATGGACAATTCCTTCAATCAATGCAAAATCAAGTTCGTTTTGCAGTATTTTATTTTCAATTAACTCGGAACTGCTAATCGTAACATTAACCTCTGCTTGAGGATGGAGAGTTTCAAAATTTTTGACATAAACAGGCATAAAGTGCGTTCCGATTGTAATACTTGCCCCGATATGCAATTTCACCAATTTATCTAAATCACGAACATTGCTCTCCATCTCCTCAAATAAAGAAACAATATGCCTAGCATAGCCAAGGAGACTCTTACCCGCCTCAGTCAAATATAATTTCTTTGAAATACGGTCAAATAGCTTTACGCCATAAAAATCTTCAAGTTCTTTAATCGCACAGCTCACAGCTGGCTGAGTAATATATAGTTTTTGGGCGGCTTTCGTTATGCTGTTTAACTCGCAAACAGCTACGAATACTTTCAGATGTCGTAATGTCATATCTTCACCTCTATTCATAACCTATTAATTATGGTATGTATAAAATTATACAATTATACATATGATTATTCAAGATATATAATAAAAATGTAAGATTAATGAGAATTATTTGGAGGAATTTGATGAGAAAGGAAAAAAACATATATCTAAAGCTCTTTACTTCAACATTTTATTTAAGCTCTTTTACCTTTGGAGGCGGGTTTGTCATTATTCCGCTAATGAAGAAAAAGTTCGTGGATGAACTTATGTGGCTTGAGGAAGAAGAAATGCTAAACTTAGCCGCCATTGCACAGACTTCGCCCGGTGCGGTAGCAGTGAACGCTTCCATCATTGTTGGTTATCGTATCGCGGGTGTATTAGGAGCTTTAGTAGCCATATTGGGAACGGTTTTGCCTCCGCTGATTATTATTTCGATAATTTCATTATTTTACACCGCTTTTAGAGCTAATGAGGTAGTTAGCGCAGTGCTAAAAGGTATGCAGGCGGGTGTTAGTGCAGTTATTGCCGATGTTGTTATCGGTATGGGTGGCAATGTAATTAAAGAAAAAGGTATTGTTTCGATTTTAATAATGGTTGGAGCATTTGCCGCAACTTACTTTCTAAATATTAATATAATGTATATTATTTTAATTTGCGGAGCCATTGGTGCTTTGGAAGTTTTGATTAGACGCAAGTGTAAAAATGAGGGCATACCGTTATGATATATTTACAGCTTTTCTGGAGCTTTTTGCAAGTCGGTCTGTTCAGCATCGGTGGAGGCTATGCAACAATGCCATTGATTCAAAATCAGGTGGTTGACCTTCATCATTGGCTCACCATGACCGAATTTACCGACCTTATCACCATTTCTCAAATGACACCCGGGCCCATTGCTATAAATTCTGCGACATTTGTCGGCATTCGTATAGCAGGCTTTGGCGGTGCTGTAATTGCCACAATTGGATGTATTTTACCTGCTTGCATTATTATATCGTTGCTTGCTCTTCTTTACTTTAAATGCAAAAATCTATTGGTTATTCAAGGCGTTCTAGCTGGTTTACGCCCTGCTGTTGTTGCATTAATTGCATCTGCCGGACTGACAATCCTTATTCTTTCCTTTTGGGGAATCAGTGGGTTTTCATTTAATCTCAAAGCAGTTGATTATATAGCAGTAGGAATTTTTGCATCAGGACTGTTTGTTTTACGCAATTGGAAAATTGATCCTATGTTTGTCATGCTCGGTTCAGGCATACTTGGTGGAATTATATATCTTTTGATATAGGAGGGATTAGAAATGGTTATAGTTTGAAATAAAAGCAGGAAAATTTTGGAAGAATCAGTTCACTCTACCCTATTAGCGATTAAGTCTTTTCTTTGAAATCAAAATATAAATTTCAGCAACCAGGAATATAAAAACACAAGCAATAACTGTGATGATCACAATTGGATATTTGCTAGAAAATCCGTTAACTGTAGAGGTGTGTTTTATAAGAATCCCCGAGTAGGCCCAAACAAAAACGAGCCCGTAAGCAACATCCCGGTTTTTTATCATTGTTATAACTCCGATTATCATCCCGATGACAATAATTCCCACAGTCCAGGATGTTTCGCTGATTACTGAGAATAAATTCAAATCAAGGCTAACAAAAAGCGCCGTGGCATTTGCTATTGTAGCTACTGTGATCCATCCAAAATATACACTGAATGGCAATCTGACAAATATCTTTTCCCTTGTGGATAACTTTGAATTTATTATTGTTTGATTAATCAAAATAAGACATAAAAGGATACCTGCCATTAGAATAATGGTTATAATAATTTGATTATAATGCCATGCAAATATCCAAGCTGAATTTAACAAGGATGAAATGGCGAATACAATTCCTATTTTCCCCAGCGCGTTTGCATCCATGGTATCTTTTGTACTTTGAAAAAGGCCGCAATGATAAAGAGTGAAGCCTAGAAGCAAGAGATAAATCAGTCCCCATATCGCAAAAGTTATTCCTGCAGGGGCAAAGAGATTGGGATAAGAATCCGAAACTGCCCCGGTTCCCTGTCCATTGATCGGCAGAATGTTGGCAAGAGCGTTTACTGTCAACATTATCAAAAAAGTAATCGTCACAAGAATCTTTGATGGGATTTTCACCCTGGTTGACTGAGTCGTTTTCTTGGTCGCTTGAGTCGTTGTCTTGGTTGTCTGAGTATGAGTCTGAGTCGTTGCCTTGTTCATTGAGATTTTGCTGTTTTCTTTCATCATTTGTACACTCCTTCTCTTCGTTTTTTTATAAGCAAATTTCCATTCCAGCTTCTCCGCTAGTTCCTTCAAATATAGTTTTTCCATTGCTGTCCATAAGATGAATTGTTACCTCGGCGGTAATACTTTCAATTATTTTTCTATCCATGAGCCCGTCTATTGGGGCTCGAAGGGTGCCTCCGCTATTCATCTTCGCTTGAAATATCAAGATATTATGCTTGTTTATAAATTTTCCAGAGCAGGTTCCATTTGCAGAATCAACTGTCCAATCTTCCAGTCGAGAGCGATTATATGTGGCAAAGCGCACTGATATATTATTAAAATTCGAAAAATAAGCAAAAAATCCTGGAAATTCATATCCCAGCAGAGGTATGCGCGCTCTAGAAAATACAAATGACGAGGATCCATTCTCAAAATGGCTCGCTTGAAGCCACAAATATGTTCGCGGAAATGAACGGCCGTAATCTTTTTCTATATAGCCGGTACCTCCTTCAAAATCCAGTGTCTCCCCATCAAGTTCGATCTGTCCATGAAGCTGATGATAAAGATGGACGATGGCGTGGAAACACTCCATAAAAGGGATAAATGTAAATGGACCCATGATTCCTGGATTATACCAGGTTACGGGGAAAAGCTTGATATCTGAAAATGACAGATTTCCTTTCATCTGCCCTTCTGTCTTATCAATATCCAGCGACAAACCTTCAGAATTAAAAAAATTGTTATCGATTCGGATTTCAAAACGATCGGATGGCGATGCAAAATCAGCATATGGGAAATGATGGTACCATGTCTTTCCAGACACCGCGTTGATAACTTGAATAAACGCATGCCGCTCACCCTGTGGATTAATTGCAATGCCGGGAATGATTGCAATCGCTCGTTTGCGATCAGCACTGATACATTTGAAATACCAACCCTCAAAATATCGTTTTTTTTGTTTCTCACCTTGAAAATAACATGGATTTCTCATAACGTCCTCCATCTATCTTAAGAAACTTATTTTATTAACTGTAGTTATTATACCAGTTTTATGAAAATATAAAAACAAACATATTATTTTTATTGGAAAATTCAAGTTTTTGTAATTCCAAGAACAGTTTGATTGTGAAATTCATCACACTTTAGCTATTTATACTTTTAAACCAATTGCGGGAATTTAAGCAGTTAAGTGAAAATATCTCTCATTATCGTCTGCATTAAATATAGCA
>Ga0209125_1003173_pt1 | contig 11651 bp, 9 predicted proteins | sample BarGraIncub1131A_FD_184503 | JGI IMG/M metagenome (GOLD analysis project Ga0209125, IMG submission 184503) | Arctic peat soil microbial communities from Barrow, Alaska - Barrow Graham LP Incubations 11-31A (SPAdes) (version 2) | ecosystem: Environmental > Terrestrial > Soil > Wetlands > Peat... | reverse complement strand
TATTACAGGAGAAAAGCGAGATGAAATCATTAAAAGGCAGCTAATTCATTTTTATAAAGCCGATAAGGAATTAGCAGAAAAGGTAGCACATAGACTTAACTTTACATTCCATCCTGAATACTTATCTGAAATTTCAGAATGGGAATCTAAGGGAAAGAAGATGGCTTAAATTATTGTTGGTTAATTGTATAATCAATTTAGTGTGATAGTAAGGGGTTATACATTCAAAAACCTGATTTGATTGGATTTCTCGAATAAAATGGTGCTTTATTCCGTGGCAGATCAATTTTCTGATGATTTGTCACCGAATAAAGAACCATTTTGTTAAAAAATAAGGTTTAAATTTTGAATACATTTATTATCAGTGATTTCATTTTTAAGTATTTCTGACGCTTCTCCTCTGGAAAACGTTCTATGGCGTAACGTAGCATTGTTCGGGGCATTAGATAGGCAGTTTTATTCAGAAAGTCACACAAAACAGCTTCATCCCGTTTCCCTAATTCACGAAGCATCCAGCCACAGGCCTTATGTATCAGATCCTCTTTATCAACCAACAGCAGTCCGGTCAGGCAAATCACATCTTCACTTTCTCCATTTCTTATAAAAGCCATCGTTGCAACAATTGCCATCCTCCTTTCCCACATATTTTTCGATAAGATATAATGATATAGTATGCCTCGTTCTTTCGGGAATCTTATTAAATAATCTCCCATTATCTTGTAAACGGACAGATCGACTAAATCCCAGTTATTGGCTGCAGCCCGGTATTCTATGTAGAAACTGTATATTTCTTTCCTTTCAGTGTCAGTTGAGGCCTTTTGATATTTTTCAACTAAAATTAAAAGACCGATTAAGCGCAATTCATGGACCTTATCGGCTAAAAGTTGCGTTAATTCTTTCAGGTTCAAATTCTTGTACTCTTTAGCCAGTAGTTTCATCTCCGGAACAGTAATGCCCCAAAAAACATCACCTTCACCATATTGACCTGGTCCTGTCTTGAAAAAATATTTTGAATGTTCAGCACGTTCAGGGGAATAATGTTTTCTAGCTTTTGCGATTAGTTCAGATACTTCAGTCGTTAGTGTTGTCATTTTGATTTATTTAAGTATGATTTATAAGGTAACTATCAGTAATTATAAATATTTTTAATTACTGATAAAATTATAACCAAATATGATTCAGTCGAAAAAGTTGAAAAAAAATAAGTCAGAAAAGTTGGGGAGAAGTGAAAATGTTAATAAATTAATAATTATACTGATAATTAGATACATAAGTTTTTGACCTTTGTTTGGTTAAGTGAAGATTTTTTTATCAATCAATTTTTTTTAAAAAGAACGTTGTGATTTTTGAAAAAATGTTTATACCTTTATGAAAATCAATTGATAAGATCATTTAAAGATGACTCAAATACCCCTCTAATTCTTATCTATTTCCGCCAGATTAAGCAAGTAAAATTTCCCTCAAAGTCGTATCTTAGCCGTATTTATGCCGTATCTAACCTGTATTTATGCTGTATGTATGTATACGGCATAAATACAGGTTGAATTCTGAAAACAAAATGAAATTTTTTGGTTTAGAGTAGTGTTATACCAGAATTGTCCCATATTTATAGGGAATTATTAGAAGAATGGAAAATGGGTGTTCAACTTAAATTTTAATCCTCTTTCTAAATAAATATGGTTCTGTTGTATGACAATGTGGGTAATAGTAGACTCTTTATGTCACTCTTTCAGAGTTTTAAGAAATTAATGTTATCTTCTATAATCATGACATGCCTTATCTTGGGTGTGACTTTTAATAAATATAAAAATATAAAATTGTTGATTATCAGATGTATAAAAGTCATTTTTGTTGAAATTATATTTTAAACGGTTAATTGCATTTTATTATACAAAATGTATGAATTTGTACTTTTTTGTGCTTATATTTGGGTTGAAAGTAGGGTGTAAGTTGATGTTGTGAATGCTTTAGTTGTAACTGACCCTGTGGTTATTCAATATTGAAATAATGAATAATTGTTTGTTGAATTGTTCTCTTTATCTGGTGAACATTAGCATACAATAATTAAGGTGATAAATTTTGTTTCAACATAAATACTTATCATTTAAAATTAACCACTAATGAAAACATCTGTACGACAAAAAATTATTTTCATTTTACTTACCGGATTATTATTTCCATTGTTTATCAATGCCCAGATTCCTACTGAGAATATTGTTTGGAAGTTTAATTCGACTGGTCCATTTTATAGCATGCCAGTTTTTAGAGGGACTATTGTGTATTGTGGCGATATGAATGGCAATTTCTATGCTATTGACAGCAAAACAGGTACTGAAGTCTGGAGTTGCAAAGTAAGATACCCGATAAACTCCCGCGCTGCAATAAAAGGTAACGTCGTCTGTTTTGAATCCGGAAATTCACTCTATGGAATTGACATAAGAGATGGAATGCTTTTATGGTGTTACATGCCAAATAAAAACGAACCTACTATTTCAGTTGATTTAACAGACTATCATCATTCGTCACCCGTAATTGAAAATGATATTGCATACTTTGGAGATGAGTGGGGTACTCTTCATGGCGTTAATATTAATACTGGGAAAGCAGCATTTAAATATACGACTCCTAATCAAAAGGTCATTCGTTCCACCCCTGTCATTAAGGATAATATCATTTACTTTGGAGATTGGGATGGAACAGTTTATGCTGTCTCAATTCCTACCAAATCGCTTAAATGGCAATATACAATGAGCAACATGCGTCCAAAATATGGGGCTATTGTATCAGAGATGGTTATTAAAGATGGCCTTCTTTATTTTGGCAGTCAGCATGACACTTATAATCCAATTGATATTTTGACAGGTAAACCCAAATGGACATTTATTGATCCAGACAAGACCTATCTTCCTACAACTCCTGTGTTTTATAAAAAAGACCTAATTATTGGATCTACAGTTAATGCCAATAAAATATTCTGTTTAAATGAAGGAAAAGTTAAATGGACCGTTCCTACTAAGGGTGTTTTTTTTGTTAAACCATTGATTTATCAGGACTCAATTCTCGTTATGAACAGCTCTTCTTTTGGTAATACCGGATACTTGTATTTTGTTAATTGTAAAAGTGGAAGCCTCATTAATGAAATACCAATAGAAGAAGCAATGCCTGCTTCACCAATCATAGTTGATAATAAATTGATTATTAGTAGAAAAGATGGACTTATTGCCGTTGATTTTAAAACACTTTTAAAGAAAAAATAATTTTAGAACAGGTTATTAATGTAATCAGGAATCTATTGAAAAATAGATCCCTGATTACATTAATACATTTTATTACTGATAAAGATGAATACACAATAAATTGATCACTTATCAGAATCTTCTGGGTAAGATATAATTTCCTACTTCAGTCTTGAAACCGATAGTCAACCTATTCCAGGCGTTGATAGTTATAATAACAAATGTTAACTCCACAAATTCCTCTGCCTTAAATAGACGTTCAACCTCTTCATAAACTTCATCAGGAGCCCCGGTTTCGGATATTTGTGTTAACGATTCGCACCAATCCAAAGCAGCCCTTTCTCTGGGTGAGTACATTGATGAATCACGCCAGGCATAAACCATATGAATTCTTTCCATGCTTTCTCCAAGTGCGCAATGGCATCTTTGGTATGCAAATCGATACAATAGTTGCAACCATTTATTTGTGAAGCTCTTATTTTTATTAATTCTTTTAATTTGGGTTCCAAAAAGCTCTTTTCAAGATAATTTTCCATTCCTTTTATAGCTGTATAGCTTTCCGGCAATATTTTATACCAATTAAGTCTCATGGTAATCTCCTTTCGTTTAACTACTCTTATTGTTTTTGAGAAAACTTCTTAGCACATATTGTAATATTCCACCATTTTGGTAGTAGGCAATCTCAATTAATGAGTCGAGTCGGGCTGTTACAGTAAATTCTAAATTAGTCCCGTTTGAGCATGTTGCAATTACTTTTATTTCCTTGTTGGGGGATAAGTTTTCAAGATTTAAGATGTCGAATGTTTCATCTCCTTTTAAATCAAGTGTCATTCTATTTTCTCCATTTAAAAATTGAAGTGGTAAAACACCCATTCCAACCAGGTTACTCCTGTGAATTCGTTCAAAGCTTTCAGCAATGATGGCACGCACACCTAATAAAGAGACACCTTTTGCTGCCCAGTCTCTGGACGATCCACTCCCGTATTCTTTGCCGGCTATAATAATAAGCGGAATTTGATTTATCCTATAATTTGAAGCAGCATCAAAAATGGTCATTTGTAAACCTTCAGGAAAACATAAAGTCAAACCACCTTCTTTATCAACCATTTCATTTTTTAAGCGAACATTGGCAAAAGTCCCCCTCATCATGACTTCGTGATTTCCCCTTCGCGAACCATAGGAATTAAAATCTTTCTTTTCAATACCTTGCGCCTTGAGATATTCTCCTGCCGGGGATGCTTCTGAAATAGAACCTGCCGGAGAAATATGATCTGTTGTAATAGAATCGCCAAGTTTTAACAATACTCTGGCTGATTTAATATCCTGAATTGGTTCAGATTCTTTTGAAATATCCTTGAAAAAAGGAGCTTCTTTTATGTAAGAAGAATTTTCATTCCAATCATATACGACACCCTTCGGAGCTTTTAAAATTTCCCATTTCTCATCACCCTTGAATATATGCTTGTAAATCGATTTATAGTCTTTTGAATCGAGAACTTGATTCATCACAGAATCAATTTCTTCATTGGTAGGCCAGATATCACGTAAGTAAATGGGTTCAATATTAGGATCAAATCCCAGCGGTTCGTCTTGAAAATTAATATCAATTCTTCCGGCAAGCGCATAAGCAACAACGAGAGGAGGGGAAGCCAGATAATTCATTTTTATGAGTGGGTGAATTCTTGCTTCAAAATTTCTGTTTCCTGACAATACAGAAGAAACGATTAATTCATTTTCGATGATTGCTTGGTTAATATGGACAGGTAATGGCCCACTGTTTCCAATACACGTTGTACATCCATATCCCACTGTATGAAATCCAAGCGATTCAAGGTAAGGTAGCAAGTGGGCTTTTTCTAAATATTCGGTTACTACTTTTGATCCTGGGACCAGGCTTGTTTTAACCCATGGTTTTGAATTCAAACCTCTTTCGATGGCTTTTCTAGCAACCAAACCGGCTTCAATCATAACGCTTGGATTTGAAGTGTTTGTGCAACTGGTAATTGCTGCTATGACCAACGAACCATCACTTATCAGGTATTCTGTATTATCAACTTTAATTTTTACACTCTTGAGGCCATTTTTTTTTATTTTTTTCGATTCAATTTCTATTCCGACAGTCTCAAATGTTTTATCAACCTTAGTCGACTCATCGATATATTCATCGAGGTGTCCCCCTTCGTTAGACCATCCCCCTTCAGCTCTTTCATCCAATGTGATATACTCTCTTTCATAGTTACTTTTCAAAATATCAATGAACTTATTTTTAACATCGAGCAACGAGATTTTATCCTGTGGTCGTTTAGGGCCTGCAATTGATGGTACGATATCGTTTAAATTTAATTCAATAACCTCTGTGAAATTTATTTTATCTTCATTTTCTCGCCATAAGAGGTTAGCCTTCAGATATTTTTCGACTGTTTCAATATGTTTTTTGGATCTACCTGTAATATGAAGATATTCTAAAGTCTTTTTATCGGGAGGAAAATAAGTGATGGTACACCCGAATTCAGGAGACATGTTTGAAATTGTAGCTCTGTCAGGTACAGTTAGATGATCTAATCCATTGCCAAATACTTCAACAAACTTTCCTACAACTCCCCTTTTTCTCAACAATTCTACTATAGTTAATACTAAATCGGTTGCGGTTGTACCTTCTTTTAAATTTCCTGTCAGTTTTAAACCAATGACTTCAGGAAGCATAATATAGATGGGCTGTCCGAGCATTACGGCTTCTGCTTCTATACCACCTACACCCCATCCAACAACACCAATTCCATTGACCATAGGGGTATGTGAATCTGTCCCAACCAATGTGTCGGGAAATATAATTTCATCTCTGATGGTGGCTACTTCAGCAAGATATTCAAGGTTTACCTGGTGACAGATGCCCATTCCGGGAGGCAGAACATTAAAGTTCTTAAATGATGATTTAGCCCATTTTAAAAGAGAGTAGCGCTCATTATTGCGTTCATATTCTAAATCTACATTTCGAAGATAGGAGTAGTCCGTTCCATAGAAATCAACCTGAACAGAATGATCGATGATCAAGTCGACCGGAATCTGCGGATTAATTAATTTAGGATTTTTCTTTTTTCGGGCCACTTCCGAACGAATAGACATGATATCAACAATAGATGGAACACCTGTAAAATCCTGCATCAAAACTCTTGCTGGTAAAAAGGGAATTTCTTTGGCCTCTGGCTTTGGATGCCAGTTTAAGATATTTTTTAAATGATCATCATTGAAACTCACTCCGTTATAGTTTCGAATAATGTTTTCAATAAGAATCCGGATAGAAAAAGGGAAGGTTTCTATATCTAGTCCATCTTTATGGAATTCTTTCAAGGAATAGTATGTAAACTGGCCAAGTGGTCCTGTTAATTTTTTTCTGAACTTATGTATTCCATCCATGACATGTCGTTTAAAAATATCTCTGTTTATATTCAGTCATGACTGCCTTATATAATGAATCTTAACAAGTTGTCATTATTAAAGGCCTGTGAATATTAATTTCCTCTTAATAATCAAAGGATTTTCAATCATAGGTTTATAACAATTTAACTATTAGGAATGTTTTTAAAAAATATGTGGAAAAGAATTCATGTTTCTTTCACACTGTGTTAGCTAGAATAAAGTGGTATGGCAATTTTTTTTATTGCAAATTAATTGGGTTGGATGTCTGATATTCAGATAAATGAACTAATTGTAGCATGAAGTATCAAAGTCGATTATGTCTAAATAAGAAGTTGATTATTGTTTTAAAAAGTCTATGATTAGGCTATCCTATTTTTTAAAAATAATTATCTCGATTATACATTACCCAATGGGGCGCGTTTTTTGTCCTTTAGGCTTTTGAAATGAGATGGAGTAAGTCCTGTCATTTTCTTAAATTGGTTTGAAAGATGGGCCACGCTGCTGTAATGAAGTTTATCGGCAATTTCAGTAAGATTGAGCTCATCATATACCAGGAGCTCTTTTACCCTTTCAATTTTATGGGCAAGGTGAAACTGTTCAATGGTAGTCCCTTTAACTTCGGAAAAAAGATTAGCAAGGTATGTGTAATTGTGATTGAGCTTTTCGCTTAGATAATCGGAAAGGTTTAATTTACTTTGTTCATCTGTATAATGAACCAGTTCAATGATAATTGTTTTTATTTTCTCAACCAGGATGCTCTTTTTATCATCCATTAATTCCAGACCATTCTTTTTAAGTGCAATATTCAGACGGTCTAAATACTCATCTGAAAGGTCCTCCATAATTTCAGCTTCTCCTAATTCAACCACGATAAAATGCAGTCCAAGTTTTTTCAATTCGGATTTAACTGACATTTTGCAACGGTTGCAAACCATATTTTTGATGTATATTTTCAAACCAACTTTAATTAGTTTTAAAAAACTGAAGGTACGACAATATTTGATGGTTTTTAGACTGTTAATTAAAATCTTTGGCCGAATAAAATTCTTTATTTAAAAAGTTATCAAAATATTTAACTGAAGTAAATGGTGTAAAGGAACAATATTTGCAGCTAACATCGTTTCAATAGTTATCTTTGTTGATATGGTCGAAATACCATCCAGTATCAAAAACTACTTTGCAAGTATACTACCTGATTTTTTGTGGCAGAAATATTGAAGCAAATTGCTACAAATATAATGTGTGAATTATGTAATTTATTTCAAAAATTGTGTAACCTTATTCATTTCACAATCGTTTACCTTTGTTCACATTTGTTCTAACGGATTTTGTGAACTTGAAATTATATATCAAATACATGGTGAGCACTCGCTGCAAAAAAGCAGTAAAATCTGAGTTAAAAAAACTTGGATTGCATTTCATTGTAGTTGATTTAGGTGAAGTAGAGATAATGGAAAACATTACCGGGGAACAGCGAGAGCAACTAAAAATTGGTTTACTCGACTCCGGATTTGAATTAATGGACGATAAGAGAGCTTTATTGATTGAAAAAATCAAAAGTGTAATTATTGAAATGATTTACCATTCAAGTGACATAATCAAAATTAACTTTTCTGAATTTTTAAGTGAATCATTACATTACGATTATACTTATCTTGCAAATTTATTTTCAGAAGTACAAGGAACTACTATCATACAATTCATTATTGAGCATAAAATTGAACGGATTAAAGAATTAATCATTTATGATGAATTAAACATGACGGAAATTGCCTGGAAAATGAATTACAGCAGCGTTGCACATTTATCCAATCAATTTAAAAAAGTTACCGGTCTCTCACCTTCTCATTTTAAACAGTTGAAGGACTTACGACAAAACTCAACTGAAGGAAATGAAAATTAAATAAGCACACATTTAAAATAAATCACACTTACGAAGGTTAAATAAAATTTTTAAATGGAAAGAACAAAGGCGCACGAATCTATATATGCAAGCAGTTTGATAGAAGCCAGTCTTGACCCGGTGGTTGCTATTAATACTGAAGGTATGATCACTGACATGAATCAGGCAAAGGTGAATATTACCGGTATAGAACGTGATAAATTGATAGGTACTAATTTCTACAATTATTTCACTGACACACAAAAAGCGCGGGAAGTTTATCAGAAAGTGTTCGCAAAAGGATCAGTTACCGATTCTCCCCTTACGTTTCGCCATAAAAATGGTAAGTTGACCGATGTATTGTTTAATGGATCGGTCTATAAAGATGATAGAGGAAATGTCCTTGGTGCAGTTGTAGTGGCCAGAGATGTTACATCACAGAAATTACTTTCCAAATATTCGTTAAGTCTAATCGAAGCAAGTCTTGACCCATTGATTACTATCAGCCCGGAAGGTAAGATCACGGATATGAATGAGGCTTTGACGAACATTACAGGTATGTCTCGTGAAGAGCTCAGAGGTACCGACTTTTTTGATTATTTCACCGAACCACAAAAATCGCGTGAAGTTTATCAGGAAGTATTCGCAAAAGGATCTGTTGCTAATTCTCCACTTACGCTTCGTCATAAAGACGGAAAGCTGACTGATGTATTGTTCAATGGATCGGTCTATAAAGATGATAGAGGAAATGTATTGGGAATTGTAATTGTAGCCAGAGATATTACTGAGCAAAAAAGATTTGATACAGAATTGATTGAGGCGAAAGTATTTGCTGAGTTAGCAACTGGAATCGCAGAAGAAGCCAAAATTAAGGCTGAAAATGCCACGCTATCAGCTGAAAATGCGGTGAAAGCGAAACAGCAATTTTTGTCAAATATGAGCCATGAAATTCGCACTCCAATGAATGCGATTATCGGTTTTACAAAGGTTATATTGAAAACAGATTTGACAGCAAAACAAAAAGAATATTTACAAGCCATAAAAATGAGTGGCGATGCTTTAATTGTACTTATCAACGATATACTCGATTTGGCAAAAGTCGATGCAGGAAAAATGATATTTGAGCAAACGCCTTTCAAAATGGCGTCATCTTTATCAGCCATGCTCCATTTGTTTGAAACTAAAATCCAGGAAAAGAATTTAAAGTTAGTTAAAGAATATGACAGCAGAATTCCAGAGGTATTGATTGGCGACCCGGTACGTTTGCACCAAATTATTTTAAACCTGGTTAGTAATTCAGTAAAGTTTACAATAAAAGGTAAAATTACAGTTAGTGTTATTTTGCTAAAAGAAGATGAAGAAAAAGTAACTATTGAATTTGCAGTAAGGGATACTGGACTCGGAATACCTGAAAATAAAATGGAAAAGATTTTTGAAAACTTTCAGCAGGCATCAAGTGGAACTTCAAGATTATATGGAGGAACAGGATTAGGACTTGCAATTGTTAAACAATTGGTAGAATCTCAGGGTGGAAGCATCAGCGTGAAAAGTAAAATTGATGAAGGATCTATTTTTAGTTTTGTGTTGAATTTTCTGAAAACAAAATCTGATGCAGAATTAGAAACAGAAATAGTGGAATTAGACGCTGATATAAGAAATATAAAAGTATTGGTAGTTGAAGATATTGCACTTAATCAATTACTGATGAAAACATTATTGGACGATTTTGGATTTGAACGAGATATAGCTGACAACGGAAAAATTGCCATCGAAAAAATGAAATTAAAATCTTACGATATTATATTGATGGACTTGCAGATGCCCGAAATGAATGGGTTTGAAGCTACAGATTACATACGAAACAAAATGAATTCAAAAATTCCAATTATCGCCTTAACTGCTGATGTAACAACAGTTGATTTAGCAAAATGCAGAGCTGTCGGTATGAATGATTATATTGCTAAGCCCGTTGACGAAAGATTATTATATAGTAAAATAGTGGGGTTAGTGAAAAAACCTTCTCTCACCAAATATAATGAAAATGAAGAAAAGTTAAATGGTGAAAGTAAAAGATTGAAATGTATTGATCTGGAATATCTAAATCACCGTACAAAATCTAATCCTATTTTGATGATGGAAATGATATCACTTTATTTGAAACAAACTCCACCTTTAATAAGCGCAATGAATCAAGGATTGCATGATAAAGATTGGAATACTTTGTACGCAGCAGTTCACAAAATGATTCCCTCTTTTTCAATAATGGGTATTAGTTCTGATTTTGAAAACATGGCAAAAAAGGTTCAGGAATATGCAAGCACTCAGCAAAAGACTGAAGAAATAAATGACATGGTTTTACAGATTGGAAACGTTTGTACTCAGGCATGTAAAGAATTAGAAGAAGAGTATAATAATATTAAAAACTCCAAATCATGAAAAACGAAATCAAAATACAGCTTTTCCTGGTAGATGACGATGCCTTGTTTTTAAAATCGTTAGAAATTGATTTTATGGAGCATGCTGATTTTATCATAGAAACGTATGCAACAGGAGAACTTTGTATGGACAATTTATCACACAACCCTGATATAATTATTTTAGATTATAAACTTGACGGCATTGATAAATTTGCGATGAATGGAATAGAAACATTGGATAAAATAAAAGCTTTCAATCCGGATATTCCTGTTGTGATGCTCTCATCTCAGGACAAAATTGATGTGGCTATAGACTGTATGCATCATAGGGCTTTTGATTATGTTGTGAAAAGCGAAACTGCTTTCATGCGCTTACAAAAAATAATCACTACTATTTTTCGTTATAAAAAAATGGAAAAGGAATTGAAATGGTATATGGAGAGGATGTAATACCTTGTATGCAATTTATTTCTATTTACAGTAATAGTAAAATAATGAATGATTAATCTTAATTGGAACAGTTGGTCTTAGACAAAAGAATTTAATAATAGTAGCTATTACCTTATAAAAAAGAGCGTTGTTTAAAAAACAACGCTCTTTTTTTTGTGCGCCCAGCATGGGCGGTAACTATAGGGTGAAAGACCCGAACACGCTCGATAGTAGGAAGTGTTAGCCAAGAGCAAGGGTGTCGTGGGTGAC
>Ga0209125_1003172_pt1 | contig 11653 bp, 14 predicted proteins | sample BarGraIncub1131A_FD_184503 | JGI IMG/M metagenome (GOLD analysis project Ga0209125, IMG submission 184503) | Arctic peat soil microbial communities from Barrow, Alaska - Barrow Graham LP Incubations 11-31A (SPAdes) (version 2) | ecosystem: Environmental > Terrestrial > Soil > Wetlands > Peat... | reverse complement strand
TCTTATATTTATTTGTTTTTAAGATATTTTTATAAAATAGAAAGGAGCTAATAAATTGAGTAAAGACCAAATAATATTGATATTACAAAACAATTCAGGTGTCTTTAAATTAGACACAATTTTGGGCAGAACAATGAGAGATTTATTTTGGGGTATCGTAACAGTTTTAGGTTATATAGTAGATTCTATCTCTGCTATAGCAGATAAATTATTCGTATTAGATAAATTTTATAACGACCCTCATGTTGTAGATTTTATAAATAGTGTTAAGCCATTAATAGTAGTAATGTTTGCACTTTCGGTATTGGGGATTGGATATCGGTTAATGTTTTCTCAACCTAAACAGTTTAGAAAAATAGGTACAAATATTCTTATAGCTCTAGCTGTGATTTTAGTATTACCTATGGCGATGGAAAAAATGAATACATTAACTGATTATGGAGTAAACGCAGTAAAAGGAAGCCCTCCAGATATAACAAATGAAATTATAAAAAGTAATACAACAGATGTTTTACTTTATGATAAAGAAAATTTTAAGCAAAGTGATATAGATAGTTTAAAAAGTCCTAATCAAATTGATGTAAAAAATATAAGATATATAGACCCAACAACAATAATAGAGCCAGATTTTATTAATAAATCTAATATTAAAAATAAAGATGTATTTACTAATAAATTATCAACAGATACAGATGGGAAACTAACTATAGAAAACCTAAATCAAGGTTGGATGACATTTTGGAAAGAATATTATTATAGATTTAATGTTAATTTTCTGAATGTTATAGTGTCACTTGGAGTAATTGGTGCAACATTAGCATTTACATGCTTTAAATTAGCAAAAATCATTTTTGAACTTGCTTATAATAAATTTCTAGCGATTCTTGTAGCCCCAGCAGACATCAATGATGGACAAAAAACAAAACAAATATTACAAAATATAATGTCAATGTTCATAGTGGCTTTTTTAATAGCTGTATTACTTAAATTTTATATTCTGTTTGTAGGTCTGTGCGCAAAAACGCCAGGTATAGAAGGAGTAATTTTACTTGTTGCAGGCTCTTTTGCCGTAATAGATGGACCTAATATAGTAGAAAAACTATTTGGTATTGATGCAGGATTAAAAAGTGGATTTAAAACAATGGCAGGAGCATACATGGCAGGTAGTGCTATTATGGGAGGAGCTAAGAGTATTGGAAATACTGCTAAAAATTTTGCAGGAGGTGCAGGTTCTACACTTGGGGCAGGTATTGGTATAGCAAGTGGTTTAAATAATAAAAACCATGATAGTTTATATAAGGATATGGCTAAGGACAAACAAAAGAAAAGTGATGATGCAAATAAAGGAAAATCTTTATACAAAGATATGGCTAAAGATAAGACTAAAAAGAATGAAAGTCCTATTAATAGCAGTACTGCAAACTCTAACAAGAAGAACGGTACAAGTAGTCCAGAAGATAATATTAAAAAAAATGATAGTCAAGGACATCAATCATTATATGATGAAATGGACAAAGGCAATGATAGTCCTATGTATACAGAAAACCCAGACTCAAACTCTCTATATGAAGAAATGGGCAAAAATAATCTAGACCCAATTAATAGTAGTAATGGTGGAGAAACGAGCAATAACGGAGGTAATGGAACTAGTGGACATATTACACCAAACAATATACCAAAGCCTATACAATCGACTCCTAGTAGTGGTGGAAATTCAATAAATGGACAACCCCAAACTAATAGAAATATTTTAGATAATTCGCCTAAACCAATCAATGTCAGTAACGGAGATAATGGAACTAGTGGACATAATACACCAAACAACATACCAGAGCCTATACAACATAACAATGAAAATGTTTCACATGAGACGATTGGTCAACATCAAAAGCAAGTAACAATAGAGAAAGTTCAAAATAATCCTATTATAAAACAAACAAGAGAATCATATAATCGAGGAAAAAATACAGGCCAAAGTATAAGAAATAAAAATAAGTAGAGAAGGAAGTAAAAAAATGAGGAAAAGAAAAATATTATTATTAACTGTAATTACATTATTAATTTCTATGCTTGCAGGTTGTGGGAATAGTGTAACAACAACCAATACTACTAAAGTTAAAAAAATAGCATTAACAGAAGAAAATATTCAAAAAGTTTTTGTAGATAAATATGAGGTTGGTGTGAATACAATACTTGATGAACATAAAAGTATTGATGCTATTTTTAAACCTAAAGAAAATATAAAAAAGAAAGAAGCGAGAAGTGCATTAAAAGAAATTGAAAATACTTTACATAAAAACTTTGACATAGCTAATGATAATTCAATTGAAATTTCATATAATGGAAATACAATAATAAAAAGTGATGGTGTAAAAATCCAAATTGGAGGAGCTCCTAATATTGAAGTTGGACAAACATATGGGTTTCATTATTATTCTATGGCAACTAAGTTTAATTTAATAAATCCTGCTGATGGGGTACAAGTATCGGCAAAAGATGATGAAGATGGGGATATAACAAGCAAAATGAAGTTAAAAAATCCCGAGGTTTTAACTAAAACAGGAAAACAAAATTTAATTTATGAAGTAACAGATAGTGATGGTAATACAGTAACTTGTGATGATTTGAAAGTAGAAATAACAAAATAAACTTGTAAGAGCTTGTAGAAATGCAGGCTTTTTATTATGTGAATTTTATTAGTAAACAGAAAGGAAGTATTGGTTATGTATCTAATTCCTAAAGAGTTAAATAGTAAGATAAAAATAACTAAACATTTATATTTAAAAGAATTTTTCATGTTTATAGCAGGAATGGGTTTAGTTTTTAGTTTTCAAAGTGTAGTTTATTCTAGTTTGATTTTAGTATATTATATATTTTCAGCTTTAGTAATAATATTTTTGCTATTGCCAGCAAGAGATAATCCAGAAAGGTTAAATTATGAAGCTATGTATTATGTTTTTAAAAGAGAGAGAAAAACATATCAAGCAATATCTGTTGAAGAGACTAGACATAAGGAGGACTAAATGTTTAATTTAAATTTAAAGAAAACGAAAATTGTAACTAAGGAAGTCAAAACTAATAAAAAAGTTAAAGAAAAGGCTAAACATATTTCTTCTAAGGTAACAGAGTTGTTACCTTTTTTAGATATAACTAATACTTATATTCTTCAAAAGGATGAGGTTATGGATATTATAGAAATTGAAGGCAAAGACATTTTATCTTTAACACCAAATGAACTGGAAAGAGACATAAACATTTTCCATGTTTTTTATAAAACAGTGAAGATAGATACTAAATTAGTATCTATGAATTTTCCAGTAAATGCTCAAAAACAAAAGGATTATATAGACTACAAAATAAGTAAAACAGATAATAAAATTTATAAAATATTTTTAAAAGATAAGAAAAACGAACTAGAATATTTAGAAAAAAATAGAACAAATAAAGAGTATTATTTATTCTTATTTGCTCCAAATATAGAAATATTGAAATCTGTTAAGAACACAGTAAATAGAACAATATCCAACGCGCTTACTACTAAAAATTTACCAATAGAAAAGAAGAAATTGATATTGTATAAATTGAACAATAAAAATTCCAAAATTGATACAGGGAGGAAATTCAGTGAATAATAAAGTATTACAATTTAAAAATAAAATATTAGAATTGAAAAATAGGAAGCTAAAAAAGACTAGTGAGTATAATGCTGATTTTATATATGATATACAACCTTCAGGGGGAGTATCTTTTAAAGAAAGTTTTGCACGTAAGGGTGATGGATATGAGACATGTATTCAAATTTATGATTTCCCAACTCATGTGGACGAATTTTGGCTATATGACCTTTTAAATATTAGTAATGTAATTACATCAATAGATGTAGCAAGTACCAAGGAAACCGAGGTAGTGAGCAATATAAACAAATCTTTAAGGGAACAACTAGACAGATTTTACAATGAAAAAGATCAAATTGAAAAGATTTCAGCTCAAACAAAATATAACGAATTGACAGAAATATTTAATCAAATATCGAGGTCTGGTGAAGTAGTTAAACTTGTAAATATAAGATTGTATGTAAGTGGAAAAACAATTTTACAACTTGAAGAAAACATAAGAAATGTATTAGAAACATTAGAAGGATTAAGTTTTAAAGGAACTATTTTTTTAAATGAAACAGAGTACGAATGGAAAGCTCTTTTAACAAGTCACACACAAATAAAAAAATTTCCTAACAAAAGAGTTGGTAAAGAAATGGGTTCAATAACTTTAGCAGCTGGATATCCTTTTCACTTTACGAAGCTTGATGATCCGAACGGTACTTACTTAGGTGGAACTACAACTGGCGGTAGTTTAATTTTTGATATATTCCATAAAGATAAATATAGAAAATATTATAATGCACTTATTTTCGGGACAATGGGTTCTGGTAAATCAACGCTTTTAAAAAAATTAATTTTGGACAATGCTTGTAGAGGAAATATTATAAGAGGAATAGACGTTACAGGAGAAGATGCACCATTAGTAAATGAATTAGGTGGGAAAATGATATCATTAGATGGTACAAACGGAATAATTAACCCTTTGCAAGTTTTAAAAACCTCGGATAAAGAAGGCATTTCCTTTATGCAACATTTATCTAAGCTAACTACATTTTATAAATTTATTGCTCCACAATCTGATGATGAAACAGGTAAAGAGTTTGAATTGCTAGTAAGAGAACTTTATATTAAATTTAAAATTTACAAGGAAAATATTGATGCAGAAAAATTAAATATTACTAGATTGGAAGAAAGCCAATATCCTATATTTTCTGACCTTTTAATTTTAGTTAAAGACGAATTATATGAAGATGCTGAAAAAAGTATTATAAAGAAAGAATTATCTAGTACTAGATTAAAAAGATTGGAGAGTATAGAGCTAACATTAAAAAGTATGGTAAATAACTATGGATATCTTTTTGATGGTTATACGACAATCCCCAATATAGTGGATGAGCAAATTGTATTTTTTAGTATTAGAAATTTAACTTCTATGAAAAAAGAGATTTTCAACGCACAAATGTTTAATGTATTAAATTTATTATGGGATAATATGCTTCAAAATGGGACGAAATATAAGAAACTATTTGATACAAAATCAATAGATTGGAAAGATATTGTTAGGTATTTAATAGTGATTGATGAAGCACATAGAATAATTAATCCAGATAATTTATTAGCAGTTAAATTTTTAATTGAGTTTGAAAGAGAAGCAAGAAAATATTTTGGTGGTCTTGTATTTGTATCTCAATCTATACGAGATTTTATACCAGAAGGAACAAGTACAGAGGGCGTTAATGAAATAAAAACACTGTTTGAATTAACACAATATAAATTTATTATGCAACAAGATAATAATTCTCTAAAAACTTTACGTACTGTTTTTGACGGAAGTTTAAGTGATAGTGAATTTAAAAAGATACCGCTTTTATCTCAAGGAGAATGTATTTTATCAATAAATAGTGTCGGCAATATAGCTTTTCATGTAGAAGCAAGTGAAAAAGAATTGGATATATTTCAAGGTGGTGCTTAAAAAACATGCTTAAAAAGGTAATTAAAAAATCAATAAGAAAATTATTAATAAAAGTAGTGGTAGCAATATTGCCATTACTTTTATTAATTGTAATTGTTTCTACAACAGCACTAATAATTATAGGAAGTAATGGTAATACAAGTGATAATAGCGATATTGCTATAGGAACATCTAATGTATCTGCAACTGTTTTGGTATGGAAACCAGAAGTTGAAAAATATGCTAAACAATTTGGTATACCACAGTATTTAAACTTAATTCTAGCATTAATCCAACAAGAAAGTGGGGGCACTTCAATTGATGTAATGCAAGCTAGTGAAGGAGATTTTAATACAAAATATCCAAAGATGCCAAATGGCATTACTGACCCAGATTATTCGTGTTTTTGTGGAGTACAAGAATTTAAAGAAGCTCTTAAACAAGCTGGGGTTAAAGATATTAATGATACCAAAGATATTAGTTTAGCACTTCAAACTTATAATTTTGGTCAAGGATTTATAAGTTTTGCTAAATCTAAAGGTGGATATTCACTTGCAGTTGCACAAGAATTTTCTACTATGGAAGCTAAAAAAAGTGGATGGTCAAGCTATGGAGATGTTAATTATGTAGCTCATGTTTTTAAATATTATACAAGTTCTGAAACCGTAAAAGGTGGCTCTGGTAAACTAGCAAAAGTTACACAAGTAGCACAAGATCAGAAAGGGAAATCGTATGTATGGGGAGCTTCTGGACCAAATGTGTTTGATTGTAGTGGATATATATTTTACTGTTATCAGAAGGCAGGATACAAAATACAAAGAGATACAGCACAAGGATATTATAATAATGCAACAAAAACTACTACCCCAGAGATTGGAGATTTAGTTTTTTTTGGTACCATTACCAACATACATCACATTGGAATGTATGTTGGTAATGGTGATATGATAGATGCCCCTAAAACTGGTGATGTTGTTAAAATCCAAAGCTATACTCGTTCTGATTTTGCAGGTTTTGGAAAATATAATGAGAAGTAAAACTAGGAGGATTAAATATGTTTGACAATAAAAAAGTAAATAAATTTTTAATTATAAGCAATATAATTTTTATAATATCACTAACAACGGTATTAATTACGAACTATAATAATTATAAAAATTATAAAATAAGTGATAAAAACCTTACAACTACAAAGGATAAATTAAAAAGTAATAACAATAAAATAATAGAATTAAACAAACAAATTGATACAAATGCTACCGATAGGGCAGTAAAAATAAATGAAGTTTCAAATCAATTTTTAAATGCATTTTTTAATTATGATGCCCTAACTAAGAATAAGATTTATGACAATATAAAACCGTATTCGAGTCCTTCTTTAATATATAAATTGCAACCAACTAAAGAAAATGACCTTGAAAGTGATGTAAATTACACAATCTCTATTAAAAATATAAGGTTATATTCTAAGTCAATACAAGATAATAATAATGTAAGTGTATTGGTATTAGCCGACCAAGAAATGAATGTAAATAATGTAGATAGTACAACTCCAACATTAATAGAATTAAAGTTAAGAAATATTAATAATAATTGGGTGGTTGATGATTTATTAATTAATACACCATTAAAAAATACACCATTTATTAATTAAAATGAGGTGAAAATATGATTCGAAATTTAGCTTATTCAAATTCAAGTGTTAAACATAATAAATCACTATTTTATTATGTTGCATTAACAATAATAATAGTAATGTACTTTATATTTTTTAATGCAAGTGGTATATTGCCAGATAATTCTACTGTTATGAATACCGCTTTAGGTAAGAAAGTAAATGCAGGTTCAACAAAATTATCTATTAACAGATGGGAATATAATAAGAATGAAAATTTCATGGAGGTCGAATTATCTTATAAGGATTCTAGTGATTATATTACAACAAAACTTAATTTTTCTGCTAAAGCTAAAGTTGATGTAAAAAAACAATTGAATGCAAAGACAATGGTAAGCGATGGAACAAATACCGTAATGTAAATTAACCTCCTGTTTGATATACTTTGATAAAGTAGTCGATGGGAGGTTTTATTTTGAGATCCACAGCTAAAGATCAGCTTCTCTGGGAGCAAATAATTAATGAAAGAACTAAAAGCGGAATGTCAGTTTCAAAATGGTGCAAAGACAATGAAATTAGTAAAGGTAAGTATCATTATTGGAATCATAAAATAAGTAAAAAGCAAAATCCGAATAACGAAATAACATTTGCTGAAATCACTCCAATCCTTTCAAATGCCGATCAGGCAATACTAACTTCAGATAAGTTGGATGATTTTCAGATATTTTTCAAGAGTATACAGGTAACGGTTCCAAGCAATTTCAATCAAATTTCTTTAGCAGGACTAATGAAAGTCCTGAACGAACTATGATAAAGCATATAGCCGATGAGGCTGAACATATCTATATTGCTCTTGGTGCAACAGATTTCCGTAAACAACAAAATGGACTTGCTGCATTGGTTTCATTGAAATTCAAACTTGATCCTTACTCCGGCAAAAGTGTTTTCTTGTTTTGTAATAAACGACATAATTCACTTAGGGCATTACGCTGGGATCGAAATGGCTTTATTCTAGTTACAAAATTTCTTTCTGATGATATGAAATTTCAGTGGCCAAAGAATCAAGGGGAAATAAGAGATATAACAAAACGTCAAATGGAATGGCTTTTGGAGGGGCTACAAATTGATCAGAAAAAGGTACATAGAGAAAATATTAATACTGAAAATATGAGCTTTTAATATCGCCTTAAAGCTAGTAAAATAGGCGTTCTTCTGGTATAATATAAGTAGTAGATTAACCAGAAAGGAGCCTTTAAAATGCAGCTTTTATATGAAAAAGATCAACGCATTAGACAACTCGAAAATGAAAATAGAACGCTGCAGGAAAAGGTGGATTTACTGGAGCATAATGTTGAGGTTCTCACTCAAGCCGTGTTACATGCAGCAAAACAGCGGTTTGGAGCATCAAGTGAGAAAACACCTCCGATATATGGGCAATGTTTCCTTTTTGGTGAACTAATTGATGGAATTTTAGATGAAACTGAAAATAAAGTTATAAATATCAAAGAACATAAAAGACCTATAAGGACAAAAGGTGACAGAGAAAAATTGATTAAAGCACTGCCACATGAGGTAATTGAATGTATACTTAATGCCGAAGAATCTATGTGTGGAATCTGCGGCAGTGAACTTGATATAATCGGAAAGAAAAAAGTAAGATCTGAAATGGAATATATCCCAGCAAGACTGATAATGAAGGACTACGTCCAATATGTATACAAGTGTGTTGATTGTGGAAAAAATGATACTAATCCATATGATTCAATAATTTGCGCACCTGTACCAGCACCTGTGCTTACGCACTCTTTTGCGTCGCCTTCATGTGTGGCATGGGTAATGTATCAAAAGTATATGATGTCAGTACCGCTGTATCGCCAGGAAAAAGACTTTAAAAGAATGGGCGTTGAGCTTAAGAGGGACATGATGGCAAACTGGGTAATACGCAGCTCTGAATATTGGCTGAAGCCTATATATGAGAAGATGCACGAGCAATTGCTAAAATGCAGTGTTATCATGAGTGATGAAACAACCTGGCAGGTAAATCACGAGGAGGGGAAAAAGGCATCAAGCAAATCTTACATTTGGATACATAGAAGTGGCAACTGTGAAGGTCCTCCCATAATTTTATATAAATATACTAGTAGCCGTTCAGGTGATCATGCAAAGAAGTTTCTTGGAGGTTTTCATGGTTATCACGTAAGTGACGCATATTCTGGATATGAAAAGGTTGAAGGAATTACACGGTGTCTTTGTTTCAGCCATTTAAGAAGATATTATCTAGACGCTATTCCGTTGGATTCTGGAAAAAAAGAAATTCCAGGATCAGGCGGAGCCATTGGACGGGCTTATTGTGATAAACTCTTTAGGCTAGAAAGAAAATGGAAAGAGTTATCACCTGAGGAAAGAAGAAAGAACAGACTTATATATAGTGTCCCTGTGTTGGATGCCTTTTTTGCATGGGCAGAAAATACTTTTACTAATCAATACTACCTGAAGAAAGCTTTGGGATACACATTAAATCATAAAAAATATTTTACCAATTTTCTACTTGATGGAAAAATACCTTTATCAAATAATTTGTCGGAAATTGCCGTGAAACCCGTAGCAATCACAAGAAAAAACTCACTGTTTTCCGATTCGCCAGCGGGAGCAGAGGCGTCAGCCACTGTATTTAGCATTATAAATACGGCAGCAGCCAATAATTTGGATGCTTATAAATATCTTGAATATCTCTTCAGAAAGTTGCCCAATATTAATTTTGCATCAAATTCTTCTGTGCTTGATGAATATTTACCTTGGTCAGATAAGGTACAGCTTGAATGCAGAATAACTACAGCAGAGACAGAAATAAACCAAAAGGAGGATCCATGCAGTGAGTCAGCCTAATATTGACTATATGATGAATATGACAAAAGAGTTTCTTAGTGGTGAAATTGATGGAATAGCTTATACCCTTGATTTTCCGTATGAGCTTGAACAACGATACAAAAAAATGCATCAAGAAGATGATGATTATTGTGAATTGATATATGAATGTCTTTATGAAGAAGGCATAGCTTTATATAACGAGCTATCAGATACTGAATTTAAGGAACTTATTCGAAAACAGTATAACTATATAAAGAAAATTGCAAAAGAAGGATTTTATTAAAAGAAACAGCTTCACAGCATAATGTGAAGCTGTTTTTTCAGGTAACGGTATGTGTTCCATCGCTTACAAGACAATGCTTAATACAGATAATATTTATATTGTAAGAATTGAAAATATACCAAAAAATTATGAAGCTATTGCATTGAAAGTAAGCCAAAATTCAAGTACTAATACGACTTCAAGTATAGATACTACTAATATATCTACGGATGATTTTAGTTCAAGTACAGTAAATAATAGTCTAAGTAATAACAATAATCAATCAATAGCAAGCAACTCAACTACGCTATATTGTGATTACAGGAAAGTAAAAATTAATAATAATATTAAATCTGAAACAAAGAAAGAATATATTATTAATATTACTAAATCTGAAATTAATAATATCAATAAAGACATAGTTACTATTAATAATACTACAATAAACAATCGAAATTTAATTAATATGGCAAATGGAAAAATCAATAACTTAAATAGTCAACTCAAGTACGAAATCAAAGACGAACAGACTATTACAGAACAAGAAATAACTAGTTACAAATCAAACATAGCTGATAGTGAACAACAAAATGCTACTTTACAAATAACAAAATCTTCACTTGTGGATAAAATAAATAAACTAAATAAAATGATTAGCGATATTAAACAATCAGAAGTTAAAGCAAAAGTTAAAGCAGAAACGAAAATAAAGCCAGATAATTCTTATAAAAAATTCAGTAATATCTTGGTTATGTTGCAAAATAAACAAGAAAAACAACAAGAATATTTAAACCAAATTAAATTAAAACATAATATAAAAATGAATAACTATAAAGATAATTATGAATTATTTATGATAGAGGTTGAGAAATATAAAAACATTCAAGAGTTTAAAAAGAGTCAATTAGCTATACAAAAAAAGAAAAAATCAGTTAAAAAGGTAGCCCCCAAAGCCCCTAAGAAAGCAGTTTAAAAAGGTTCTAAGAAGTAAATAATACTTATAAGGTGTATACTTATTATAAGTAAAGCATATAAAATAAATTATGTAGGAGAGATAATATGAAAAAGTTTCAACTTAAATTAGAATATAACGAGGAAAAAATCAAAGCAATTAAGGTATCATTAAAAGATAAAGATAAAGATAAAGAACTTGACGAGGAAATCATTAAATATTTAGATGGATTATATAATAAAAATGTACCTAAGTTATTAAAAAAGTACATTGAACAAGATTTCAAAGAAGAAGATAAGAAAGAAGATAAGAAAGAAGAAAAAGTTGAAGAATCAAATAAAGAAGAAGAAAAAATTAACGGTTCATTTAGAAATAATTAAGAAATAAAAGAGCGTTGGAAAATCCA
>Ga0209125_1003171_pt1 | contig 11654 bp, 8 predicted proteins | sample BarGraIncub1131A_FD_184503 | JGI IMG/M metagenome (GOLD analysis project Ga0209125, IMG submission 184503) | Arctic peat soil microbial communities from Barrow, Alaska - Barrow Graham LP Incubations 11-31A (SPAdes) (version 2) | ecosystem: Environmental > Terrestrial > Soil > Wetlands > Peat... | reverse complement strand
GTCTGACTTCCATCGTGATATAACGGAAATCAAGTCCAAGTTCCTTAAACCCCGCTTCGATCATAACAACCGTCGGATTCTCATCAACAGGATATCCGAAAAGTCCAACCAGTTCACTTCTGTAAGATTTGCCAGGCATACTTTGCGCCTCCTTCTGATTGCTTATCCCGGGATGTCACTTTCGGGATAAAATTTTACTGCATTTGATTAAGATAAGAATAATCCTCTTGTAAGAAGAATACTCTTTCCGGCATCTGCATGGCAAGAAAAATTTGCTTATGTCCCTCTCGATAGCCAACGAAGAAAACACAAGTACTGCGGGTGTCATCAAAATGCCTGAAAACCCGGGCAAAGTACAAAGCATCTGCAAATGATTGCTGCTGGGGAATGATGGCTATTGATGACTGCCCGGCACCGTGTATGCTTGTTCTTCATACACATAATCTATCTTGCGGCATTCGACACATTTTATCGATTTATACAAATCCTGAAGTTCCTGCAGTGTATGTTTGTCAACTTTATACCGCTGGCTGTCTACAATAATGCAGTTTTCGGTGAAAATAATATTACTTGAAGACCCGTTGGTTTTTGTTACTTTGATTTGCATCTGAAGCCCGGAACTTGCATCCACAAAAGGGGGGCTCGTAGCAGCAGCATTGATTGCATCGACTATTTTTGATATATCGGCCTTTTCCGTGACTTGCTTTTCCTTCGGCATCGATATAACCGTCGAGAATTCAATCATTTGAATTGTACTCGCATTCAGTCTGGGCTTATCCGTTACTGAACGAAAAACACATACAGCCAGGACAACCATAATAACCGCAACTAATAATCCTTTGACTTGAATTCTCAGCATGTACATTCCTTCTTCCCTGAATCGCTGCCCCGGCCGTCGCTGTATTGCTTTTTGCCTTCATAACATATAACGTTGCAATCGTGCATATTGTTACAGTTTTACCGGTAAGATTTTCTTGATAAAAACGGCGGTCCTTGTCTAAGAAGGGGAACGCGAAAATTCGAAGAGTACATGAATCGGATGTGTCCGGAGGAAATGTTATTTGCGGAGGAAAGCTCCATTCATTGCTGCGAAAATACATTTATTCATGTATGGAGTTCCTGTATTCATTGGGTGACATCTGTTTGATCCGTTTGAAGATCCGTGAAAAATGAGTAACATCATAATACCCGAGCATCTCGGAAATCTCCTGTATTTTGAGCGAAGAATCATCCAGAAGTTTTTCCGCTTTCTTAATCCGGGTCTGATGCAGCAGATCTGAAAAGCTCTTATTTGTATATTTGTTTAATAGTTTGCTTAAATACCAGGGGCTTACGTATACTTTTTCTGCTAGTTCCGTAAGAGTAAGTTTCTCAGTATAATGAACTTCCATATACTTTAGGGCGCTCCGTACAATGTGGCTGTTTGCCGGATTATTATCCTGCAGATCTTCCTCCTGCCCCTCCTCCTGTGCTTCCTGTACCTGTCCGGGATTATCCGAATGAATTTTTGCAAGGTTATCCGTCATTACGCGTAAGGCTTCCTGAATTTCATTCATCTTGGATGGTTTAAGCAGGAACCGGGTGACGCCGATATGGATGGCGCGTTTGGCATATTCGAAATCCCGGTAGCCGGTCAGAACCGTAATCTGCATGTCGGGGTACTCGCCTTTGAGTCCGGCAAGCATGGTCAGGCCGTCCATATTCGGCATTTTGATATCAGTGAATAAAATATCGGGATTCATCTCCCGGATGATACGGGCGCCTGACTGCGCATCGGATGCCGTACCGACAACTTCCGCGTTATACTTCCCCCAGTCGACAACCTGCTTCAGGCCTTCGACAATCATGTCTTCATCATCAATGAGAACCACTTTATACATGGCTTTTCCTCCGGCACTTCTGTTTTCAGTTTATCATAAACACTTATGGGCAGATACATGATGCTGCAGCAAAATGCATCTGCCCTGACGTGCAGAAATTCGATTCCGGCAGTACGTCCGGCTAACGCTGCCAGCCTTTCAGCCTTTCAGCCTTTCAGTGCTCCGGTAGTAAGTCCCTTAATAATATTCTTCTGCAGTCCAATGTAAACAAGCAGCACCGGCACAACCACCAGGACAACCGCAGCCGCCATCAATCCGTAATTCACCCCGGCGATTGATGTGATTTCATTCAGCAGGCGTGTAATGGTAAATGTATTTTTGAACCGGAGGAAAAACATTTGAGTGAACAGGTCATTGTATGACCAGAGGAATGTAAAGATCGCCACAGTGGCAAACGAAGGCTTGGCAAGAGGAACGATTATTTTGAATATAATCTGATATATATTGTATCCTTCCAGATATGCCGCCTCTTCAAGCTCAATGGGAATACTTCTCATATATCCCATCAGAACTACGATTGCAAAGGAAAGATTGCCGGCAATCTGAGGAAGAATCACACTGAGCTGTGACAGGCCGACGCTTTCCGTATTGACAATATTCCATCCGAACATCATTCGAAACACAGGAATAATGGTGGAAAAGGCCGGAAACATCATACTTGCGATAATCAGGCCCCGCAAGATTTCCTTGCCGCGAAAGGTGTAGCGTGCCATGCCATATGCGGCAAGAGCGGCCAGGATAAGAACGATAACAGTAACGGAACATGAAATGATCAGGCTGTTCTTGTATGCTCCTAAGATATCTACCCGGCTAAAGGCCGTCTGATAATTATCAAAAGTAAAGCTTACGCCCATGGGCAGGGAGAAAGAATCGGAGCGGATTAATTTCTTCTGTCTGAAGGAATTCACTATTACCCAGAAAAAAGGGTATATTGTCGTAATCGCCCAGATGGAAAGGAGAATGTAAATGAGGATTCCCCGCGGAGTGATTTTTCGCCCACGCAGTTTGCCTTTTTTCAGCATGGAGGCTTTATCTTTATTCATCATTTTCCCTCCCCCCTAATAATCTTTTTCTTTGAATATTCGATTTGCAATCTGCGAAACGACAACTCCCAAAACAACAATGACGATTCCGATTGTCGAGCCGTAGTCTACGTCTCCCATGCTGAAGGTCTGATGATACATATACGTACCCGTAAGCCAGGATTTATCGAGGGGCATTCCTGAGCCCATCATGATCCAAGGCAGATCAAACACCTTAAGTGCGCCAGTAATGGCCAGCGTCAGGCAGACGCAGAGCACGTTGCGCAGGAGCGGCAGTGTAATATAACGAATGCGTCCAAGGCCGCTTGCTCCGTCAATTTCCGCCGCCTCATAAATATCGCGGGAAATATTGTTCAGGCCGGTAACAAGTATTACAAAGTAAAAACCGACATACTGCCACATAACCGGGAAGAACATGGTAAACAGATAGTGGGTTCCATCCTTCCAGTCAATAGCCCCGCTTCCCAGCTTTTCCAGCAACTGGTTTATCATGCCGCCGTTATAAAGGAAAATCAGGTTGAACAGAAGACCCAATGCTGTTGCTGAAATGACAATCGGGAAGAAGTAGACCGTACGGAAAAACTGCGTGCCCTTTCGAATACTGTCTACCATCAGGGCCAGGAGCAATGCAATTCCTACCTGGAAAACAAGCGTTGCAAGCATCAGCAGAAGTGTGTTTTTCAGTGAAGTACGCATGAGCGGGTCATCCAGCAGATGGACATAGTTGGCATACCAGGGGGTGTTATATCCCTCTCCGGAGGTGCCGAGGCCAGTGATTTTTGTAAAGCTGTTAAAAATATTCATGACAAACGGATAATACAGAAACAGGGTCATAAACAGAAAGGCCGGTATAAGGAGAACCAGCAGCGGCGTCTTCCTTTTATAGATTACGGAATTCATAGATGCACCCTCCTTTAAATAGAGTCGGAGAACAGTTGCGCCGTCCCCCGACTCTATCAAGAATTTTTCGAGTTTGATTGTTTTCTGCGGACTTATATTATTCTTTGATCGCAAGAGCTGCATCTATTGCTTTTGCCGTATCCAGGCTTCCGGTTACAATATTCTTGATGGATCCGCTGAAAAGCTCAGTACGGGCGGTCTGGTTCAGCTTGTCCTGTACAGCAGGGGCAACTCCAGTGGCGCTCTTTGTCATTGCAAGGGCTGCAATTGTAAGGGAGTCTGCATCAGCAGGTGCGGTTGTTCCATTCTTAAGGGCTGTAACTGCTGTAGCTCCGAACAGAGAGACTACATCATCCTTTGTCATTGCTTCAACAAATTTTACGCAGGCTTCGCGCTTGGCAGGATCGTTCCATGCTTTTTCCGTAATGTAGTAACCCATGGAAAGGCCGCCGATCAGGTCCGTTGCTTTTCTTTCGTTCTGAGCAGGCACATATGTAACAGTGAAGTCATTGATGTCAGCTGCATTCTCCTGGAACCAGCCGATCTTCCATGAACCATCAATAGCAAAGGCCGCCTTGTTGTCAGCCATCAGCTGGAAAGTCTCTGCATCGGTGGAAGTCAGTGTGTTTGTCGGGAAATAGCCTTTGTCAAAGAGGGTCTTGATGTCGTTCAATCCGGCTACCCATGCTTTTCCGGCTGTATCAGTCGAGGAGGCCGGGAGGGTGGCATGTGTGGCAACTGTGTCATGGTTAAAGATTGAGTATTCAAACCAGTAGTGAGGGACTTCAGCAAGGGAGCAGGCAATCGGGGTATATCCCTTAGCCTTGATTGTCTCGCAGTCAGTAAGGAACTGTGTCCATGTATAATCGGCACCGGGAACCTTGACTCCGCAGGCCTCAAGAACGGACTTGTTAACATAAAGGGCTTCCCAGTAACCATTTACCGGTACGGCATACTTTTGTCCGTCAGCCGGGGAAGCAGGAATTAGATCATCCTTCATATTGCTTGCAAAATCAGGATAGGCAGCGCGGATGGTGTCAATGCTGACAACTTTCTTATTGTTGACAAGATCGTTGGCATCGGCTCCGTTGAAGTAGAAAAGAACATCCGGCTCAGCGCCTGTTTCAAAATCTGCCATGATCTTGGCTTTCCACTCTTCGTTGGATGTGCCGGACGCATCATTAACAGTATTTCCGGTTGCCTTTTCATACGCAGCCACGGCCGTCTCATAATTGGCTCTGTTGCCGTCGTCACCGCCGTAAGATGTAACGACTGTTATTTTGGCAGGACCGGCCGCTGCCGTCGTTTCTGCTGTTGTCGCCTTGGTCGTAGCCGGACCAGCGGCAGTAGTATCCGTTACAGACGTTTTGGTCGTGTTTTGACAGCCCAGAACCAAACTTCCGCATACTGTCAGAGCAAGTACAAGAGCAATAACCTTCTTCATAATTTCCTCCTCTTTTTGTGAACACTGTTGGATTAACTAGCAAAATCATAGTACTCTTCCATGCAGGATCACATAATTGACAGTCTTGCCATTTGCCGTATATTATTGCTTTTCTTGTTCAATTATGATAATAATCCTCGCCAAAATGCGGTTCTCTTTGTTCATTTTTATAGTTAGCCCACTTTTTTCCCCGTAAATGATCTTTAGTCTTTGATTTACATTCCGTATTCCAAGGCTGTGTGCAATTTCCTGATCCATGTCTGATTCATCCGATAATAATTTTTCGATCTGCTGCGTGTCCTCTGCGGTCAGGACTCCGTCGTGCTCCACCTCCAGGATAAGGTTCTGTTCCTCCCTGAATATCCGGATAACAATTTCACCTTTAACATGTGATTGGATGTCATGTTCGACAGCATTCTCAATAATCGGCTGCATAATGAGGCGCGGCACATAGAGATCAAGAAGTGCTGCATCAATTTCTTTACTGACAGTCAGTCTTTTTCCGAGACGTTCGGTAATTATATGCAGATAAGCATCCACATACATCATTTCTTCAGAGATGTGTACCATGGGCTTCCCTTTTCTGTCCATGGCCGCATCAAGCATCGTCGAAAGGGCCTCAATCATTTTGGATACCTTGGTATTGTGCTGCAGTCGAGCCTCCCAGTTAATGATTTCGAGGGTATTATTGAGGAAATGCGGATTGATCTGCGATTGAAGCGCCATAATTTTAGCATCCCGAAGTGCAAGTTCCTCTTTATAAATCCTGTCGAACTGGTATTTGAGTTTATATGACATACTGTTGAAAGCATCAACAAGATACTGGAATTCTTTGCTGCCGAACTTATCTTTGACCTGAACGCCGAATTCACCCTTTTCAATATTGCGGGCCTCAGTAATCAGCCGGTCGATGGGACGTGATACACTTCTTGAGAAAAACACAATGACGGCGGCCAGCAGCGGGATAATCATAATGGCAATCCACGTGAGCTTTGTAGTTACCCCCGAGAATTCCTGCATCAGGGAGGAACTGTCCACCCCGATGATATACTTGAACCTGCATGAACCTGCGTCACTCATACCGTATGCGAAAGTGTTTCCGTCCATGTTTTTCAGAGCCTGGCTGTCCCTCGGAAAAGTAATTCCCAGATTCTGCGGATTGATCGCTTGTCCATCCAGCACTGCCTGGGTATCATCCAGCCAGACGGTAATGTCTGTTTCCCAGACGACGTTCTCAATACCTGCAAACATGGTGTCCGTGTTCAGCTGCATGGTAATGACCGCATATGGCTGATAATTGCTGTCAATAATATTGCGGACCATGTATAATTGGCCGTCAACATTCAAAAATCCGATATCGGTACCCAGATTTTTCGAAAGTTCCTGAACCTTTGCATATACATTATTCCTATATTCCTTTACTCCGAAATAAGTAGCGTTGTATGTTTCATTATAGGTGAAGTAAATATTCTCCGGCTTGCTGCAATAATACAGCGTCGTGATAAGAAATTTATCGTCGTATTTATACTGCTGGTTTAAAAAAGTCGTAATCTTCCCGTAAAGGGCCATCGCATCCTCATCTTTCCGATAATCTGCCCAGGCGTTTTTAACGGTTGGATTATAGGAAGCATAACGGGACGAATTGGCTGCAAAATCAATTTGGCTCACCGCCATTTTGACGGAATTACTTGCCGATGACTTAATCGTCCTTTCAATCTGGTCATTAATATTCTGGGTAATAAAAAAACCGGTTGCCGCACTGAATATGGATACGGGAACAATCCAGCAGGCGACAACAAGGAGAATCAGTCCCCATTTAAGAGAGAACTTTCCGCGAATGTTCCGAATAACCATAGGGTACATCCTTCCGTGCATTTTATTAAATCAAATAGCTTGTGCATATGGTTTAACAATAACATATGGAAACCAAAAAGACAGCCGATCATCGCAGCTGTCTTTTTGGTGGGAGGATATCAGGAGAGCACGAGAAATTTCTTGAGTATCTCAATATTTTCAAGTGCTGCAATGCGGGAGGACATTTCACAGAAGATTCGAAGGAGTGGTTCCGTACCGGAGAACCGGGCAATAATCCAGCCTCCGTTTTTGAAGTACACCTTACACCCGTCCATATAGGAGACTTTCTCGATTTGATCCGAAAAATCCGGAAGAAGCTTGTCTTTGAACAGGGTCTGCTTAATTTCTTCCTTCTTTTCATGGGAAAAGGAGAAGTCAGCTTCTTCCATCTCATATATCCCGTACCGGTCAGTTATTTCCTTATAAATTTCGGATAGTTTCCGGCCGGTTGTTGCAATCATTTCGACAAGCAGTGCTGCCGCATAAATACCGTCCTTACCCTGGATGTGTCCGCGGACAGTCAGTCCGCCGGATGACTCCCCTCCGATAATCGCGTTTGTTTCTATCATTTTCGAGGAGATATTCTTGAATCCGACAGGAACTTCATAGCAGTGTTCGCTGAAGTCATCGGCGATCCGGTCCAGAAGATGCGTTGTTGCTATATTCCTTACGGCTGCGCCGTGCCAGCCTTTGAATTTCATCAGGTAATAGTAAAGAAGCACAAGAATCTTATTCGGGTGTACAAATTCGGCTTTATCATCAACAACACCAAGCCGGTCTGCATCACCGTCCGTTGCGATGCCAAGGTCACTATGGTTCTCTTCGACAAAATTTATCAGCCCGGCCAGCGTCTTATGGTTAGGTGCCGGCAGCCTTCCGCCGAAAAGCGTATCCCTTTTTTCGTGAATAACATCGACTTCACAGCGTGCCGTCAGAAGAATTGTCTGCAGGGCTGTTTTGCTTACCCCATACATAGGATCAAGAACAATCTTCAGATTGCGGCTTCGTATCGCGTCCATGTTGATGGAGCGAATGATGCTGTCGATATACTGGTTCATCGGATCGATAATCTGAATCATCCCGCTCATGACGCCGTCTGCAAAAGGAACGGATTTGATTTCAGACAGATCCGTGTTCAGGATATATTTTTCCAGTTCACCGGTAAGTACCTCATCCGCGTCACGCCCGTCCTTCATAAACACCTTGACGCCATTGTATATGGCCGGATTGTGGCTTGCCGTCACTGCCATTCCGTATGGAAGGTTATAGTATTTTACAGTAAACATAATCAATGGCGTAGGAGCTTCCCTGTTGATAAGACGGCACAGGATCCCCTCCCCCGCCATGACCTCGGCAGCCCATTTTGCGGCCTCTTCCGAGAGGAACCTCCGGTCGTAACCAATGACAAAGCCATTGGAGACTTTGTCTTCATCCTTAAGTTTTTTCGCAATCGCGGCTGTAAGGAGCTGAACATTTGCCTTGGTAAATTCGTCCCCGATAATTGCGCGCCATCCGCCTGTGCCAAATTTAATCATCTTTATCCTTCTCTTTTCTCCATGCACATTCTCATGCCCTGCACGGGGAGCCGTTGTTTTTATCCCATTACCACACGGATTTCGTGCACGGTCCCGGATGGCTGTACCGGAATCCCGCCTGTTACATCGATGCCATCCATGAGGATGCCTTTGATGCCCCTGCTGACATGATCCGGATTTACAACCCGGATCCGATAAACCGCATCGCGCCAGACCCGGACAGCTTCGAATCCTTCCCATTCTCCAGGAATACACGGATCAATGGTCAGTCGGTCATAATCCGGACGTATTCCCAAAATGTACCGAGTCGCTGCGAAGTACGCCCAACCACCCGTGCCTGTCATAAACGGGTGGCGTGCCTGTCCGAAGTCACTGTGATCTTTACCCATGATAAACTGGCAGTATGAATATGGTTCCGCTTTCCGCGTCTCGATCGAGTCATTCTGATTATAGGGAAGAAGTGCGTCATAGAACTTCATTGCCCTGTCCCCCCGTCCGAGCCTTGCCTCAGCACACCAGGCCCACGGATTCGGATGGCTGAAAATCGATCCGTTTTCCTTCACCCCGGGATAGACCCGTGTAACAAATCCTATTTCATCATCATCCTTTGTATAGGACGGTGCATTAAGCAGCAAACCATAGGGTGTGTAAAGATATTCGTCCACCGAGTCCATAGCCGATTCCCCTTGTTCCTGATCGGCCGCACCGGAGAAAACTGCCCATGTGTTTGATTCCATATGGACTTTTCCCTCTGTGTCTTTTTGTGTTCCTATTTTTCTTCCGCTGGCCGTAATCCCCCGGATATACCACTTGCCGTCCCAGAGGTGTGTGCTGCATGCTGTCTTTACTTTTGCGGCCATAGCCTCATATTTATGTGTATCGTCTGTTTTGCCGGTATACCGGGAAAGTTCCAGGAAATGATGAATCGCCCAAAAATGCAGAAATGAGACCATGGCGCTCTCGCCTCCGCCAAGATTCAGGCAGTCATTCCAGTCTGCGCGGAGTCCTTTGCATATACCTGAGGCACCTACCTGCCGGTCCGAAAAATCCAGGATCCGCATCATGTGTTCATAGACACTTCCGGCGCCTCCGTCAGCATATGTGACAGACTCATCCAGAAGCGAAAATTCGCCGGTTTCCTTAATATATTCGCTGATCGCCGCAATGAGCCAGAGCGCATCGTCCGAGCAGGCGTCCTTAATGCCGTGAACCATCTCGTCTGCACTGAGTACCGGAACCACAGTCGGGGATTTGAAGCTCTGGGTTTTCCCCTGCAGGTCCGGGCCAAACCACTCCGGCTGGAAAAGATGCAGCCCGTAGCCTTCCCGCGTAAGGCCCCGTAAAAGTTCAACAATCCGCTGCCTGCACTTCAGAGGGTTGGAATGAGGTATCGCCATGGCATCCTGTGCCGTGTCGCGGTAGCCCAGCCCTGTTCTTCCGCCAACCTCGATAAAGGATGCAAAACGGGAGAACATGATATTTACTTCGGACTGATAGAGGTTCCAAATATTCAAAGACGTATTCATTCCCTTATTCGGCGTATGTACTTGAAGCATACTCAGTTTTTTATCCCAAAAGGCGGCTAAATCAGAAAAGGCCCGGTCAACATTGGAAAAATCCGAATACTTTTCTCTTACATGCCCGGCATTTTCACGCCGCCCTTCCCCCAGAAGGAATGTAAAGCGTATCTCTTCATCCGGCTTCAGAATCCATTTCCTGTGAAGCACGGCGCAATGATTGCCTGTTGTGGAATAACTTCCCGTGCACACCCCTTTTTCAACAGCAGCCGGGTTTCTCTCGTCGCGGTATCCCCCGAGAAACGAATCACGCAGGCAGTCAAACCCATCCGGTTCAAAGCTTGCAGCAAACCACTGATATCCATGTTCCTCATAATGCAGATCATATTCGATAATCCCGTCTTTGTAATCGGATCCGGATGCATAAAGGCTCATCTGGAAATTCTGATTATCCATATCAATATGATGAAATGAAAACTCCAAATAAGAGAAAACACTCAGGTTTCGGGGACGCCCTTCGTTATTCCTGATGATTACATCCCATAGTTCGACTTCATCTTCCAGCGGAATAAACACGGTCTGGGAGGCCGAAATTCCCTTGTATTCACAGCTGAACCGGGAATAGGAGAGTCCGTGCCGGCATTCATACTTTGCCTGTCCCAGGTCTTTCCCGACAGGCTGCCAGGAAATTGTCCAGTACTCGCCTGTGTCGTCATCGCGCAGATATACGTAATGTCCCGGACGGTCCATCGGGGCATTGGGGCGGAAGCGGGAGATACGATGATATTGGGGTGACTTATAAAAGACATATCCGGATGCAGTCTGGCTCAAAACTGCACACATATCATGAACACCGATGTAATTTGTCCATGGGGCAGGCGTATTCACCTTGTCAATGACATACTCCCTTTTTTCATCATCAAAATAGCCGTATCTCATTGCCGGGGTCCTCCTTGGCACTGTGTATGCAATAAGTATAGGGCAGTGTCATTCCCAATAGAATAGTAGGAAGTTGCCATTAATCGCATATCCTTGTGAGCTTGGAAAAGTGCGGACACATCATACTGGTCTGATACGCTTTTCACTGCTATAATTTACATGATCAATATCGTCACAACTCCTCATGGCTGGTAAAGAAAGGAAATAAAATGAAAAAAATTAACGTTGCAATTCTGGGTGCAGGAAGTATAGCTAATATGATGGGCATAACGGTACAGAAAATGGACACGGTTACTGCATATGCCGTTGCCTCCCGGGACCTGGGCCGTGCACAGAGCATGGCACGAAAATATGGATTTGAAAAAGCTTATGCTTCTTATGAGGAAATGCTGAGCGACCCTGAAGTTGATCTCGTTTACATCGCGACCCCCCATTCACTTCATGCGCAGAATGTACGGCAATGCCTTGAGGCAGGGAAGCATGTCCTGTGTGAAAAATCTTTTACCGTTACGGCGCGGGAAGCAATAAGTATTACCAACCTC
>Ga0209125_1003169_pt1 | contig 11654 bp, 6 predicted proteins | sample BarGraIncub1131A_FD_184503 | JGI IMG/M metagenome (GOLD analysis project Ga0209125, IMG submission 184503) | Arctic peat soil microbial communities from Barrow, Alaska - Barrow Graham LP Incubations 11-31A (SPAdes) (version 2) | ecosystem: Environmental > Terrestrial > Soil > Wetlands > Peat... | reverse complement strand
CATTACGTCATCCTCGCTGCAGGCGGGGATCATCGCAAATCGGTGGCATGGTATGCATCGTCAAATTACGTTGATCTCCACCTTCGGTGAAGATGACCCACCCGTGTGTCCTGCATTGTGTGGTGCATTGTGTGGCGCTCCGCATTGTGTCATCCTCGCCGCAGGCGGGGATCGTTGCGACTTGTTGCCCAACCAGCCGCCCCAACGCCGTGTCAAGTTACATTGATCCCCCTGTCGGAGGATGACTTTGCTGGTTACGTTGCCTCCTGCGGTGAAGATGACCTGCCTCGACTCATTATCCTTCCTCAAGAAAATCCCAATTTGGGTTTAGTGACGAAATAAGTATTTCCTTCGTCTTGCGACCCATCTTTTTTACGCGTTTTTCCATCGCAATTGCATCCCGTGGGCAAGAGAATTGCTGATGCCACACCAAATGGTGTGCGCTATACCTTGCCGAAAACGTAGATTGATGACTACGATGCTCATGAATGCGCCGCTCCAGATTGTTGGTCACACCACAGTATAATACCGAGCGACTGGGGTTGGTTAACAGGTACACATAGTAGGATTTCATTGTGTATTAGACGGCGCAGTACAAATTTTCGATCCCTTCCTAGTCAATAAACTTAAAACGCCCGTCCCGTTTTTACCGCCACCTCCCGCTGTCTGAACCTGCCACGCAGTTCGTCATCCTCCGCCAGGGGGATCGCGGCAAACTGTCGCACAGAATGCATTGGTCGCACAAGCGCATCGACAAGTAACCTCGATCCCCTGCTGCGCAGAGGATGACCTCACCCCGTCCCGTTTCTCCCGCCACCTTGAGCCAGGATGACTATATTGCTGAAAGTTTCATTGAGGTGAGTTCCAGGGAATGCTTCGATCTATCATTGTTACGCTGTTTATGCTGCTCGGGCTTGTGCAAGCAGAGAGCCAAGTGTCCGCGCCCGACAACGCGCAGGTCAGTTATTTCTCATTCCAGCCGCTGCTGTTTGGGATCACCCTCCTCGCGCCCAATACTGCCGTGACCGGTTATGTAACCTATGAACGTCCGATTGCATTGAATCGTAGCTTGATTTTGCGGCCTGGTTTCGTATTCGGAACGGATCAAGTGACCGATACCTCGGGTTCAATAATCATGAAAACGCGAACCACAACCCATGAATTCGGAGTTGCGTTAGGGGAGCGGTTCTATAAGGAACGTCGTACGGATGGATTCTACTTGCAGCCCTTGGTACAGCTTGACTACCTGCATGAAAATGCCTCCCAAGGTGATTTCAGCGTCCATTCCTATGGATTTGTGCACAAGGGGCTAGGCTACATCGGGTATTGCTCGCATTCCCGTACCATTCCTTGGTTTATCGACATTGGAACGGGTTATCAAATTCGCTATTCATCCGAAAAAGACAACAGCGCAAATGCATATTCGTACCAAATTTTTGGTTTAGCTTTTGATTTAAATGTCGGCATTGGGTTGTAGGGGTGGCTGTGTTGCAAATATCAAATCGACTTTTCCTCGCACTGATCCTTTTGGCCACCTGCTCCGCCTTTGCCCTTCCAGGGATTCAGAGAGTGAGTCTTGATACCAAGCACTTTGAATTCAGTGCTGCTACCGAAGATTTGGAACAGGTGCGCACTCTGGCTCCCGTCGCAGAAGCTATTTGGGATTCCTTAGCTGCGGTGACGGGCTTCAGTCCCCCGGTACCTGTGCATGTCGTGGTGCGTGATGAAGATGACTACTCCAACGGTTACGCGATTCCGTTTGCCAATTGGGTATCTATTTGGGAATCTCCCATCGATTTTGAATTCCGTGGCGGAACCCGCTGGCGCACCAATGTGCTTGCCCATGAGCTCTCCCATATTTTTACCATGCGCGCTTTGGGATACACCTCAAAGTACCTGGGCAACAACTTCTTCGTAGAAGGGTCTGTGAGCCCTATTTCGTTCAGTGCGAATGCCGATGTGTCCACTGATGACCTGGAATCCTGGCTTGCCGAGGGTCTTGCCCAATACGGTGCAGAGCGCTGCGGCGCCGACCACTGGGATGCCCATCGCGACATGCTCGAACGCATCGCCTGGCTTTCCGGTGCGATCCAACCCTTGCCCCAACTGGTGACCTTCACCGGCGATTACCGCGAATCCGAAGGTGTCTATAACCAGGGTTACAGTTTTATCCGTTTTGTGATGTCCAAAGGAGCGCTGAACCTGCAGCAGTTCTTAGAAAAAGGACGAACGCTAGGCATTCGTAAAGCGATCGAATTCAGTCTAAGTACTTCCATGGACGAGGCTTTTGCCATGTGGCAGGCCGATCTGCGCACCCGGCACGGAAATCCAAAGTCAGTGGACCTTGCCCAAAAGAGCTGGCTGCACCCTGCAACCCGTCTGGATTATCTTCGTACTGCAAGCCCTGTCCAGGCTGGTGCCGACCGCTACTTTCTGTCTTCCCATGAAAATGATAACGGCATGACCAGTTTGTACCAGCAGCACGCCGATGGCGATGTCGAAAAGCTTGCCACCGAAGCCGAAGGCCGTTTGGATGTAGATCTCGCGCACAACCGTCTGCTGTTTATCCGCCTCATGACCGGAATGGACCGGCGCAGCTTGCGCGAACTGTTTTCATTGAATTTAGCGAACGGCGAGCAAGCGCAACTGACCGAAAACGGTCGTGTAGTCGACATGGCGAGCACCTCTGCGGGCGTGTTCTTTATTGGACGGAAAAATGGGCACAATCGCCTATATCGTCTTTTAGAACCGAGTACCAGTGGCCAAGAAATATTTTCCATGCCATATGAGTATGAGTTTATTTCCGTAGCAGCATCAGAGATTCCTGGGCAGCTTTATCTCGGAATCATGGGGCTAGAAGGTTACCGGATATGTCTTCTAAACTTGAGCACTGGGCGCGCCAAATTTCTTTTTGGTGGAACAGCCGTTCGCGATCCACGCACTGCGAACGGGTATTTGTATGCCGCCGTCGAATACCAAGGCCGCTACCAGATTGGCCGCATTCCCGAAACAGACTTGGCGGGTTCGTTTGAAATCTTGACGAATGAAGTCGGTGGAGCCTTTCAGCCTTCCGTTACTGGTACTCATTTGCAATATACTGCATATGGCGCCAAAGGATTTTTCCCCCAGCAAGTGTCGCTCACAAAACCAGCGGGCTTTGCATTCGCCTTGCTTGCTCCTGCGCCCAAAGTGGCGATCCCCGTTCTTGCGCCAACAACCACACCGATGCGCGCCGGTTTGGGCAGCGGCAACTCCTTGGGGTTTCTGGGCTGTAGTACCCAGCTCGGCTTCATGCACGATCGTCCCCTTCCACACGATAGCGGGGCCATGGGCGACAAATTTCTTTTTAGCGGTGGAATCATTTTTGCCGATCCCTCCCAGGAAAATCAAATCATAGTCTCCTACACGGGTCTGAAAGGAGCCGGAGGCACTTGGGGCAAGGGTGCGCTCGACCATGGTGTTGGTATTAACTGGCAGAGCGATTCCTGGTCTCCGTCGATTTCCTTGGATGCCAGTCTGCAGCAATACACCGTAGAATACGGCCCCGATCTTCCGAGCGATTTGACCGACAATCCACGCTTTATGCAGATTCAAGGGAGTGCCTCCGCGCAGCAAGTTTTGGGAAACCATATTTCTGCGGTCACCCAATTGCAGCGCCAAGCGGTCTCCTATATCTCAGGGGCAAACTCCAATTCCGCTTCCTCGCTCAGCATTAAATCCCAGGATATGGAACTTATAGGTATCCAATATCAGGATAATATGGAGAAGGGACGCTATGGCATGCTTTCTGGTGGCTTTGCGCAATTGATGGGCGGGCTTATTCAGTTTCAGCAGCCATATACCTCCACCGACGTGTACAACGAGGATCATATCCAAATGGTGGACGCCTCCGGTTGGTTGGTCGAACCTTCCGTAACAGTTTTCGCAAATTTATTCCGCTCAGTCATTACCAGTCTTTCCAGCTCTGTTTCCTACCTGAACGTAGGAGCCGATTCGCACATAACTGTGCAAGCAGAAGCCTCCTGGATTGTGCCTTTGCCACGCTCGCGCATCTCTTTTCCCGTGGGTTCCCGCGCGCTAAGTCTTATCGATCCCAGATTTGTTTTTGGGGTGAATTTTATCGATCAAGAGGCTGATTCTTTGCAAAATACCGTGCAGGTCCGCGAAATCCGGCCGGGCATGGAACCCCAGGGTTGGCAGGCGTCCTCATCTCTCAATAACACTTCAACCAACACTAGGGCGCGCTCTGCGGAGCTCTCAGCCTCCTTTGCCTGGAAGGTGATCACCTTTGGAAACGCTTCCTCAATGTGGGCTTTTGGCATCGCGGCTCCGTTCAAAGATTCCCGTCATTTAGCTGCTCCGACTTACTCGATTCAATTGTCTTTCTAGCCTGATCTGCCTAGATTAGTTAGATTTCTGCAATGGCACGTGTACTTGTTCTGAATTGTGGTAGTTCTTCGGTAAAATTCGCGCTGATCGAAACGAATTCTTCCGAGTCGGTGGCTTCTGGTCTAGTCGAAAATGTGGGCGCAGCGGCTCACCTTAAGGCGAAAAGTCCGCAAGGCAAAGTCGACAAGGATGTGGTCGGAAAGGACCATGCCCAGGCGCTAGACGCCGTGGTCGGATTTTTGCAATCGCAGAATCTCCTCGCGCAGGGGATCGACGCGGTTGGGCATCGGGTGGTGCACGGAGGCGAACGTTTCAGCGCTTCTGTATTAATTACCCCAGATGTCCTCGATGCGATTCGCTCCTGCAATGACTTGGCTCCTTTGCACAACCCCGCGAATCTGACCGGAATCGACGTGGCGACCCGCGTATTTCCTGGGCTCCCGCAGGTTGCTGTTTTCGACACCGCTTTTCATCAGACCATTCCCCAGCACGCATTCCTTTATCCGCTGCCCATGGCTCTGTACCGCGAACATGGCGTGCGCCGTTATGGATTCCATGGCACCTCGCACCGCTTCGTCACACAAGCAAGCGCCAAGGTGCTGGGTATTGATATTAACGAGCTTTGCGTTATTACCGCGCATCTCGGCAATGGCTGTAGCGCAACCGCAGTGCTGAACGGAAAATCCGTCGACACCACTATGGGACTCACCCCCATGGAAGGCATTCCCATGGGAACGCGCTCAGGCACCATTGATCCAGGCATTCCCGAATATTTGCACAAGACCCTCGGCTACGATTTTAAGCGCATGGGTCAGTTGCTCAACAAGGAAAGCGGCCTCCTGGGCATTTCCGAGCTTTCCAACGACATGCGCACCTTGGCCGAAGCCGCAAAAAATGGCCACGAAGGCGCAAAGCTTGCCATTGAAGTGTTCTGCTATCGCCTTGCCCGCGAACTTGCAGCCCTCACCGCAGGCCTGCCACGCCTCGACGCGCTGGTCTTTACTGGTGGAATCGGCGAGAATAATCCTCAGGTTCGCGCCAAAACCTTAGAGCACCTCGCCATACTGGGTTTTGCGGTCGACCCCTCGCGCAACAGTGACAACGGGCGCAATTCCGGTGGCGTGATCACCCGGCCAGGGCATACCCTTGCCATTGTGGTGCCAACCGACGAAGAATTGCTCATCGCGCTTGACGCAGAACAGATCATATCGCATACTTAAGAACGTCGCTTTTTTGAACGTCAGGATTTTGCATGAAACGTGCTTTTGTACTGGTTCCCACTGGAAATGATGTAGGCCTCACCTCTGTGGCTCTTGGACTGCTTACGGCACTTCACGAAAAAGGCTACTCCGTGGCATTTATCAAGCCCGTGGCCCAGCAAACCAAAGAGCACGAAGTCGAGCATTCCACTGCGCTTGCCCGCAAAATTTTCAATCTTGACCCGCCCACGCCTATTCGCATCTCCGAAGTCGTTAAGCGTCTTTCGATTGGTGACGAACAGGGTCTGCAGGAAATGTTCATCGAGCAGTTCAACCAAGCATCCGCCAAAGCCGACATCGTGGTCATCGAAGGCATGGTTCCGTCGAGCACCTTGTTCTATTCCAAGCGGCTCAATAAAATGTACGTGCGCGCTTTCGATGCCGACGTGATCATGGTTGCGGCCCCGCACGAAAAAACGCCCGAAGAACTTCTCGAAGCAGTCGAAATTGAGGCCAATTCCTATGTGGAATCTGGTGCCCAGGTCGCCGGGGTAATTCTCAATAAGGTAGGCCGTTCCTCTTCTGACGAGTCCGGTGGCAATGTCATTAAGCATACCAAGACCCGCTACTTTGGCAATACCCATGCCGAGGCTTCGCGCAATGACCTGATCGAGCGGTATCGCAACGTATTTTTAGCCTGCAGGCGCATTCCTCTGGTGGCGCTGGTTCCTTGGAAAGACGATCTTGCCGCACCCACCATGAAGGATATTTCCGAGTATCTGGGCGCTCATGCCCTGCGGCGCGGTGAATGGGCTTCCCGGCGCGTCGAATCCGTGGCCATTTGCTCCATGGGCCTTGCGAAGAGCTTCTATTTCTATCAAGATGGCGTGCTGGTGGTGACTACCGCTGACCGTTCCGACATTGTCCTTGCTGCGAGCATGGCTGCGCTCAATGGGATCAAGCTTGCGGGCGTTGTGCTCTGTGGCCGCTACGAACCCGACCCGAACCTGCTTATTTTATGCGAAAGGGCCTTTGCGCAAGGCCTGCCCATTATGACCGTCGGAGCCGATATGTACGGCGTGGTCCGTACCATTGGCAACTATCATAAATCGGTCTCGATCGAAGAGTGGGAAAGCGCACGCACCGTATTTGATTCTGTTGCTCAGACTATCGAACCCGTGTGGTTGAGTGAAGTGCTTTCCGCATATCGCGAACATCGCATTAGCGGCCCCGAATTCCGCACCCGCGTGATCAACTCCGCGCGGCGCATCCCCAACAAGAAGATCGTTCTGCCCGAAGGTACCGAACCGCGCACCATCCGTGCCGCAGTGATCGTGTACCAGCGCCAGATTGCCGAACCTGTGCTGCTCGGCGATCCCGAAGTGATTCACAGAGTCGCCGCCGAACAAGGCCTAGTGCTTCCTCCTGGTCTACCGATTGTCAACCCTGCCGACGTAATCGAAAAGTACGTGCAACCTTTGTACGAGCTACGCAAAGCGAAAGGCCTGACCGTGGAACAGGCGCGCGCACTGATTCAAGATACCGTGTGGCTTGGCACCATGATGCTCAAAATGGGCGACGTGGACGGGCTCGTTTCCGGCGCGGAACACACCACTGCCGACACCGTCAAACCCGCTTTGCAGATCGTCAAAATGGCACCGGGCTTCAAGCTCGCGTCCTCCATTTTCTTCATGTGCCTGCCCAACCAGGTGCTCGTCTATGGTGACTGCGCGATCAACCAGAACCCCAATGCCGACGAACTGGCCGATATCGCGATCCAGAGCGCCGACAGCGCCGCAGCCTTTGGTCTGCCTCCCCGCGTGGCCATGATCAGTTATTCCTCAGGAACTTCCGGACATGGCGTCGATGTCGAAAAGGTGCGCAAAGCCACCGAAATCGTCAAAGAGCGCCGTCCCGATATTCTTATCGATGGCCCCATGCAGTACGATGCCGCCACGACCGAGAGCGTAGGCCGTCAAAAGATGCCAGGAAGCCTTGTGGCAGGCCGTGCCACCGTTCTCGTGTTCCCGGATCTCAATACCGGAAATACGACCTACAAGGCCGTCCAGCGCAGCACCAACACCGTCAGCGTGGGCCCTATGTTGCAGGGCCTTGCCAAACCAGTGAACGACCTGTCCCGCGGCGCGCTTGTAGATGACATCATCTACACCATCGCGATCACAGCGATCCAGGCCGGTGCGTCTACAACGAAGTAACGCGCACCCCAGCCCGTCATTGCGTGTGCCATCGCAATTCCTTCGCATGTGCAATCCATAGTGTCATCGATAATGCAATCGATAATGTGATTGCTAATGTGATTGCTAATGTCATCCTCGGCGGAGCCGGGGATCGATGTAACCTGCCGCCGTTGCGTTGGTCCCCTTTTTCGTTGCCTATATATGTGTGCAAAATCACATTGTGGATAAATAGTGTGCACAAAAACCTAAAAACAGTAGCACCGCCCAGAAAATTTTGCCACAATAGCCTCAGTTAAGACTGCGAGGTTTTTATGGTACAGATCTACATCGTCATTCTGCTTAGCGCGCTACTGGTTTTAGGGGCGCTTTCCCTATTACTGCGCACTCGGATTGTCGAGCTATTCTACGACATTCCCAATCACCGCAAAGTGCATTCCCGTCTGGTGCCCCGCATGGGTGGACTAGGCATTCTCTTCAGCTTTTTTCTCGTCTATTTCAGCATGATGTGTTTGGGAATCGTGGAGGTGCGCCCCATTTCCGTTTCGCTGCTGAGTGCCGTATTTGTGTTTGGCGCAATCGGAATTATGGATGACAGCCAAGTAGTTAAACAAATGCTCAAACGCGCTGCCTGGGAGCTGCGTCCGCGCTACAAATTGCTGATCGAGTTTGCGCTTGCCTCCGTGGTTATCTCCTTTATTCCCAGCGTGATTCCTGGTTTCGGTGTTCCGATGTTTATCGAGAAACCTTTGTTGGTCATTTGGCTGGTGGGAGTCGCAAATGCATTTAACATTATTGATGGTATCGATGGGTTGTGCGGTGGCGTGTCTTTGTTGACCTTTACTGTCCTTGCCGCGCTGGGCTTTGCCAGTAATACTCCCGAAGTCATGTGGCCAGCTCTTATTTTGGCAGGAACAACTGTTGGGTTCCTTGTCCTGAACTGGAACCCCGCGAAACTGTTTCTGGGCGACATGGGAAGCCTGTTCTTTGGTTTCAGTGCAGCCGTTCTTGGTTTGGTGATGGTTTCGGAAACCCATGCGCAAGGTAGCCCCATGACCCTCGTATATCTAGCCGGATACCCTATTTTTGAAGTGGCTCTTTCCATTGCACGTCGTTTCAGCGCTCCAGCACCAGGTGCAACCCTGCGTGCACGTATATCAAAAATTGTGGTGGCGGACGCGAATCATTTCCACCACCGTTTGCTTGCTGCAGGGCATGGCCACCGTGGTGCAACCATGCGGCTGGTGATTTTGCAAGGAGCATTTCTGAGTGCCGGTGTGGCTTTGATCTATTGGCCCTTGCAACAATCAAACTTGCTGGTGCACGGTGTAATTTGCCTGGTAATGGCTGGTGCAGTAACCTTGGCGTATTCTCAGATTTTGCAGAAGACCCTTGCTACCCAGTCTTGGTTCCGCGTGTTTGCCACGCGCCCTTCCAAATCCAAAGTGATCCAGCGCCATGTGTAAGTGGCAGTAGGCCCAAATTGGAATGTGGGGTGGTCAACCCCTGCTAAAAAGACCTTGGTTACCGGTTTGTAAACGTCAATTGCATCAGAAACTTGCGAACCAGGGTCTGTTCCTTTCCAAGTCCAATCCATGCGGACACCTGTTGTCCATTGTAAATCCTTGCGCACATAGAGTTTAGATGTAAAGGCTTTGGAATTAGGGCCTAATTGATCGCCTAGCGGGTAACCACGATGAGCAGCTTGGGCTGTGTTTTCAACATAATGTGTATAAACCCAAGGCTCAATGTGAACAAACTCCTGGATCGCGCCCACTTGAATGCGCCCCAAGTCCTTGGCTAAGTCAACACCCCACATACCAGCCCAACGGTTGCCCCAGAAATTGTCGAACAGCGACGAGGGCTCCTGCAAATCATCCACCAAAAATTCCCCGTACACCATGCCTCCCAGCGGAAGCCCCTTAGGCAGCCGTGCACTCAGATCAAAGGCAATATTGCCATTGTTGCTGGATTCGAGCCCTTGGCCTTTTTCCATAAAGAGCGGCACAATTGGGACAATCGCTGCCGGTGCGACCTCGTTAAAAACGATCATTTGCTCTGAGACACCTAGAAGCCAGTTAGGGCTCACGTTCCATTCGTAGCGGTGCGCATAAACCGTGCGCGTCTCAGAGGTATTGCGGAATTTTCCGTCGCCGTCAATGGACAGTTCACCCACTAGACCCATTACGCGGACCGGGCCAACCTCCCCTTGGTAATATGCCTGTGCAAACGGTACCGACTGCGAATTGAAAACGAGGCTATGGAACACTCCAGGACCCCATTGCAGCACGTCACGTTTGGCGCCTAATGTACCTAGGCTCCCCGAATAAGACAGCCCTGCACGGTAACGCGCGTAGCTCAAATACGAAAAATGCGAAAGACCGCCCTCTTTCTGCGACTCGATAAACTCCCGGTCATAGGAGTATACTTTAGATGCAGTGTGGGATTCCGTAAAGATGCGTGCATCCAGGTACACTTGGGCACCGCCCTTGTGGCCCAACACTTCGATGCCGCCATCCATCGCTTCGGTGAGGTCGCCACGACTTTGCAACGAACGCCTTTCCATGCCGAACTCCGGATGGAAAACCAGCGTGTCAGTACCCTGGGTGACTTTGAGAAGCCCTGCAGTCGAGGGGGTAAATTCATTGCCCCAGCCCTTGAGCGGTGCGCGGCCCACCAGCACTTCGTGTCGCAGCCATTCCGGAACGGTAGCGCGGTCATTGCGCAGTGTGCGCGGGTCTTGGGCAAGAGCCAGAACAGCCAAAAGCAAAATCGATTTTAGAAGCATTCAGGAAATATAGTGAATGCTCATACCAACCCCGTCAGCACCGCCGTCACCCAGCCCCGTGCCCATCCCCGTCATCCTCGCCCTGCTACGTCATCCTCACCGTAGGTGGGGATCCATGCAACTTGTCGCGTGTTCCGTGATTCAATATCCGTGCGCCCACTAGCCTCGATCACCGTGTCGCTAGCGCAGGACCCCGAATTCCTTGGAGATGCGTTTGCCATTGGCGCTGACCACTAGGAAGAGCCTTGCGGAAGACACATGTTCCTGACGCCAGTCCATGGTGCGGTGCATAATGCCGCGCCAATCGGTGAACTGCGGGTAAAACTCATAGATAACTTTACCCTGGGCATCCATAATGGAAATGTCCACACGGGTCTTGGAGTGCTCCTTGACCTGCACATTGATCTCGAAGGCAAAATTGCGGTACAGAGGATCGTGGGTGATGCTCAGGCCAGATTGCAGAAAATCGGAATTCGTGCCCACCAAGGATAGCGCTGCTGCGGGCTTTGCCGCGGCCTTGCGGGCCAAAAGCCAAAAGTCGACAGTACTGCCCGGTTGCGCGAGAATGTTGACCTTGAGCGAGTCTTGGGGGTCGCGGGTGGCGCTTGCGCTCGTCAGCAACGAATCAATGCCGTAGCGGAACACTAAACTACCCGTCGAAAAATCATCGGGCACAGTGACCCGTGCGCGGGTTCCTGCGTTTTCCTTGAGCAGTTGCACCGCCATAGGACCGCTCGCCACAATCCCGTCCGCCGTATCGGCTTTCCAGAACACCGCAGAAACCGCACTGTCGCGCAGGTCGCGCACCGCATGTACCCCAGAGTTTCGTTTGAGAATTTCGATGCCGAAAGTATCGAGCGCATTGTACTGCCATTCGAACGCGTAGCCCGCACCCCGCGGCGAAACCCCATGATCCTTGCGGATAGTCAGAAAATGGTAGCCCGAAGCCCCACCGCGCAGCGAATCACTCCACTCATAACGCTCCCCGTCGAGCATGCGAAAACGGATGTCACCAGTAGAAATATTGAGCCCCGCCGCATCGCTAGTGACCTGGGGTGCCTCGTCATTCGCAAGAGGAAGCTG
>Ga0209125_1003166_pt1 | contig 11673 bp, 8 predicted proteins | sample BarGraIncub1131A_FD_184503 | JGI IMG/M metagenome (GOLD analysis project Ga0209125, IMG submission 184503) | Arctic peat soil microbial communities from Barrow, Alaska - Barrow Graham LP Incubations 11-31A (SPAdes) (version 2) | ecosystem: Environmental > Terrestrial > Soil > Wetlands > Peat... | reverse complement strand
CTTCGGACCTCGCCGGGCGACCCGCCGTTGGGATCGGTGAAGTTGCTGTGGTTCGAAATGGTGTTCGACCAATGCCCCTGAATGTCCGGCTGACCGTCGGCCAGACGTGGCCCCGTCCATTTTCCGGAAGCGATGGCGGGGAAGGTTTTCTCGATGCCCCCAGCCCCACCCCGTCGCTCGGTTGTTTGCTCCTTAGCCGGCTGCCCATAGTCCTGAGCCGTCGCAAGCAGCGGGAGAAGCGCAAGTGCGCCGAACACCAGACCCGCCTTGCGAAGATATTGTCGACGCACTTTGTTTCTCATTGAGTTCTCACTTGCAAATTGTGGTTAGCGATTCACCTGAACGCGAAGGGACCGCCTATCAAGGCCTCTTGGGCGGATAGTATTGGTCGTAGTCCAGCGTGAAGCGGTAGTCCTCAATCAGCTGAAAGTTCTTTTCCCGATGGCGATGCAAAATCACACTGATGTTCCAAGGACGGCTGTACACGTTCGGATCCTCAAGCGTGGCGCTGTACTCTATGGTGTTCGGATCGAGAAATTTCCAACGTTCGACAACATGCAATGCTTCGCTGTGGAAGTTACCCGCGCGGTCAAGCCAGGTTTCATCGTTGAAGTCGTTCACATCAACGATGAGGGTATCGCCTTCCCAATGCCCGCGTGAATCGCCCAGCCAGTATTCCTTGGCCTCCCCCTTCGGGTGTTTCGTGTCGTTCGTGTAGATGGTGCGCACGGCATGACCAAACTGCGGAAGGATCGTCACATCCTGCTTACGCTGCAGGATCTGAAACGGCTCAGGAAAATAGACCGTACGGGGCACGCCCGCAGTAAACCCCTTGGCGACAGGATCGGCAGTTTCACGGTTCTCGAAATTCTTCTTTTTCTGCTCAAGCGCCTTGGGCAGATAAGGAATGAAATTCCCCTCAACGATCCCGGGCCCAGGAGGCGCGTCCTTGCGGTTCGAATGGGGCTCAAGATCAAAGTCGGCGGCGCTCGTTGTCTGCCAGATTCCGGAAAAGTCTGGCTTGCCGGTCGCGAGGCGAGGAATCTTCGTCGGCGTTAGGCTCGGAGCGGCAGCCAGCGCATCCAGCGATAACAACGGCGACGCCAGGACACTGGCTACCAGCAGCAGGGAAACACCAAGACTGCGGCGGTGCAACGGCTGCTGCGAGCCGTCACTCACTGAGCGGCTTGTTGTCCATCTGATTAGGCTTGTTTTCAAAGAACTGTTCTCCAGGATCTTCATTGAAGTGGACTTAAACTTGGTTATTTTGCTGCCGGGACGGGCGCTGCAGCGGCAGAAGACGGAGCATCCTGCGCGCCACCTGTCTGGATCACGCGGCCATCGGCGAGCGTCGCAAAAACCGAATATCCGAACGGTCCACCGTTCTTGGAACGGTATCCTTTGATCGTGATCTCATCGCCTGGTTTGACGTCCGCCTTGCTCAAGCCACGCTGTGCCAGCGCATTGGGGGCGCCGAATTCCACCCCCCAATTGGTCACGGCGCCATCCGCCCCCTTGACATCGAGATAGAGCCAGCTATGCGGATTGACGAGTTTGAACTTGGTCACCACCCCTTTGATTTCGAGCGGTTTTTCTGCGTCAAATTCAGCGGCAAAGGCGTGGTGGGCAAACGCTGGCGCTGAGGCGGCAAGCGCACCTGCACCGACCACGGCAAGAACAAGCAACGAATTTCTGAGCGGGGTCTTCAACTGATTCAGCATGATGGTTCTCCAATATAAAAAGGGGTCAAGAAAGACGCCAAAAAAAAGGGTCAGCAAACATTTATCAAGAAAGGAAATCGCGACGGCTGCCAACAGGTGGCGTGACCTACAACGCTCACCTTTTCGCGACGCTTCGTAAGGTCTATAGCAACTGCCATGCCAGACAAATAGGCGCTATTTGGCGAACCGCAAGACGACGTAACACAATGAATAACAATAACTTTTACAGAACGTTTTCAGTTCTACGCGCCGCAAAGTGACCAGCGGGCAACACAGTCGCTCGCCCGACTGCTGCTTGCGCAACAGCAACATGTTTCTCGTGCTCCATAAGGGACGATCCTTTGGTTTGCACCGCGAACTTTGGGGCACAGCAAGCGCAACACAGAATCTTCGAAAGGCGAAAGCCGGCGCCCGACGAGAAAAGCGACGCCGCTACGCGCACAGACGCAATCGCCTCAACTCAGCAACTGATCTTGGAGCGGCGCAGCCAGCGGTAGAGCGGGTTTTCTGAGAGGTATGAGAAAAATACGTTGCCTGATCCCCTTGACGAGGAATCAGGCAGCGGCGGGTTAGAGTTTGGCCCTGAAGACCAGGCCGACAAAACGAGGATCACCCCAAAATTCCGCTACCCCGGCGGAATTCGAGTATTGCCCTAGATTGACCGCGTATTTCGTGTCAAACAGGTTCTTGACGATGAGATCGAGTTCATACTTTCCATTCTTCGTGAGGACACCATAACCAGCATTGACAATGTTATAAGCATCCTGCCAGGTGTAGGACGAAAGCGTCGTCGACAGGTTTGCACGGGAACGATAGACATCATTTGCAAACCAGTGACTATCCAAGGTATTGGAAATCGGTAACTTGTAGTCAACGCCAATGGTCACCGTGTATTTCGGCGCACTGGCAACCTGTCGTCCGGTGAAGTTGCAAGGTGTCGTGACGTTCAGTTCGACGGGGCAAGTCGCATTTTTGTAATCGGTGTAGATGGCATCGTTATATGCACCGCCGAAATTGAAATGCAGGCGACTGGTTGCATTCCATGCACCATCGATTTCAAGACCGCGCATCCGCACCGAACCGACGTTGGTCAGCAAACTCGCGTAGCCACTGGAGCTGGTTGCAGAAACAACGGTCGCATTGGATTGGTAATCGGTAATCGTCGTTTGGTACAGATTGGCATTGAAGAACAACGACCGATTGAACGAGGTACTCTTGAAACCCAGCTCGTAATCCTGCGAGTTTTCAGGCTTCACATTGGCCTGATGGCCATCGCTGTCAAGTTGGACAGCACCCGATTTGGTCCCGTGGCTGGCCGATGCATACAACAGGACATCGTTGTTCAGCTTGTAGCTCGGATTGATCAGCCATGAGACCGAATTGTTGGCCTGTGTACCCGCATTGACATAGCCATATACGGTACCCAATTGTGTCGCGCGAATCGCCGCAGCGTTCCCCGTGACCGCCGCCCCACCTGTATACGCTTTGTTGTATATCGAGCCGACGGTTTCGTCCGTGTCGCGCAGCCCCGCCGTCAAGGTGGCCTTTTCCGTAATGTGCCAGTTGGCTTGGGCATATGCGGCAATGCTCTTTGCCCTTGGATCAACTTCTGTCGTACTGAAGATACCGTTAAGCGATTTTTGCAATTGCGGAACCGTCATCGTGGCGTATTGCGCATTGGAGGCGTAAAACGCCCCTGCATCGTTCCCATACTGGGTACGGCTCAGAGTATAGGAGTCTGACGAGCTGGCAAACAGGCCGACTTGATAGTCAACAACCGGACCGATCGGGGACGCGAGCCGCAGTTCCTGACTTAGTTCTTTCGTATGGCCGACGGTACCGGATAGATGCTGGATGTCGAAATGCGTGTAATCGAAGTCATTCTGGAAGTCGAAGTCGTTATAGCGATAAGCACTGATCGAAGTCAGTGTGTAGTCGTTGATCGTCTTGTTCAGTTCCAGGGAGACCCCTTGCTGATTCACCGGGAGCGTCTGCGCAGAATTAAGATCGACTTGCGTTCGGGTGATCGGACCAATCAGCGGGGTGTAACCACCAAAATATGAACGTGCTAGCCGACTGCTATACGTGACAGTACGTGCGGCACCGTTAGCAAAAGTCGAGGGGTCCAGGATGTAGGGGGAAAGATTTCCATGCTCCTTTGACGCGTCATAATTGACAATGAGGCGCGCCGTAAAATCATTGCCGGGTGTGAGCAGGAACTGTAAGCGCCCTCCCTGCTTGTTCGCACCTTCCCAGGATCCGCCCAGGGGGGCGTAATTATTCTTGATCGGGCCATCACCTTCGGAGGCGTATACCGAGAAACGATAGGCAAGCAGGCCATCGACCAAAGGTCCCGTGGCTGAGCCTTTCAGGTCGTAAGTATGGCGTGAGCCGTAGCCGGCCTCGAAGGTATAGGCCGGGGTGAAGCTTGGTGCTTTCGTCGAAATGACAACGGCCCCAAGCGTCGTATTCTTGCCCTGAAGGGTACCCTGCGGACCACGCAGGACTTCCACTTGATCCACGTCCGAAAAGCTCGAATAGGACATCCCTGCCTGGCTGAGCACCACGCCATCGACGATGATCCCGACACTGCTCTGGATCGCCTCGTTGGCACTGTTCTTACCGAGTCCTCGAATGGCAACGCTGGTCTGGCGCGAATTTGTCGCGCTCACCATCAGGTTCGGTGCTTTCTGAGCAAGGTCACCGAGTGTTACGGCATTGTCGCGTTCGAGCACCGCACCGCTCAATACAGTCTCCGGGACCGGCACCTCCTGTACGAGTTCTTCGCGTTTTCTTCCGGTCACGACGATCGCTTCCAGCGAGGTCGAGGTGTTTTCCGACACCGCTTGACCACTGCGTACCGATGATGTCGCCGTTCCTGTTTCATCGGCATGCGCGTTTACCATCGAGAGGGTCGAAATCCCGGCAAATGCAGCCGCCACGATGACCGACAGTTTTCGACGTGGACTAACGGATGGCAGTGGCCGAAATCGTGCGTCTATCAGATCAATGCCATTTCCAGCGATCAAGTCATGCATGTACAACCCCTGTGTTAACAAACTGGTAAAACACAGGAGACAGCAATATGTATGCCGCCAAGGCAAACCTAACAGCTTCGTTTTAGAAACAACTGTTCAACATTCTGATTTAACAGACAATTAGATAACTACTTAACTGATCTGAATGACGCCGTTGTCTATTGATCGTCATGCTTAGAAATCCAAACTGCCTGAAATTCAACATTTCAGCATCCGGGCTGCTGATCAAGAAACAGGGCTGCAAATACGGAGATGCAGCTCGCTAAGCAGGCTCAGCGAGCGCAAGCCGCTTCGTCACATGGCACACGGCGCCGCATGCAATCCGACGCCGTCGTCTCGCCAAAGGCACATCCACACGCAAGACGTTAATGGATCCTCGACGCGACAACGCGCTCCGTTCCTTGCTCGGCACTGCTGGCGACGCGCCACACCGACGTATGAGTCTTTTATGACTGAAGGTCACGTTCGACTACATTGCCGTCGGTGGGTGGCAAGCGGATGACATCGTCGTAAGGCAGCAACCGATGCCTAAAGTCTGCCGGTAAACATGATCCCGAACCAGCGCGGATTGCTCGGCACATAGCTCGTTGCGGTCGGCGTCGTTCGGTATGCCGTATCGAGGGCATTTTTTGCCAAAAGTGTGAAGTCGTAAGAACGATCCTTGCGACCCAAACCAATGCCGAGATCTAGTACGCCGTAGGACTCTACCCATGTGTATTTTGAAAAAGTGCTGCTCGAGTTGTTGCGGCTTTGCCAGTGCCAGTTGGCATCGACATGGAAATCCTGGGTGTCCGAAAAGGAAGCCCGGTAGTCGCTACTGAGGTTGTAGGAAAACTTGGGTGCGTTGGGCAATTGTGTGCCTTTGCCGTCAAACACATTTGACGCAAGGTAGCCATTTTCCTCAGGCCCGGTGAGCAAAACACTCTTGCTGTAGCGCGCATCATTATAGGCGCCGGCAAAACGGAGAGTGGTGTTTTGAATGCCTGAATAGCTGGCGTCCAGTTCCAACCCCTTGATGGTCACCTGCGGCAAGTTGCCCGTGATCGACAAATATGGATTGGCTGGTGTGGCCAGCGCCGTGATGGGATCATAGACACTGATGGAGGTCTGGAAGTTGTCCAGGTATTGCAGGAAAACATCACCGTTGACAATCAGCGTGTTGCCCAGCGAGGCGGAGCGAAAGCCGAGTTCATAGGCAGTCGATGTTTCCGCCTTGACGCTTGCTGCAGCGTTGCTGTTCGGATTCAGTTGCGAGATGCCGGGCTTGGCACCGAGTTGATTGGTTCCATAAACGGTCAGGCTATCGTCGAACTTGTAGCTCAGACTGATCATGCCGGTGGGAATCCAGGCACGATATGGATCGGCGGCAGTCATGCTGGATACGGTGCCGCGCTGCGCCGCACGTATGGCCTTGGCGTTGGCGATCTGTGCCAGTTGCGTACCATTCAGAGCAGCATAGTTGGCAGCGCCGAAATAGGTCTGGGCCACCTGGTCGGCGAGGGTCTTTTGCGCTGCCGTGTTGCCGGCCAGAAGGGCGCCGGAGGTGGAGTTGGAGTTAAATCCTCCTTGCGTAGCCGCATTCAAGGCAGCACCGAATCCTTCATCAGTCACCGAAACGGCTTGCGATGTCTTGCGATCTTCCCTGGTTAGCCGAGCGCCTGCGCCGAGCGTAAACGGCAAGCCGGTAAGCTGATCCAGATGCCAATCAGCTTTGCCATAAATCGCTTCGGTTTTGTTGTCGGTGAGCGTCAGCGTTTCTTTGCGCAGACGGTCGGTTGAATTCTTCAGCAGATTGTTGCCGCTCGCCGTATAAACGTTGGGCACCAGGGGGTCAAGGGCCAGGTACTGAGCTTGCGTGGCAAACCACGCGCCAGAGTCCGCACCGTAGCGGGTACGGCTGGCAGCATCAGATTTGTTTGCCCCAAGGTATACGCCGGTGACGTAGTCCAGTTCGCCGCCCGGATTGGTGGACAGTTTGAATTCCTGGCTGAGCTGCTCGTAATGGACGTACAAGCCGCTGTTGTTAGTGATGTCAAAAGGCGTGCCTTCGTCATTCGCAGCCTGGAAGAAGTTGTTACGCCAGGCGGTCGTGGACACCAAGGTGTGGTTTGGTAGTTTCCACGTCAGGTTTGCCGACAATCCCTTATTGCCGTTCTCGATGCCCCTGTTGTTATCTTCGTTAACCGCCTGGTTCAGATAGTCGTTATAGGAGTAAGCATTCGCCGAGGTGAAATAGCGACGCGCCAGCTTGGTCGCAACCCCGTTCTTGGTCACGTCAGGGTAGTTGGTTCCGTTTGCATAATAGGGCGTTGGATAGGCATTACGAACTGTCAGACCGTTTACGAATTCAATCCCCTTGGGTTTGAAGTCAATACTGAACAAACCTTCAAAATCAGACGTTGGCGTCAGCAGGAACTGGGCGCGTCCATAGGTGCGATCCGTGTTGCCATAGTTCGTGCGAGTTTCGATATCTTTATATTGGTTCGGAAACGGGCTTTCCGCTTGGTTCCGGTAAAACGTTCCGCGCCAGGCCAGAACCCCTTCCTGCACCGCCCCGCCGATAGCGCCCTGTGTCACCAGGGTGTTGTTCGCACCAAACGTCAGTGATGCGCTGGCTTCAGAATTGAACGTGGGGCGCCGCGTTTTGATGTTGATCGCACCCATCGTGGTCGCCCGTCCGCCGTCGAAGCCCTGAGGACCTCGGGCCACATCGACCGTTTCAAGATCGACATAATCGGAACCACTGGCAAGTGCAACGTAGGCGTAGGGGACGTTGTCGACGGTGACCCCAAGGCTGGGGTCAATATTCTCACTTGACCCATTACTGATGCCGCGAATGGACATGCTGCCAGTCTTGGGGTTACCGTAATTCCACTGCACGTTGCCGATGCGCTTGAAAATATCGCTGACGTTCGCCGCGCCGAGCCTTGCCAGTTCGTCTCCGCTGACAATGGATACCGATTTGGGTGTTTCTTTCAGCGTTTCGAGGGGCGTTTTCAGGAAACGGGTACGAACCACGAAGGCATCAAGACCCGCCACGTTCTCAGAATCGCTCTTGGCCGCTGCGGGCTGCACGCCGGACGTTACGGCGGAATCGGCATCAACCTTGTTTCCCACGATCGGTGGTTTCTGCGCCGCCAGTTCCCGCTGGACTTCTTCGTAAGCCTGTTTCCAGCGTGCGACTTCCGCTTCAAGTTCGGCGACGGACTTCCCGTCTGCCGCTTGCAGAGAACCGCTCATCATCAAACCCATACCGGCGATGATGGCAGCGATAGGAGTAATGCAAGAACGGAGAGGCTCGGTGCTTTTCTGGCGACGCATCGCTGAGGGCGCGAAGAGGGGACGGTTCATCGAATTAGCTTTCTAAGTATTGAAAAAGGAAACGCATCAACACTCAGCAAGCTCCATGCCAAATAAGAATCAGTCCATCAGCATATTTGTTCGTCATGTTCAAACAGGCGCTCGCCAGATATATCCTGAAACATCTGGATACACTCCATTACATTGACTTGACGGAACCGGTAATTCTGTCACCGAGAATGTTGCAGGAAAAACAGTTGCTTCCGGACCTGCTGCACTGGCACCAACAGTGATCGAAGCGGCACCTTCCATCGAGAACTGCCATCTTTCAGGCATCTCAAACCGGACGGCGATACAGCCAACCGAAATCTCAGGGCTGTAGTGCCGTGCATAACCGGCGAAAACCGCGACGGCTGTCATCCTGCCTGAGCCGTCGGCCGAAACCCCTGGAGAACAAAGCCCCTCACGGTGGCGCGACCTTTGAACAACACGATGAGTTACCGGCTAGCTACCACTGACGGCAAACGCCTCTTTTCTTGCGACCGCAGTTAGTCCAGTCCTTGATCTTGAGTTCGCCGTGGCAAGCCTTGCATGCCTTGCCCGATTTGCCGAACCATGTCTTCATGGCAATGGCATCCCTGACAGCCCCGACTTTGCGCAGTTCGGTGGCTTCCCGCCGGAAATCCGCCGCCAGTTCGCCGCCCCGCTTGTCATCGAAATACAACTCGCGCTTGGCCTTCGTCTCGTGCCAACCGGTGCCGCGCTCGGTGCCGGCACAAACAAGCGCCGAGCCCGGAGCGCGTAGTGGCAACGGCGGTGTTGGCGGCCTTGACCGGTTGCGCGACAAGCCTCGTCCAAGCGATTTTGGTGGCGGAGCAACCACTAGGCGAAGCCGCCGAGTTCAACGGGGAGGATCAGCGCGCAGCCTAGCCTCGGGGCATGTGCAACTGATAGACAGGTTCGCGCCAAGAGTGGCGTTGTCGGCGCTGGTCAATAGTCTGAAAGGCGTCTCCAGCCGCTTGCTACGGAAACAGTATGTCGACCTTGAGAAGCAATCGCGGAAGAGCGTGCTCTGGAGACGGCGCAAGTGCGCCGCATCGTGTAGCGGTGCGCCACGAGAAATTACGCAGCGGAAAGTCGGACAACAAAAACACGCCTGATTAACCGCCCAAAGAACGCCCGCGGCGCTCGCGCCTCATATGCCCGTCCCAGCTCACGGCTTCGCCTTTTTGTCGCTTCACGACAAATCGCTTGGACGAAGGCTTACGGCGCACTTGCTAGACTTTTGCCTAGCCAACCGGACGCCACCAGGGCGTCCGGCCAAAGCGACCAAGAAACGCGACAAACGGGAAAGCGATCGAACGTTCAGCTTCGCAGATGGCTGTTGAAGAAGCCAATCGTGCGTTGCCAGGCCAGCCTGGCGGCAGCCTCGTCGAAACGGGGGGTCGTATCGTTATTAAAACCGTGCTGCACATCGGAGTAGATATAGGCTTCGTACTTGACACCGGCGGCTTTCAGCGCGCTCTCATAGGCCGGCCAACCGGCGTTGATGCGTTCGTCCTGAGCTGCGTAGTGGATAAGCAGAGGCGCCTTGATCGAAGCGACCTCTTCCGCCTTCGGCTGGTTGCCGTAGAACGGCACCGCGGCGCCCAGGTAGGGAAGGCGGGTAGCCAGAAAATTGGCGACCCCGCCGCCGTAGCAAAAGCCCACGACGCCGACCCGGCCGTTGCCCTCGGGCAGCGCTTTGATGGCGTCGGCAGCGGCCAGGAAGTCCTCGCGTGTCTTGGCCTGGTCGAGTTTGGGAAAAAGCTCCCGCGCCTTGTCTTCGTCACCGGGGTAGCCGCCCAGCGGATACAGTGCATCCGGCGCAAAGGCGATGAAGTTGTCCAGGGCCAGGCGGCGAGCGATGTCTTCGATATGCGGGTTGAGGCCGCGATTCTCATGCACCACCAGAATCACTGGCACCTTGCCGTTGACCTGCGCCGGTTTGACCAGATAACCGCGCACCGTGCCGTAGCCCTTGGGCGACGGAAATTCCACGTAGCTTGCCGAGATCCGCGAATCCGTACCGGAAACCTGCTGCGCCTCGGCGAAACGCGGATTGAGCGCCGCGAGAAGGCCTTCGGCACTCAGGCCGGCCACGGCAAACCGGGCGGCCGATTTCAAAAAATCACGGCGCGGAATGACGCCGTGCACATACTTGTCGAAGAGCTTCAGGACTTCCGGATTGAAATCCTTGGCGGTCTGGCGGGGCATGGGGGAACTCCTTTCGCTACGGCGCCACCGGGCGGCACCGAGACATCGCGCCCCAACCGGGCAGCGCCCCGGGGTCATGCCGACGACCCAGGGCGCAACGCCAGCAGGCGATTGTGCTGGTTAGTGCGCTGCTGCGGCCGTTCCGGCCGGACGCGGTGGCGGCGTCGCAATCTTCGTCAGCGTGCCACCCTGCGCCTCGTAGTCCTGCGCACCGACGGCGCCGGCCACCTTGAAGCCCTTGCCAAGCAGCAGATCCGCTGCCGGCAGTGCCCGACCCGCGTGATTCGACACGGTAATCACCGTCCGATCCTTGGGAATATAGGCCAGGCTCTTTTCCAGTTCCTTGGACTGAATGCTGAGGTAAACGGGGAAGCCACCGTTGCCGGTCAGTTCATCCGGCCGCCGCACATCGACAATCACCAACTGATCGGGATTGGCGAGCAGCGCATCGACCTGGGCACGATCGAGCTTCGGCGATTTGTATTCTTTCTTCACCGCCGCCGGGCTCGCCGTACCGCCGGCCTGCTGTGCCGAAGCCAGCGAAGTCACAAGTGCCAGCGCCACCCCTGCCGTTACTACCATTTTGGATATTTTCATGCTCGGTTCGCTTTCCTGGTTGAAAAAAATCAAACGCCAGAACGACGCTCTGGACGATCTGCCGCCTCCGGAAGCACCGCAAGACGTTTCTGACTTGCCGGTGCCGAGGCGATCGACCAGTTTCTTTGCAGCAAGCGTGCCAACGAGTGACTGTGGCACGCAACAATCAAACAATGAATGCCAAACCATTGATTCAAAGTAATGTTTAAGTCAACTAGGCTTATCTTAAGAAATGCCGCAGAGACGGGAAGACTGAAAACATGCTGCGTGGGCAACAGCTCTTGGCGAACGGGTGTTGCGCGCGAAACAATGCCATGACACAGAACAACGCCTCATTTGAGCACCCCATCTACCTTGCTTGATAGGCTATGACCAGACGCATTTTGATTGCAGCCATCCTATCCGCTAGTGTCGCGCCAGCCACAAGGGCGTTGGCACTCGGATGCCATCAGAGTCTCTGACATAAGGCTGCCTTCTCATGTTGGTATTAGTGCAATTTGCGCATGCGGAACCGAACTTCTTGCTGGCCGTTCAAGAATCTGGCGGGCGGGAATCCTGTCGATGTTGCGCGTAACCGAAGGCCAGGCGCAAAACTGCCTTCGCCCAGCGGCCGGGCAGCGCTGCTGATGAATTGCTAGTGTCTAATTGCGTAAATTAACGATAGTGTTACGAAGCTGGGCGCCCTTGACGTCGCGCTTGCGCCAAACGAAGGGCGCGGCGTTGGCGTTGTACGCGACGGTAAAATCATGAATTGCCTTGGT
>Ga0209125_1003164_pt1 | contig 11676 bp, 10 predicted proteins | sample BarGraIncub1131A_FD_184503 | JGI IMG/M metagenome (GOLD analysis project Ga0209125, IMG submission 184503) | Arctic peat soil microbial communities from Barrow, Alaska - Barrow Graham LP Incubations 11-31A (SPAdes) (version 2) | ecosystem: Environmental > Terrestrial > Soil > Wetlands > Peat... | reverse complement strand
GTCTGTTATATTAATCAACTGAACAGCATCATAAGGTAGACCACTTGAAAGTAGTGAATCCTTTATTACCTTAATAATTGCTTTATTAGAATTTAAGGCTTCCGAGCCACCTCTAAGTATTACACTGTTTCCGGATTTTAAGCATAGAGCAGTGGCATCTACTGTTACATTTGGTCTGGCTTCATAAATTATACCTATAACTCCAAGAGGAACTCTAACTTGGGTTATTCTAAGTTCATTAGGCCTTTTCCATGACTTTATTCCTTCACCTATTGGGTCATTTAGGGCAGCAACTTCGTTTAAACCTTGGCTCATTTCCACTATTCTTTTTTCACTTAAAAGAAGTCTATCCTGCATACTTATAGATAGACCATTTTCTTTTGCGGCTATCATATCCTTTTCATTTTCTTCCATAAGGTAAGTTTTGTTTTCTAAAAGAGCCTTTGCAATATTTAATAGGCCTTTATTCTTATCTTCAGTATTTATAGAAGCCATTAATCTTGCAGCAGCCTTTCCTTTAATACCAATATTTACAACATATTCTTTAATATCCAAAATAAATACCTCCCTAAACTACTACCATATTATTGATGTGAATTACTTCATCATAATCCTTATATCCAAGCTTATCTTCAATCTCACTTGATTTTAAGCCCTTTATAAGATCGATTTCCTCAGAACTGTAATTTACTATACCACGAGCAATCTCTATATTATCTTCATCAGTTATTGACACTATCATCCCAAGGCTAAATTTGCCTTCAATCTTAAGTATTCCAGAGGATAAAAGACTATTTTCTCCTTTCCTAAGAGCATAAGAGGCTCCCTTATCCACAATAAGCTTTCCCTTTAAGGTGGTTCCAAAGGCAATCCATCTTTTTCTTGCATGAAGCTTATGTTCCTTTTCACAAAACCAGGTGCCTATATTTTCTCCATTAAAAACTGACTCTAATACATTTTTAGTTTGACCATTTACGATAAGCATGGGAATGCTGGAGGAGGTGGCAATTTTTGCTGCCAATATTTTCGTTATCATACCACCGGTGCCAAGGCTACTTCCAGTGCCACCTGCAGCTTTTTCAATATCAGAATCTATTTCTTGCACATGACTAATTAGCTTTGCTTTTGGATTTTCCTTTGGATTAGAATCATAAAGGCCATCAATATCAGACATTAGCACTAAAAGATCTGCTTCAACGAGACTAGCTACTTGAGCCGATAAAGTGTCATTCTGGCCAATTTTTATTTCATCCACCGCTACTGCATCATTTTCATTAATTATAGGTATAACCCCATAATCCAGGATGGAAAATAGTGCGTTTCTTGCATTTAGAAATCTTTTTCTATGGGTTATATCTTCTTTTGTAAGAAGTATTTGAGCTACGATAATACCATATTCAGAAAATATTTTTTCATACATATGCATTAAGGTACCTTGGCCTACAGCCGCAGCAGCTTGCTTTTCAGGGATGGTTTTAGGTTTACTTTTTAGTCCAAGCTTACCAACACCAACACCTATAGCCCCTGAGGTTACCAAAAGAATTTCAACTCCAGAGTTATGTAGATCTGTTAGCTGGCGTACTAAGGCATCTATCCTATTAAGATTCAATAGTCCATTGGGGTAGGCAATGGTTGAAGTTCCAACCTTAACTACTAATCTTTTTACACTTTTAAGATATTCTAATCTATCCTTCACCAATAGGACCTCCTTAAATTAAATTATAAGCCTTTAAGCTTAGTTTCTAGCATTTCTTTTACAAGCTTAGGATTTGCTTGGCCTTTAGACTTCTTCATAATTTGACCCATCATGAAGCCTAGAGCCTGAAGCTTTCCGCTTTTATAATCATTAAGGGAAGCAGGGTTTTCTACTATAACCTCTTCTATTAAGGCACCTAAAGCATCCTCTGAACTAATTTGAGACAATCCCTTTTCCTTAATAACCTCCTCTGGCTCCCACATCTTGGTAAACATAACTTCAAAGACTTCCTTTGCTGCAGTTATGCTTATACTTCCTTTTTCGATAAGATCCATTAGCTTAAATAAGGAATGTTCATTTACTGGTATATGCTTTGAAGATATTTCCTTTTCTTTAAGGAGTTTTAATAGGTCACCTATTACCCAGTTAGCAGCTGATTTAGGATTACAGCCTTCACTTACTAAGGCTTCAAAGTAGTCTGCTAAGGCTTTATCATCAACTAATATTTCAACTTCATTTTTGCTTAAATTAAAGGCGTTTAAAAATCTTTTTATTTTTGCATCTGGAAGTTCAGGTAAGGTTTTTTCAATTTCATCTAATTGTGCTTGCTTTATTATTATTGGAAGCAAGTCAGGGTCTGGGAAATATCTATAGTCATGAGCATCTTCCTTAGATCTCATGGGTACAGTTCTACCCTTGCCACTATCCCATCTTCTAGTTTCCTGCTTTATCTTATATTCTTCACCATAGGTGTAGAGCTCTCTTTGTCTTTTTTCTTCCTTCTCTAAAGCCTTTTGAAGCTCTTTAAAGGAGTTCATATTTTTTATTTCCACCTTAGCATTCAGTTGAGTATCTCCAAGAATTCTTGTGGATATATTGGCATCGCAGCGAAGGGAGCCTTCCTCCATCTTACAGTCAGAGATTCCTGCATACTCTAGTATTGCTCTAAGAGTTCTTAAAAATTCAACTGCTTCCATTGGGGAGCGCATATCAGGTTCAGATACAATTTCAACTAGAGGAACCCCTACCCGGTTATAATCAACTAGGGATATTTTCTCATCTTCTAGATGGACTAGTTTTCCTGCATCCTCTTCAATATGGATTCTGTTGAGGGTTACTCTCTTTTTTATACCATCAACCTCTATATCTACATAACCGTTTTTACATATAGGTAAATCAAATTGAGATATCTGATAAGCCTTTGGTAGATCTGGATAAAAATAATTTTTCCTATCAAATTTATTTATGAAATTAATACCACAATTTAATGCTAGGCCTGCTTTTAATGCTAGATTAATAACCTCTTCATTTAGGACAGGTAAGGTACCTGGAAGTCCTAAGCAAACTGGACAGGTATGAGCATTTGGCTCTGCACCAAAGGTTGTGGGACAACTGCAAAATATTTTAGTTTTAGTACTAAGCTCAGCATGTATTTCAAGTCCTATTACTGTTTCAAAATTCATTTTACTTCCTCCTTCCAAAGGTGATTAACAGTTGTTAGAGAAAGTTCTTTTTCAAGGGCATAAGCTGCATTAAATAATTTAGCTTCTTGAAAATGACCTCCAATAAGTTGTAGACCAATAGGAAGACCTTCCTTAGAGAAACCGCAGGGAAGGGATAGAGCTGGTAACCCTGCAAGGTTTACATTTACTGTATATATGTCTGCCATATACATCTTTAAAGGATCATCTGTATTTTCACCACATTTAAAGGGTAATACAGGGGATACAGGTCCTAATATAACATCATATTTTTCAAATAGCTCACTGAATTCTTCTCTTATTTTTTTCCTTAGCTTTTGAGCTCTATTATAATAAGCATCATAATAGCCAGAGGATAAGGCATAAGTTCCAAGCATAATTCTTCTTTTAACCTCAACCCCAAAACCTTCTGTCCTTGTTTTTTCAATTAAGTCATCCACGGACTCTATGTTACTTGTTCTATAGCCATATCTTATACCATCAAATCTTGCTAAATTAGAACTAGCCTCTGCAGAGGATATAATATAGTAAGCAGATAAACCAGCATCAGTTATTGGTATGGATACCTCTGATATAATTGCTCCTAATCTTTTATAAATATCGATGCTTGCCTTTATAGAGGAGCTAATTTCACTATCTAAATGCTCATTAAAAAACTCTTTAGGTATAGCGATTTTTAGACCCTTAATATCACCCTTAAGACTACTTAAATAGTCCTTATTTATTTCTCCGTTGTAGCTTGTGCTATCCATTGGGTCTTCCCCTTGAATAACTTCGAGACATAAGGCACAGTCCTCTACATTTTTACCCAGCGGACCTATTTGATCTAAAGATGAAGCAAAGGCTATAAGACCGAATCTTGAAACAAGACCGTAGGTTGGTTTTAACCCTACAACTCCGCAAAAGGCAGCAGGCTGTCTTATGGAACCACCTGTATCAGAACCAAGAGCTAAAGGGGCTATGCCACCACCAACAGCTGCAGCAGAGCCACCGGAAGAACCTCCTGGAACTCTGGAAAGATCCCAAGGATTTTTCGTTGTTTTAATACTAGAATTTTCTGTGGAGGAACCCATAGCAAACTCATCCATATTTGTTTTACCTATTATTATCGCATCTGCATTTTTTAGCTTTTTAACAATTGTTGCATCATAGGGAGGTATAAAATCCTCTAATATTTTCGAGGCACAGGTAGTTCTTATACCATCGGTGCATATGTTGTCCTTTATTGCTATTGGTATTCCTGCAAGACGTCCTAAGGGAAGCTTGTTTTTAATTTTTTCATCTATTTCCTTAGCTTTAAGTAAGGCGCTTTCTTCACATAAGGTAATATAAGAATTTAAACTTATATCTACGTCTTTTATTCTAATAAAAAGTTCTTTAATCATATCCTCTGCAGTAAATTCATTATTTAACAAGGCTCTTTGTATCTCTCGAGCACTCATTTCTTCAAGCTTAAGCATATAAAATCCTCCTATTCAATAATTTTGGGTACTTCAATATAAGTATCTCTCATGGCTTTAGCATTTTGAAACAATTTCTTTTTATCTTCAAAAATCACAGGTGTATCTGCACGTACTACAGATTTACTATCCTTATCAAAGACATTTAGATCCACATCTTTTAAGTCCATGCTGTCAATGGATTTAAAATGATTAAATATGCTATCAAATTCTGAGGTGATTTTAATTACTTCTTCCTCTGAAAATTTTATTTTTGCAAGTTTAGCAATGTAGTTAACTTCCTCAATTGTTACACTCATATAAATTCCTCCTAGGGTTCCATTCTTTTAATATCTCTTGGAATAAGGGTAGCTTCCCTTATATTCTTTAAGTTTAATATCTTTAAGGTGATTCTTTCTAGACCAATAGCTAAACCTCCATGAGGGGGCATACCATATTTGAAGCTATCCAAGTAAAAACCGAAATCCTCAGGGTTTAAACCGAACATTTTAATGTTTTCCTTAAACATATCATAATCATGAATTCTTTGGCCTCCAGTCGTAATCTCAAGACCTTTATATATAAGGTCAAAGCTTCTTGTCATCCCTAGATGGTTTTCATCAGGCATAGCATACATTGGTCTTTTAGGAATAGGATATTCAGTTAGAAAAACAAAATCACAGCTATAGGTTTCCTTAATATACTTTGAAAATAATATCTCTCCCTCTGCATCAATATTACCCGTAGGAGATCTTTTACCGAACTTATCAAGAAGTATTTCTTGAGCTTTTGATAAAGGTATTCGAGGTATATTTAATTCTGAAGGAAGTTCTACATTATACATAGCTAATTCACTAGAGCAGCTTTCTTCAAGATGCTTAAATAAAAATCTTAAATATTCCTCCTCTAAATCCATCAAATCTGTTTCATCTTGTATAAAGCCCATTTCAAGGTCTAGGCTAACATATTCATTTAAATGTCTCCAGGTATTATGAAGTTCTGCCCGATAGGCATGACCTACTTCATAAACTCTTTCAAAGCCTGCTCCAACCATCATCTGCTTATAAAATTGAGGAGATTGAGTTAAAAATGCTCGTCTGTCAAAATAGTTTACAGTGAACATTTCAGAGCCACCTTCAGTTCCAGTGGCTATAATTTTTGGTGTATTTATTTCTGAAAAATCATTTCCTCTTAAAAAGTTTCTAAAGGCTTCAATGATTTCCTCTTGAACTTTAAAAACAGCTCTTAGTTTAGGAGATCTTAAAGAGATTGTTCGATAATCTAATTGAGCTTCTAAGGAGGCTTTAATTTCTCTTTGATTTATAGAGAAGGGGAGTGTATCATAATAAGCTTTTCCTAATATTTTAAGGCCACTAACATGAAGTTCAACACCCTTAGGGTTACCTGGAGCTTTTTCATTAAACACCCGTGTTCCTGTAACTTCAACTGACATCTCTAGTCTTAGGTGCTCAGCTGTACCTTTTTCAAGAACAAGCTGTATTATACCTGTTTTATCCCTTAACATTATGAAAGTAAGTTGACCTAAATCGCTTATCTTGTGAACCCAACCTTTTAGAAATAATTCCTCATCTATTGCTTCTTTAATTTCCTTTATATATGTTCTTTTCATCTTTATCCTAATACCTCCTTTAATATAAAAAAACCGTCCCTATACTGTTAACAGTATAGGGACGGTAAATAACGCGTTGCCACCCTAATTAGCATAAATGCTATCTCTTATAAGTACAAATTATATAAATAATTAATACCTTTGCCCTGTAACGTGGGCAATACGACTAAGTCTACTTTAATAATTTCGGTTAGTACTCTGGGATGTTCTTCCATACAAACCTCATGTCAAGCTTTCACCCACCTTGACTCTCTAAAAATCGGTTTCGCATTTACTCTTCCCATCATTGCTTTAACTTATTATATTAATTTATATTATATTAGTATTAGGAAATAATGCAATACCTTTTTATAAATATACTGAAAATTTCCTAGATTTCCTGGAAATTATTGATTTATTGACTTTAATGTATATTTATAATATAATTTTTCTATTGAAAATTGGACATGGGGCATGTTTTTTTCTAAAAATTAACAGGGGGCGATTCTTTTTATGGGGAATATCAATGGAGCTGATACTGCTTTTCTAATTTTTTGTACAGCTTTGGTGCTACTAATGACACCAGGCTTAGCACTCTTTTATGGTGGAATGGTAAGAAGAAAGAATGTTTTAAGCACTACAATGCATAGTTATTCAGCAATGGCTGTAATATCAATACAATGGATTCTTATCGGTTATTCCTTTGCTTTTGGGGGAAATCATTTTGGGATAATTGGGGACTTCAGCTTTTTAGGACTTAAGGGGGTAGGGTTTGCACCTTCTGCCTATGCACCTACTATCCCAGCTCAATTATTTATGATGTATCAGATGATGTTTGCAATTATAACTCCAGCACTCATATCTGGAGCCTTTGCAGAAAGAATAAAATTTCCAGCATTTCTTTTGTTTATATTATTATGGTCAACCCTTGTTTATGATCCTATAGCTCATTGGGTATGGGGAGCAGGTGGTTGGATAAATAAGATGGGAGCTTTAGATTTTGCAGGTGGAAGTGTAGTTCATATTAGTTCGGGTGTTTCAGCTTTGGTTCTCGCTATAATCCTTGGTAAAAGGAAGAAGGGGGATTCAATGGCACCTCATCATATACCAATGACAGTGCTAGGAGCAGGACTTTTATGGTTTGGATGGTTTGGCTTTAATTCTGGTAGTGCTTTAGGAATTAACAGTGTGGCAATAAACGCTTTTTTAACTACTAATACTTCGGCGGCAGCGGCGGCACTTTCCTGGATGCTACTCGAATATCTATATAGTAAAAAGACATCAGTCTTAGGACTGGCATCTGGTGCTGTTGCAGGTTTAGTATCTATAACCCCAGCAGCGGGTTATGTAAGCCCAATGGCAGCTATAATTATCGGCTTCGTTGGAGGAGCTATATGCTATTTATCAGTCACACAGCTTAAGAAGAGATTTGGTTATGATGATGCTTTAGATGCCTTTGGATGTCACGGTATAGGCGGAACCTGGGGAGGAATTGCTACTGGTATTTTTGCTTGGAAAGGCATAAATGGAAATGGAGCAAATGGGTTATTGCATGGTGGTACTCATTTGATCATAGCACAAATAATTAGTATTATAGCTGTATATGTTTATGCGGCCTTAATGACCTTTTTATTAGTTAAAGGAATAGGCCTCTTTATGAAGTTTAGAGTTAGCGAAGAGGATGAAAGAACTGGTCTTGATATAGCTCAACAAGGCGAAGAGGCTTACGGACAATTTTATTAGTTTGCATATTTTAAGGGACACACCTATGTTTTCAGGTGTGTCCCTTATAGCTTAGACCGATAACCTAATATTCTCAATCAAATGCAGGTGTGTCGCTAATAACGTTATGGTATAATCAAATTATGAGGTGATCAAATTGAAGCTTATAAGTAAGTTAATAGTTTATATTTTTCCTCTTATCTCAATTTTGGTGATAATAAATCATGTATTTATTCTTGGACTAGTACTTCTTATCCTATATTTATTATGGATTCTTCTTCCGTTTATACTAAAAGCAGGGACGAATTATAGCTTGATGAAGTCCACAAATGAGTACAAAAAAGGAAATATAGAAGAAGCTATTAGAATTTATAAAAAGGTATATGACAAAGGTAAAGAGAAGGCTTCTTCATTATTTATTTATGCATATTTTCTTATTAAGGTAGGAAGATTAACAGAGTTTGAAGAAGTATTAGAGGCACTTTCTAAAATACAATTAAATGATAAGGAAAAAGTAGATTTTACTGCAAATAGAGCCCTTCTCCATATGAAAAGAGGGGAGTTAATAGACGCTAAGGATATATTAGAGAAGGAAATAGTGGAGCGGAAATCTTCAGTCATATATGGAAGTCTGGGATATTTATATATATTGATGAACGATTTATCTAAGGCTCTAGAATTTAATATAGAAGCCAATGAATTCAATAGTACAGATACAGTTATAGCAGATAATTTAGGACAGACTTATTTTCTACTTAAGGAGTATTCTCTTGCGGAGAAAATATATATTAAACTAATGGAAGAAAAGCCTACCTTTCCAGATTGCTATTATAATTATGGCTTGGTTTTAGAAGCCTTAAATAAAAAATCTGAAGCCCTAGAGGAATATAAAAAAGCCCTTGGTTGTAATTTTAGTTTTTTAAGTTCTGTTAATGAAAAAACCTTAGAAGAAGTAATAGAAAATATAAACAGTGATTAATAATCACTACGGAGAAATTGAAGCTACAAAATCCTCTCTAAGGGGCCTGTCCATTTGGGTTACCGTTCAATAATTTATTTTTTGTATTTTAATGATTATTTTGAACATAATAATAGCATCTTAAATAAAAGGAGCTGGCATTATGGAAGATGGAACCAATATAATAAAAGATGTTGATGAGCCAACGGAGGAAAAATTATCAGATGTGTTAAAAATATCTGATAAAACAGAACAAAACATAGAGAATAGATTGAAGGAATTAGGATGTGAATGGAGCAGCGAAAGGGTTGTAACTACAGCCGCCGCAAGTGCAATTGTTGCAAGTACTATTTTAGGTTATGCTTTTAGCAAGAAATGGTTTTGCATTAGCGGACTTGTAGGGTTACTAATGTTAACTGATGGTTTAAAAGGAGATTGTGTAACTACTCCTTTAGCAGAAAAAATGAAATTTAGAAAAGCATACGATATAACAGCTGAAAAAGAAACTTTAGCTATGCTTAAAACTCAAGATTTAGTTTAATTGTTAAATAACATCAGTCCACCGATCTAATATGAACAGGGACATACCTGCTGACTCTATATCGTAAATTGAAGGTTTTTTCGTTATGTTGAGATTATCTTTAAAGAGTATGTTTTCAGGGCAGCAGGTGTGTCCCTGAAATGAATTAGCTGTATTTCGGGAATAAGTTATGTGGCTGCCACTAGTTCTAGTTCTTCTTTAAGCTGATATATTCTTTTGCCTAGTATTGGATGAAGAGCATAGGGGGCTATCTCATTTAAGGGTGTTAAAACAAATAGTCTTTCAGCCATTCTTGGATGAGGTATAAATAAGTCCTCTTCCTGAACAATTATGTTATCAAATAAAATTATATCTAAGTCAATAGTTCTAGGACCCCACTTAACAGTTCTTACTCTTCCTAAAGCATTTTCTATTTTCAAAAGGTCATTTAATAGTTCCCTTGGGGTTAAGATGGTTTCAATTTTAGCTATTAAGTTCAAGAAATTATCTTGGTCTAAATAACCCACAGGCTTTGTATCATATTTAGAAGATACCTTAAGTAAAGTTATTGAAGGTGTATTAAGTGACTGAAGTGCTTTGTTTATGTAAGACTCTTTATCACCTAAATTTGAACCTAAGCTTATATATGCAATGCTTCTTGATCTTTCAAATTCAATTGAGGCATATTCTAAAGGAAGACCTATGGGAGCCCAAGGCTTTTTTATAAGAACTTTTACTGAGGTTAAGCTTGGATAGTTATTTAGTAAGAAGCTGGTTAAAGCATTGGCGCAGCTTTCAAGTAGTTTATATTTCTTGCTTATAAACAAATTAGAAACTCTTTTGCATACTTCAGAATAACTTACAGTTTCCTTAAGATCATCACTTCTGCCTGCTGCTTTAAGGTCTAAGGATAACCAAAGGGATATAAGAAATCTTTGTCCTAAAGAGTTTTCTTCTTCATGAACTCCATGATAGGCAAAAACTTGAAGATCCTTAATATATATCTTATCCATAACTACCTCCTGTAATAATAATAATGCATTTAATAATCTAATAGAAAATTGGTTGTTTTCTTATTGTATCTGTCATGATAGCAACTCTTTTATTTTCTAATACATCATGAACTCTTAAAAAATCACAGCCCTTTAATATTCCTATAACGGATGTAGCTAAAGTACCTTCTAATCGTTCAAGTGTGGGCAAGCCTAGTGTATTCCCTATAACTGACTTTCTTGAACAGCCAAGAAGAACAGGGAAATTTAAAGCTGAAAGTAGACCTAGATTGTTTATTACTATAAGATTTTGTTCATAGTTTTTACCGAAGCCAATCCCAGGATCTAATATAATATTTTCTTCCTTCACTCCTGCAGCTTTTGCTATATTTATACTTTCAAGGAGCTCAAGTTTTATATCATTCATTATATTTTTATAATTAGTATTTGACCTGTTGTGCATCAAACAGCAAGGTACTTGATATTCTGCTGCAACCTTTGCCATAGCGGGATCCATCTTAAAGCCATAGACATCATTTATCATGGAAGCTCCTTTAGCTAGAGCCGCTTCAGCCACCTTTGCCTTATAGGTATCTATGGATATGGGGATGTTTATTTCACTTTTTAAAGCTTCTATAATTGGAATAACCCTTAAAAGCTCTTCTTTTTCATCAACTCTTTTAAAATTTGGCTTTGTAGACTCACCACCTATATCGATTAGGTCTGCACCTTCCGCTTCCATAAGCTTAGCATGAGCTACAGCTTTTTCTATTGTATTATACTTTCCTCCATCAGAAAAAGAATCCTCTGTTACATTGAGAATACCCATTATATAGGTTCTTTCTCCTATATTGAAATTCATATTTCCTATTTTAAGTGATCGCTTCATAAAAACTTAGCAGGAAACCACTATCCCTTTAGGGTAGTGGAGGAATGCTCATGACCATCCCTAACCTGCTATCCTCCTTTCCCATAATAGACTTTTTCTAGTGTCAAATAACTGTAAATTTTTATAACTAGCACTTGCATGTATTTTAGTCCCATTTACCATCTCTAAAGAGGACATATTCTCTGGTATTCCAAAAGTCCATTTGATCTCCTTGTTGATAATCTGTTCCACCGATATTAGGATTCTTAATCTTTTGAATATCAAAACTCGCTACTTCTACGATGATTTTTGTAATTGGTAATATTGTGTATACTTTCTCAACAATTTTTAAATGAGTATCAATTTTGTTTTGTATTGATGGAGCTAACCA
>Ga0209125_1003161_pt1 | contig 11689 bp, 9 predicted proteins | sample BarGraIncub1131A_FD_184503 | JGI IMG/M metagenome (GOLD analysis project Ga0209125, IMG submission 184503) | Arctic peat soil microbial communities from Barrow, Alaska - Barrow Graham LP Incubations 11-31A (SPAdes) (version 2) | ecosystem: Environmental > Terrestrial > Soil > Wetlands > Peat... | reverse complement strand
ATGAACGGCACTAGCCCCTCGCAGGTGCGCGAAATCCATTTTACGCCACCCAGAATGACAATTCCTGTCATGGCTGCAAGCACAAGTCCTGTCCAAATTGGGTTGATTCCAAAAGTGTCCTTGACGAGTCCCGAGACGGAATTCGCCTGAACCATGTTGCCGATGCCAAAGGCTGCGATGGATGCTGCAATAGCGAAGAAGATCGCCAAGGGTTTCCAGCCTAGACCGCGCTCAAGCGCATACATGGGGCCGCCAAGCATGGTGCCATCTTCGGTGCGGACCCGGTACTTCACTGCAAGCAAGGCTTCCGCGTATTTGGTGGCGATGCCGAAAACGCCAGTCAACCACATCCAAAGTACAGCGCCAGGACCACCCATGGCAACTGCAGTCGCAACACCCACGATGTTGCCTGTACCGACAGTCGCAGCAAGCGCAGTGGTCAGCGCCCCAAAGGGGCTCACATCACCCTTTGCGTCGGGTTCTTTAGTGACCGAAAGGCTGATCGCCAGGGGTAAAAAGCGCTGAATAAAGCGCAGGCGAAAGGTCAAGTACAGATGTGTGCCCATGAGCAGAATGAGCAAAGGCGGACCCCAGAGGTATCCGTCGACCAGCGAAACGAATGAATGAAAAGTTTCCATAGAATGAATATAGTACATGATTGTCGTCTATGTCATTGATTTTGAATGGGTTACGGAAATGTAGGGCGGGCGATGGATTATGGAGAGCTTTGGTAAGGGGAGCAAATTTGGTGTATGACATTTACACAATGTAATGACTCATAACGGCTCCCAATGTCCAAAATGGAATTCCATCAGCACATGCAGTTCAGGGCTGATTGCTGAAATTGCAAGTTGCAAATAGGTTAGTCCATTACGGAATATTAGGAGAAAAACGAGTTGATTACATCAAGAATGAAAATTACTAAAAGTGTATTGTATCTAGATCAACTTATGGATACCATACGTTAGTGATGGCGTTTGAATTTTCTTCATTCCTTGCAACTTTATCTTCCAATGTGTTGGACGATAATCACTTGGTATTGGGGGTAATTCAAGCATCGGAAGCGGATTTCCTCCACCTTGGCGATCAAATTCAGATTTGTGCTCGCGGATCGAGTTCATTTAAAAATCAATTAAGCATTCTCTACGACTCGATTCTAGGAGCCGATGGCAATGCGCCATTATATATGGCTAGCAAACTGCTAAATGCGCATCTATCTGAACTGGATTCCATGCAGGGAATGCTAAAGAATGGCATTAAGCACCTTATGGAAACTCAAAGTGGCATGGCGCATCTAATGCGGGAATGCGCTACGATGCTACAGCAGGCAAACTATTTTTCTGTACTCGGTTTAAATATCCGCATTCAGGCTATCGCGATACCTGGAGCCGAAATAGAATTTAATGCTGTGTCGACGACAACCCGAAAAATTGGTGTCGATATTCAAGCGATCAACCGCGAAGTTCAGGATGTAGGTCAACGCGCAATTCAGAGCATGGCGCAGACAAAAATGTCCTGCGACAAAGAGCTTCTTCGGATTCGAGAAGGATTAAAGGAAAATACGCGCAATCTGGCTTCTTTGAATGAATCAACAGATCTGCTTCGTCAGTCGGCAAGAAGAGGATGGGAAACTGTACGTGAATCCTCACTCCAAATTACACAACAAATCAGCAGTCTGGTCATGGATGTTCAATTCCATGATCGTTTAAGTCAGCGTATGGAACACACTACTGCAAGCCTGCTGGATTGTGTTGCATTTTTACGTCAAGCACAAAATGGGGATAATGCCACAGCTTCATGGCATGAATTGGGTGTGGCTCGTACGTTGGTTCGGTTACAGATTGACCAGGTAAATGATGAGCTCGAGCGGATTAAAACCACATGCAATGATGGAGCGCATTCCTTAAAAGAGTTATCTGATAGCATTGAAAAAATATTGGATGCTCTGCATTCGAATATCTCAGTGGAAAAAAGAGGTGGATTTCTGAATGTGATCAAAAACATGGAATCCTTGTTTTCCGATAATGAGACGATTCAAAATGTTGCAAAGCAAGCGTTAATCAATGCTATGGATCGAATTCGCGAAAATCAAGAAAGTATTCAGAATGTCCGGAGTAAACTTCAAACAATTGACAACTGGAAGTCAAAAGCGCGTGTGCTTTCGTTTAATGCCATTATTCTTGCCGGAAAATTCGGTGCATCAGGTGCTGGTCTTGCGGCAATTTCGCAAGAAATCGTTAAAACCTCTATGGCTTTATCTACTGTGGTAGAACGTATCCAGGTTGCTTCCAATTTGGTTAATTCCAATAGTGAGTATGACCTTGCAGAGCAAGACTCTGGGGAGGCGAATCAGGCTCTTGTTCATATTCACTCTTTGGCGAACTGTTTTAGCGAACATCAGAACCGTGTCGATTCTGGAGAATACCAAGAACTAAAGTTAGCGACCCATAAGGCCATTGATTCGTTGCATGGAATGAATGTGTTAATCGAAGAAATCGAACGCTACCGCGGACGTTTGGTAAGCTATGAAGCGGACCTGCTTCGCCTTCTACCTGATACATCAATAGTCATTTCTGAAAGTGAATCGTTGCTACAAAAAGTATTTAGTCGTTACACAATGGATGATGAACGTCAAGTATTTAATCGGTATTTTGGTAAAAGTGGTGATTTGGTGTCGATCAGTACTTCCGATGACAATTGTGAACTATTCTGAAAGGATATAATTTGATGCTCAAAATTGAAAAAGATGAGGATAGTACTACCGTGTATATGGGAGACCAATTGGTGGTATCCCACGTCGCGGAAGCCAAGGTCTTGCTTGACCCGCTTCTAGCGGGTGCCGCCACGCTATGCATCAATCTACAGGATATGATTCATTGTGATACTGCAGGTTTCCAGTTTCTCTATGGCGTGTTGCAAGAGCGGCAGAGACTTGGCCTACCTGTTACATTTCATCCACTTTCAAAATATGTTTTGGATGTTTCCCTGCAAATCGGTATTTCATTAGTACCAGTTCAATAATTGGGTAGGAAAATATTATGGGAAAAACAATTATGACCGTGGATGATTCCATCAGTGTGCGCAAAATGGTCAGCTTTACATTGCAACAGGCCGGATATACCGTTTTAGAAGCGGAAGACGGCAATGACGCACTGAATAAATTAAAGAGTACGAATATCGATCTGTTGATTACTGATTTAAACATGCCCAATTGCGATGGGATTTCCTTGATCAAGCAATTACGCGCCCAAACAGGTTACCGATTCCTTCCCATTATATTTTTGACTACAGAATCAGCAGATGACAAAAAAGCCCAGGCTAAGGCAAGCGGTGCTACAGGCTGGATTACCAAACCATTCAAGCAAGAACAACTTCTTGCGGTTATCAAAAAAGTATTGCCTTAAGAGCGGGGGTTATGAATGTCATCTCAAGAAAATCCCCATGTGGAGCTATTTCGTCAGGAAGCAACGGAGTTACTTGCCGACGTGCAAGAATGTCTATTGCTGATTGAGTCGGATCCTAGGAACAAAGATGCAATTAACCGTTTGTTCCGCGCTATGCACAGCATCAAAGGCAGTGGGGGCATGTTTGGTTACGATAGGATTACCGATTTTACCCACCATGTTGAAACCACCCTGGTACTTGTTCGGGATGGCGGACTTGAAATTGACCGCCGACTCATTGATCTGATTCTTGCATCCCATGACTGCATAATGGAAATGTTGCAGGATGAAAATGGCATGGAAGAAACGCGATTGCAGGAGATTATTGCAGGGCTACATGCACTGATTGGAATCGAGCCTTTACCAGTAAATCAGCGCAATGAATCCATTCCTGTGAATAATCTTGTTAGTAAAAAGATCTATCGAATCCGATTTAAACCGGACCGGTACATATTTCATTCTGGTACAGATCCTTTGCGGTTGGTTGAAGAACTGGATGCTTTGGGAATATGCAAGGTGATTGGCAACTATTCGGAAATGCCGTCATTTCCCGAAATGGACCCCGAGCTCTGTTATTTGTTTTGGGACATCATTTTAACATCATCCTGCACGATCAATGAAATCGAAGATATTTTCATTTTTGTCCGTGCGGAAAGCGTTCTCGAAATCAGCATCATTGATGATGAACGGGAAGATGCTCTAGACTACAAAAAGTTGGGCGAAATCCTAATTGAAAAAGGGGATATTGAGAAGGAACATCTCAATGCGGTTTTGCAGGATAGGGATCCTATAGGCAAACGCCTGGTTGACAATAATCTTATCGACAGGCAACGAATCGATGCTGCACTTTTGGAGCAGGAGTCCGTGAAGGCTTCGCGCCAAAGTAGGAATCAGGAAACTGCGGTATCTACAATTCGCGTAAATGCCGAAAAGTTGGATCGGCTTGTTGATCTAGTGGGTGAACTGGTGACTGCCCAGGCGCGAATCTCCCGCATTGCAAGTCTGGTTGGCGCCTCGCCAGATTTGGCTGATGTCGCGGAAGAACTGGAAAGCCTTACGTCGTGTTTGCGCGATGAAACCATGAGCATCCGCATGGTGCCAATCGGTTCCATTCTCGGAAGCTTCCGCAGGCTGGTGCGCGATTTGGGAAGGGAATTAGGTAAAGACATTGACTTTATTTGCCATGGTGAGGAGACCGAAATGGATAAGGTCATGGTGGAGCGCCTCAAGGACCCCCTTACTCACATTCTGCGCAATAGCATCGACCATGGGATTGAACAACAAGATGTACGCACTGCAAACGGAAAGCCTTATGCGGGTACGATCAAACTGGAAGCCATGTATGTGGGTGCCCATGTAGCCATTCGGGTGAGCGACGATGGCAAAGGGCTAGATATAGATGCGATAAGGCTCAAGGCAATTGAAAAAGGGCTTATAGATATTAACGACAAGCTGGAAAATGAAGATATCTACCAGTTAATCTTTAAGCCTGGTTTCTCGACGTCCAAGGTGGTTACCGAAGTTTCCGGGCGGGGCGTAGGAATGGATGTTGTTCGGCAAAATATCGAAGCCTTGCGTGGATCCGTTGGAATTCATAGCGAAAAAGGCATTGGCACAACGATTACATTGAAAATGCCGCTAACCCTTGCGATCATAGACGGTCTCATGGTTAATCTGGATAATGATTCGTTCATAATGCCACTGGCAATTGTCGAAGAATGTGTCGATTTGGACCACGCAGAAACGGAACGGATCAAAGGTCGGAATATTTTGAATTTGCGCGGAGTTGCCGTTCCTTTTGTTCGGTTGCGTGAGCGTCTGAAACGGCAATCAGAAGCTCCCCTGCGTGAACAGGTCGTGATTACCAATGTGGAAGGGAAGCGCATGGGTATTGTGGTGGACTCTGTCGTCGGGAGTCACCAAACGGTACTCAAAAATCTGGGCCCATTGATGCGCAAAACCAAAGATGTTTCCGGAGCTACAATATTAGGTGATGGGTCCGTCGCCTTGATTTTGGATTTACAGGATATTCAATAACGCGGAGGATGCAAATGGAGAATATCGATGCAGAACCTAGCCAGTACTTAAGTTTCGTGCTTGATGGTGAGGTCTATGCAGTGGAGATTGGTCACGTCCGTGAAGTGCTCGACATGATTAGAGTAACTCATGTACCCAACATGCCGAAGTTTATGCGGGGTGTTGTTAATCTTCGGGGTAGAGTCGTGCCTGTCGTTGACTTACGCGAAAAATTTCATTTGGGTAAAGCTAATGATACTTTAAAGACCTGTATCATCATTTTGGAACTGATGATTGACGGCGCAGAGACATTGATTGGAGCTGTGGCCGATTCCGTGCGAGAGGTTATGCGCCTAGAAGGCAAACGCGTGGAGCCACCGCCGCGTATGGGTAATCGGCTCAAAACAGACTTTATTAAGGGCATGATTAATCAAGATAATGAATTCATTATTGTACTTGATGTCATAAAAGTCTTTTCAATTGAAGAGCTCGAAGCCATTACAGAACAAGCAATTGTAGAAGATCACCAGGAATTAGCAAAGGAGTGAGTGATGTTAAAGAATATGAAAATCGGCACCAGATTAACGATAGGATTTGCATTGATGATACTGATCGTCATGATCGTAGGCATCATAGGTGGAGTTAATCTGAAAAAACTGGACAACCGCGATACGTATCTTTTTGAATACACAACAAAGCCGTTGGGGGTATGTGCGGGAATACAAAGCAATGTATGGCAAGTGCGCAATTCTGTATATGAAATGAACTTAGATACCAGCAAAGAAAATATTCAGAGCAGAATCAAAGATATTGCATCGGACAATGACTCGGTTTTGGAAATGATTCGTGTGTACTCTACTGCCTATATCGATAGCAAGGATTCACTCAATCTTGCTGCGTTCAAAGCCTCCTATACTGCGTGGTTTCAGGACTTGGTAGAACCAGTAAAACGCTATTTTACAGAGAATAAATCTGCTCAAGCGAAAGTATTGATTCAAACCTCACAGGAAAGTACCACGAAAATGCTCGATGTATTGAGTGTCTTGACGGATCACAATGTGGTCTCAGGGCAAAGGATCTCGGATGAAAATTCAGAGATTGCAAATTCTGTCATTAATCAAATGATCATTGTTTGTATCATCGCAGCCATTGTGGGTCTATTCCTAGGAATGTTCCTTACCCGTTTAGTGACAAAGCCTATCAATTTATGTGTCAGTTATGCACGTAAGCTCGCTATAGGTGATGTGGATATTGATATTGTCGTAGATAGCAAGGATGAAACCGGAGTGCTCATGGGGGCGATGAAGGAAATGCTGGTTGCCACCAAGAAGATGTCTGTTACCATGAAGGATATTTCCGAAGGTGACTTGGGCATGACCATTGTGGAGCGCTCTGACAAAGATATCCTTTTGCAGTCTATGAAAAATTTAGTGGAAAAGACTTTAGTGGTCGTAGCCACCTTGGAGCGTGTCGCAGATGGTGATCTTACTGTAAAGGTTACAGAGCGTTCGGAAAAAGATCGCTTGATGCTATCGTTGAAGCGCATGGTTGAGAAAACAGCAGAGGTAATCACCGACGTAAAATCATCAATCGATAATGTGAATTCGGGAAGTCAGCAGTTGAGCGCTACTGCGGAAACATTGTCGCAAGGAGCTACCGAGCAAGCGTCATCTGCGGAGGAGGCTTCCGCTTCCATGGAAGAAATCGCTTCGAACATCCGGCAGAATGCAGACAACGCAAAACAGACGGAAAGCATTGCGGTTAAAGTCGCTGGGGATGCCAAAACTTCAGGTGAAGCGGTCAAAGGTACAGTGGACGCCATGCGTGCTATTGCAGCCAAGATAAATATTATCGAGGAAATAGCCCGCCAAACCAATATGCTCGCGCTAAATGCGGCTATTGAAGCGGCCCGTGCAGGTGAGCATGGCAAGGGATTTGCAGTGGTCGCAGATGCCGTGCGTAAGCTTGCGGAGCGCAGCCAGGGTGCAGCATCCGAAATTAGTGTTCTTTCCAATTCCTCAGTGGCGATTGCCGAGAAAGCCGGAGAAATGCTGAATATGATTGTCCCCGATATTCAGCGCAACGCCGAGCTTGTCCAAGAGATCAATGCTGCCAGCGCGGAACAGGAAACTGGCGTGGGCCAAATTAACTTGGCATTGCAGCAGCTCGATAAAGTGATTCAGCAGAATGCCGCACACTCAGAAGAACTGGCTTCCACTGCTGAAGAATTAGCGTCTCAGGCCCAGTTGCTTCAGGATGCGGTGAGCTTCTTTACCATTGTCGATCAGAATAGCGGCAGATCGCAACGTCACGATAATCGAAGCCATTCTCCGCAGAGACGGGTGGAATCCGGTCCGAAAGCGCAAGTTCATTCTGAAAGCGCTTCCAAAAAAGGAATCAAGTTAAACATGGGCACCCATGGTGCTGATGATTTGGATCATGAATTCCAACGTTACTAGCGGAAACAGCAACGCGGCTCACTCTGGAGAGGATCTAATTCTCACACAGAGTGAGTTTATGCAGTTGGCTAATTTGCTTTATGAGAAGTCTGGAATTCACCTGGCTGCAGGGAAAAAAAGTCTGCTAGAAGGGCGCATTCGCAAAAGAATGCATGCCTTAGGTTATGATAACTTGCATCAGTATTCTGCATACATACAAACGAAGGATGGACTACGGCAAGAATTGGAGATGTTTATCAATGTTTTAACCACAAATAAAACAGAATTTATGCGTGAGTTTGGGCATTTTGAATTTCTTCTCAACACGGGTTTGGATTTTCTGTATTCCCAGAAGAAGCATCTTCGCTTCTGGTCTTCGGCGTGTTCCTTGGGTGCAGAACCTTACACGCTTGCCATGGTTCTTGAAGAATATCTGCGCAAGAATTCAAACCGGGGTTTGTCGTATTCCATTGATGCGACAGATATATCCACTAAGGTTTTGCAGCATGCACATACTGCTGTGTATTCTGAGGATGACATAAAACCTGTGCCGCAAGAATGGCGCAAGCGATATTTATTGCGAGGTATGGCGAATCGAGAAGGGGAGGTTCGAATTATTCCTCAGATTCGCGCAAATGTGCAGTTTGTGCATTTGAATTTGATGGACGCGTTTCCATGGAATTATCTTCATGATGTGATCTTTTGCAGGAATGTGATTATCTACTTTAACCGGGAAACTCAATTGGCTTTGACCTCCCGGTTGCTCGACTCCCTTTCGCCGGATGGGTATTTGCTAATGGGACATTCTGAATCTCTCGATTTTCCCAGAACATTGGTTCGCCTTTGCGCCCCTTCGGTCTATCAGAAGGTGTAGCGATGTCGAGCTTATTTCCAAATGCTATACCCCTGCATATTGGTGGGGTAATTTATGGCAATAAAGGTCAAGTTGTCCGAACCATTCTCGGTTCCTGCATCTCCATTTGCATGTACCACGGAAAGTCAGGTAATGCCGCGATTTGCCACGCCATGTATTCATCTCCAGGGCCTAGAGACGATGCACGACATGTGCCAGAATGCGTGCGGATGATGGCGGAGCATTTTCGCGAAGTGGGGCTAAGTCCTGGAGATATCATTGTGAAGGTTTTTGGTGGAGCGTCATCGCAGGCGGAGGACAGTGCTCCCAACAGCAATCCTGCGTTACAAAATATTGATATTGCTGTGCAGGAACTCAATAATGCAGGGTTCCAGATATTTGTAAAAGATACCGGTGGAATTCAATCACGTGAACTCTATTTTGACATGTCCAACGGTGATGTATTTATTCGCAAGATGAAGGAAAGCGTGAGATGAATAAGATTCGCGTTCTGATTGTGGATGATTCAGCAGTGGTGCGTCAGGTAATGACTGAAATTTTGAACTCGGATCCAGAGATCGAAGTCATGGCGACGGCTGTGGATCCATATCAGGCTGCAGAACGTATTGTCGCTGAGATTCCCGATGTGATGATCCTTGATGTCGAAATGCCGCGCATGGATGGCTTGACTTTTTTAAAGATGATCATGTCGCAGCATCCGATTCCGGTTGTCATGTGCAGTAGCCTTACTGGCAATGGAAGTGATACCGGATTAAAAGCTTTGGAATATGGCGCAGTGGAGCTGGTCGCGAAACCCAAAGTAGGAATCAAGAATTTTTTGGCCGAATCTAAAATTACGATTTGTGATGCCGTAAAGGCGGCAGCTATGTCCAGGCGCGGTCATCAGCCCCCTAGACGGGCAATTGAACCCAAATTGACTGCTGACGTAATCATTCAGAAGCCTTCAGGCAATGCTATGATTCAAACCACTGAAAAAGTGGTGGTGATCGGTGCTTCTACAGGAGGTACCGAGGCTTTACGAATATTTTTGGAAATGCTTCCTTACGATGCTCCTGGGATGGTGATCGTACAACACATGCCCGAGAAGTTTACTAAGAGCTTTGCGGATCGGCTGAATGAAATCTGCAAGGTGAAGGTCAAGGAAGCCAAGGACAATGATTCGGTTATTCCTGGTCAAGTGTTGATTGCTCCAGGAAATTACCACACACTGCTTAAGCGTTCTGGTGCTCGCTATTATGTGGAAGTAAAAGAAGGTCCACTTGTATCCCGGCATAGGCCTTCTGTGGATGTATTATTTCGCTCAGCGGCGCGTTATGCTGGCAAAAACTGTGTGGGAGTCATCATGACAGGAATGGGGGACGACGGTGCCCAGGGAATGCTCGAAATGAAGAGAGAGGGGGCAATGACTATTGCCCAAGATGAAGCCTCGTGCGTTGTGTATGGTATGCCCTGCCAGGCGGTAAAAATGGGCGGGGTAGATGAAATACATCCCTTGAACCAGATTGCTTTTCATGTGCTGAAAGCATGCAAATAGGATTGAATTTGCGGTTGCGTGCTTCTTGGCCATAGAATTCTACCTTTCCGCGCATGACTGCAAAGACCTTCAAAGACCTCATCGCGGGCCTCACTGCCACCGATAACGATACCTTGCTTGAAACCTTCATCGACTGGGCGGGTTCCAAAGGCCTGTCGCTTTATCCGGCGCAGGAAGAAGCTGCCATGGAGCTTTTTGAGGGCAAGAATGTCATCCTCAATACCCCTACGGGTTCGGGGAAATCTCTGGTCGCGTCGGTCTTGCATTTTCAGTCCCTGGCGCAAGGGCAACGTTCGGTGTACACTTGCCCCATCAAGGCCCTGGTCAACGAAAAATGGCTCGCGCTCTGTAAAGAGTTTGGCCCAGAAAATGTAGGGCTCAGCACTGGTGATGCGACTGTGAATCATGGTGCACCCATTTTGTGTTGCACCGCCGAAATTCTCTCCAATATTGCCCTGAGCGAAGGTGCGGAATCGACCATCCGCGATGTGGTGATGGATGAGTTTCATTATTACTCGGACCGGGAGCGCGGTGTGGCTTGGCAAATTCCGCTGCTAACCATGACCAATACGCGCTTTTTGCTCATGTCGGCAACCCTGGGCGAAACCGCATTTTTTGAAGATGTGCTCACCAAGCTCAACGGCTTTGCGTCGGTGACGGTTAAATCGCGCAATCGCCCCGTGCCTCTGCATTTTACCTATTCCGAAACAGCCTTGCCCAGCGCAGTGCAAAAACTCGCCAATGAAGGCAAAGCCCCTGTTTACGTGGTGCATTTTACCCAGGCCGAAGCAGCGCGCAACGCCCAGAATTTCACCAGTCTTGAGCTCTGCACCAAAGAAGAAAAACAACTCATCCATGCCGCCCTGGATGGCTTTCGTTTTTCGAGCCCCTATGGCCCCGATCTGAAGCGCTGGTTGCGTCAAGGCATCGGCCTGCATCATGCTGGGTTGCTTCCCAAGTACCGGATTTTGATTGAGAGGCTTGCGCAGCAAGGATTGTTGAAGGTGATTTGCGGTACCGATACTTTAGGAGTTGGCGTGAACGTGCCCATTCGCACGGTGCTCTTTACTCAGTTGTGCAAGTACAGCGGCGATAAAACGGCGATTCTGACGGTGCGCGATTTTCACCAGATTTCCGGTCGTGCTGGGCGCAAGGGCTACGACGATGTGGGTTACGTGGTGGCTCAAGCTCCCGAGCATGTGATTGAGAATTTAGGGCTTGCCGCAAAAACGTCAAAAACGGGTAAAAAATTTGTGAAGCGCCAACCTCCTGAGCGCGGTTATGTTCCCTGGGACGAAAGCATTTACCGCCGCCTCATTGATGCCTTACCCGAACGTTTGGTCTCGCGCTTCCAGGTGCAGCACGGCATGCTTTTGAATGTCTT
>Ga0209125_1003160_pt1 | contig 11690 bp, 13 predicted proteins | sample BarGraIncub1131A_FD_184503 | JGI IMG/M metagenome (GOLD analysis project Ga0209125, IMG submission 184503) | Arctic peat soil microbial communities from Barrow, Alaska - Barrow Graham LP Incubations 11-31A (SPAdes) (version 2) | ecosystem: Environmental > Terrestrial > Soil > Wetlands > Peat... | reverse complement strand
AATTTTTTTTATTTTTTACTTCTGTAAGTAATAATTCAAGAATCGGCAACATATGTTTTAATCCACCAGTATTTATTACGAAGCCCCAAAAGTCTTCAAATTTCTTCCATCCACCTGTGTAAAAAAGGTGTTTCAATTGATGTTTTAATTTATCATGCGAGAACGATGCATCGAAAATATTGCTCCATTTATAAAACTCCTTATAAGCAGAATGATAGCCATCCTCTAATTCTTGTGCAGTCATCCCTTTTGTCTTATAAACAACATGTCTGGTATCATACAAGTCCCAGTCACTTGAAATAATTCTATTTGTTGAAACCATCGTGTCATAAAGTCTTGTTCCGGGGTAAGGTGTCAAAATGTGATATGTTGCGGTCGTAATTGCATTTTTTACACCCCAATCAGCCGTACGACTAAAAACATCCTTCGTATCATGATCTAAACCAAAAACGAAACTACCATTTATCATGATGCCGAGATCATGCAATCGCTCTACCGAGTATTCATAATTTTGTTTAAGATTCTGACTCTTATTACTCTGTTTTAGGTTTTCCTCTGAGAAGGTTTCAAATCCAACGAACAAACTTCTTAATCCTGCAGCTTGCGCCTTTTCGATCAGGTCTCCATTGACTATAGATGGAACCGTAGCGGCACTTTGAAAGATTCGTCCCATGCCCTTCATCCCTTCAAATAATTCATACGCCAATTTGGGATTACCAAATAAATGGTCATCTAAGAAATACAAGTGTTTACCAGGCAACCTATCAATCTCGGCCAATATCTCATCAACACGTTGAGTGTAAAATGATTTACCGCCTTTAAAAAATGCATCCTTATAACAAAAATCACAATGATGTGGACACCCTCGTGACATTACTAATGAATTTGGGACCAAATATTTTTCACGTTTTATCAAATCTCTCCTTATTCTGGGTTGATTCTCAATTGTTCTATTGTCTGTTGAAATGTATCTTTTATGAGTCTGCTTTTTTTTAAAATCAAGTAGAAAATCCGGAAAAGTCTGTTCGGCAGGCCCAATAAATATTGAATCAGCGAAAACCTCCGCCTCATCTGGTAAAGCAGTGACATGCAATCCACCAAGTGCAACAAAAATTCCCCTTGACTTGTAATGACTTGCTATCGAATATGCACGTTTTGCATTTGTGATGTAAACTTGAATGACAACTAAATCCGGAGAATCATTCAAATCTAAATTTTCAACATGTTGATCCTGTAAATCAACATCATCATTGTCATCCAAATATGCTGCCAATGTGGCCAATCCCAAAGGTGGAAATAAGGAATATTTTATAGGTCGCCAAAAAGGGCTTTTTGCTTCTGTTAAAGAAGGTAGTATAAACTTAACTCTCATTTATTTGCATTGCTATCCTAAAAATTCTAAATGATAGCACATCTGTATTTGTTACGGATTCTTTAATTGCTGCTAACGGAAGGCCAGGGCGCGGCAGTCTTCAGGCTGCTATGCTTTGGTGCTAGCCTTCGTTTTTTTACTTTTTCAGCCATTGGTCAATAACTATCTCATATTGCTTCAAATTAGGATAACCGACCGACCGCTCTGTTGACATCTCTTGTTCAAGATCAGCTTTAAATTCAGGGGTACATTTATTTTCTTCATTCTTTCCCAGTGCTTTATTAAATAAATTCCAATCCTTTATTATTTGGTCTACATCAACTCCTCTATAGAAATTTTTTACGCCATTAGATAATCTATGTTTTTCAATTGGCAAATAATAAACAAAAGCAGCAATGTTTTTAATTGCAACCTAAGAATGGATACGAACTAAACTTAAAAACAAACCAAGGTGGTCTGAAAAAACGGGAGTATTATATTTTTCACTTACAACACATACGTACAACCCAAACCGATTCGAATTCCATTCCACTGCAATTTTGTACCGTTATCCTTCACATATTTAAAATACGTTTTAAGATCTGTCGGTTCGGATAACCCCCCGCGCCATATATCAAAATGATAACCGGCGCTGATATCCAAACTGAATTTGTTATTGATACGATAGGAAGACTTCAAACATGGTTTGATAAAGAAATTCAAACTCATGGCCTCATCAGATTCATTGAAGTATTCAACGTCGTTTACCACAAAAATTTCTGAAAGATTCAGTGTGGAATACATCATGCCCAGATCAGCTCTAAGAAATAGGGATAGCTTTTTGTTTTCGTACAAATTAAACGCTTTAAATAAAGCAGGGGCATAACCGACAACTTCATTATCATACCGATATTCGCCAGAATTATCTCGTATAGAAGCTCTGGCACCTGTCGAGAAAAGCGTGAAATTGAACCCCCAATTCGACTTACCCTGGCAAAAAGTGATGGATGGACTAAAAAACAAGTATGCGGGGAAATTTGTTACAATCTGAGGTTGCAAAGAATTTTCCGATAAACTATTGGTCATTATCGACTTTAGTTCTGTCATCTGATAGTTACCGATCCCCGTTTCAAATCCAATTCTGGTTTCTTGCGCCAGCAGTTGGAACGTGGACATCAGAACGAATAAGCAGGTAGATATCATTTTCATATTTTTCATAACGCACCAAGTTTCCATCAATTTACTCTATATGCTAAAAAGCCGTTTGCAATGATCAGGTGATTGCACAACTTATAGCTATCGTATATATTAGGAGTGAAGCTAAGCGGTATATCTCTCAGTAAGGAGCCATCTGTCAGACTTCTGATCCTAAATTTATTTGCAGCCGAACAAAGAATTTCTTTGTTGTAAAAATCAATGCTTAAAACGCTTTCAGCAATACTGAATTCAGTTATTGTTTTGGATTGATCACATTGTAAGCCAATCAACTTATGATTGTACAAAATGTAAAATAGATTTGGGTTAACCGGGTCAAATTCCCATCTGTCAATTTTGACATTAGATTTATCGTAGACTGCCACTCTATTTACGCCGCTTTGACCATTAACAAGAGCATACACGTAGAGCGAATCAATCGCATCAACTACATAGTATTTTCCATCTGCTGATATTTTAAACGAAGAACTAGACCAACGAGTATTATTTATGGCCAATTTACCACCTGTTCTATAATCAAAAACGATCTCATTACCCAAATTATTCAAAAAAACACCTGTACCTATGTCTGAAAGATTTATACTTTGTGATATTCCGCCTGTCATTGAACTGTAATCGGGAACACTGGTGACTTGCTCCGTTTCCAGGTTTTCCAGGACATAATTACGCTTCGAAGAACCTGTGAAATAAAAGCCCATCGCGTATTTGAATGTTGGCGATAGTGCTAAGTCCCAAATCAGCTTGTCTTTAAAAATCGTTTGAGTTTTTAGAGGCATATTTGTAGATAACTGATAGAAGCTTATAGCATTACCGTTTTTATATGCCACGACATCCTGACTGATATGTCGCAACGATGTGCTTTCGGGTATCTGCAATTTTATACCCGTTTTATCTGAAATGCTTCTGCCGTAGGCACTTAAATTACTGCTATAAGTTGTACTCGGATATTTGGGAATAACATTCAGGCTAAAACTAAAACTCTGGTTGAACGGAAGACTCAATTGATAGGTGGTATCCTCTAAATTTATTGACTCCTCCTTCGTTGTTGAATTCAAAACAAACTGAAGTTTTTGGATGGCATTGTGATAGGTACTCTTATTCCACCACATATAATATCCATTATCGGGTGTTGCACCAAAACGTAGGACTGGCAATGCACTTGGCATTGGATAGGACCCCCATCCTAAAAGCATACCGTCGTTCCGTTTAATATACACTGTATAACTACCCCCTTCACCCACATAGGAACTGTCTATCATCTGAGTTTGACCCGAAGAGGATATTTCGGCAATTGTATTGTCTTCATGCACTACAACATAGCTGGTGAAATCTTTAGCCTTGTAGGTTTCCCAACTTACTTTCAGAAAACCATTTTCCGCCTGGCATTTTGTATTATCCGATCTTGTGTCATCCATCAGCAACACCCAATTCCGACTCATTACAAAACTTTCACCACCCAATTTGTCAGCTATGCTTCCTGTTCCTGACGCAGTATAGATCTGCAATGTCAGTTTATGGATACCATCTGCTACATCCCAACTTTGGAACATCATTTTCCCACTATCGGAGGAAACAGAATCAATTACCAGATCATCAATCAGCAACTTTGCTCCTTGGATTGCCTGGTTATCGCTTTCAAACTGAAAATATATGGAGCGACTAGAATAAGTATAGACGGTATCGTCTTCCAGATCGAGTTTTACGGTTGTAATTCCCGGTGGAGTCGGATTTTTATTTACCGGATTTTCATAGAAGTCGGTCAATGAAAAAATACAGGAATTGAACAGTAGTAAAACCGATAATAGGATTGCTATGGTTAGAACTTTCCTTATGGTATTTGAAATTAGGTTCATGGAAATAGTGTTTTATTCTTTAAAAAAAAGCTCAATATTCTATACTCAAGTTAGTATATTTTATAATATTCTTTCTTTAAGGATTTTAACTTAAAGATATTAAAATTACCTCAAAAGAACAACTATTTTTTCTAACATTAATGGTGAAATATTATTTTTTGATTAAATAAAATATTTTGAATTAAACTAAGAAATCAGTACTGGTGGTCTTAAGAATGGGGAGTAGAAAAAAGTTCCACAAATAGTATGTTTAGTTTAGTGAAAACTTATAGCCCAAATTCATTATAAAGTTATGTATTGGGTTCGTTTTTGAGATAAAAAGTCTTTTTATGATTGATTTCATTGAATAAAATTCTTTTCTAAACCACATGTATCCTTCAAATAATTCTTCTGGAGTCATATTTTTGGGATAATAGACCACGCTTGTTTTTCCATTAAAATATTTCCAATCCATTGATATAAACCTACTTTCACTCAAAAATTGGTCATATATTGGCGTTTTAGGGAGTGGGGTCAATATACTTACGGTTACACCATCAATCCCCAGACTATTACACGCATCAAGTGTTTTTTTAAATACATCTTTTGTATCGGTGTCAAAACCAAATATGATACCTGCTTGAATAGAAATTCCACTTTTATGAATTAGGTCAATTGTTTTTTGATATACATTTACATCATTAATTCTTTTATTAACGCTTATCAAGCTATTTTCAGAAAAGGACTCTATGCCAACAAAAAAATAAATACAGCCAGAATCTCTTGCAATTTTTAAAAGTTCTTCATCTTGACATCTATCCAATGTAACTTGTGCTGCCCATTTTTTATTAAGCTTAACTAATTCCTTCATTAAACTTTTTGCATATTCAATATCTCCGAAGAAATTATCATCCCAAAAAACAAAGTATTTATTATCTATACTTTTAATATCCTCAATCACTTCTTTAATTGGACGAGTTCTAAAAGAATTAGAGTATATCTGTTTAAGGTTACAGTAACTACAATTATAAGGACAGCCTCTTGTAGCAAAAACTGCTCCTTTCGTGAAATATCTTCCTTTAATGAGGTCTCTTCGTGGAATTGGAATACCTCTCAATGATGTAATACCTTCTGCACTATATTGTTTTTTTGCTTTATTCGTATAAAAATCTTCTAAAAACAGAGGCCATGTATCCTCAGCCTCTCCGATTATTAGATAATCACAGTAATCTATTACTTCAACAGGCATCAAGGTTGCATGAGGGCCACCAAAAACTATTTTAGACCCTTTACTTTTAAATTTAACTGCAATTTCATAACAATGTGAAACATTTGAGGTATTTACTGTGATAGCTATTAAATCAAACTTAGTCTCATAAGGGATTAGTTGATTATATTCATCGATAAGCTGAATGGTGTACTTTGACTCATCAATAAAACCAGCCAAATAAGGCATTGTAATTTGAATAAAGTTATTAAACTGGTTTTTTCTAAATTTTTTAATTTCTATGTTTTCCGGTGTAATTAACAATATTGTTTTTTTTATCAATTTCATTTGTTCTCTTGTTAAATTTTAAAGGCAGCACACAATAACGCCTAAGACATTTATAATCAACAATACTTTGCTATCCACAGAGACTTTTTTTTCAAAATGGGCTTTATCTTATCTGTCCTCTGATGAGATTTGCAGTTTATTCTTTGATGAAAATACCGAAGAACCATAAATGGCCGGCTCTAGACTTGCCGCTAACGGTGAGCCAGGCCCCGCACGCCGAAGGCGGGTGTGGTTTGGGCAGTGTTATGGGACGTTTTTTTTAAATAAGAACGTAGTTTACTCCCGCTCCAGATCCATATTTCTCAATCAAGTTCTTTGCCAGCAAATCTGAGAGAATTCTTTTTATTGTCGGGCTAGGTACCCCCAATTTCTTGGCAATCTCACCGGATTTGCAACCAGGATGATCTCCAACATACGTAAGTATTGACTTTTCACGGGGAGACAATTGACTATCAACTCCTTTCTGATTAAGCTTTTGAAGAAGTTGTATTTGAATATTCTTCAACGATTCAAGGAAAAACTCAACCCACTCACTTACATTCTCCTTTGGCCGATGAGCCTGACATGCTCTTAACACGCGATAGTAATCAACCTTTTTGCTTTCAATCTCATGTTCAAAGCTAATGTACTGAATCCACTTATAACCGTTCTTTAAAAGTAACAGTGTAGCTATCAAACGGCTTAATCGGCCATTACCATCTTGAAATGGATGGATACTGACAAAATCATATGCAAACAATGCACATTTTACAAGTGGGTGTGTCACAGTATCGGCATTATACCAATCCACCAATAAACGCATCGCATCTTGTGTCGGAAATCCAGCCTCGGTTGTCTGAAAAACGATATGTTTGGAGCCATCGGGATAGGTAGCCTCTACAGCATTGCTTACTTGCTTGTAATCACCCTTGTGCCATTCATCCTTTGCGCTATGTCGCATCAGGATATTGTGAAGGTTCTTTATGCTACTCTCGAGTATTTCAATATCCGGATATGACTCAGAAATGATATCAAGCGTCTCAAAGTATCCAACAACCTCTTGAGAGTCACGATCAGTCAACTTCGTAATATCGACATTCTGAAGCAGATTGTCAACCTCCTCGTCGCTCATCGCCGAACCCTCTATTCGAGTTGATGCAGCGACACTACGGACAGTTGCTATTGATTTTAACTGCTTTAAGCTTTGGCCTTCTTTCCGCTCAATAGATGTCCATGAAGCGTCAAAACGATCGATCTGGCTAATCATATCAATCAGCTTCCAATCAATATCTATACTAAAAGTATGTACTTTGTTTTCCATTGGGCAAATATAAACATCTTCTGCAATAAATGATACGATATGATACGATTATATTCGATAATGATACGATTTATGATGGAATATGCGCTCTAACATTTTCGCTAACGGGGTGGCCAGAGCGCGCCCACGAAGTGGGTGTGGCTTGGGTAGTGTTAGGCCGCGTGTGTTTTTATTTATCGTAGTGATACCTACAGCTATAAATTAGAATTTCCTCATCCTTTACTTGATAAACTAATCTATGTTCTCTGTCAATTCTACGCGACCAAAACCCGGATAAGTCATACTTTAATGGCTCTGGTTTGCCTTTACCTTCAAATGGAGTTCTTTGAATGTCTCGAATTAATTCGTTGATCTTTTTCAACATGTTCTTGTCATCTGTGAGCCAAGAAGTGTAATCTTCCCACGAGTTTTTAGAGAAAGTAATAATCATTTCTCTTCTATTAGATTCTTACGAACTTTCTTTCCTTCTTTGATTTGCTTAATTGACTCGTAAAGTCTATCAGCATTGGCTTTAGAACTTAAAAGATGAACTGTCTCCATTATTGAATTATATTCGTCCAATGAAATCATAACCGTTCCGTTCCCCGTTCCCCTTTTGATGATCAAGGTCTCATTGTTCTCCTCAACGCTATCAAGGAACTTTTTTAATCCTGTCCTAAATTCGGTATAGTTTGCAGCAATCATGTCTGTGGTTTTTTTAAGTTATTAATCAGGTACAAATATAAGTACTTATATAATAACTAACAAATATTGAACTATTTTGTTCAGCGGGTTCCTCACATGCCGCCTAACAGGTGGCTAGGCCGCGACCCTGAAAGGGCTGTGCTTTGGGTATTGTTAGGGGCGTAATTTTTTATTACAAAAAAGTTAGACCAATCTTCCGATCTAATCCCTTTTCAAAAATCCGTATCAAAGTCGATAATTGAATATTGCCCTTCGCATTCTCAATTTTTGAGATGTAGCTTTTTTTAGTACCGGCTTTATTAGCCAATTGTTCTTGAGTAAGATTGGCCTCATGCCTGGCCACTTTAAGCATCTCACTTACGATGAACATTTGGGCACGTTCTTCATATTCATTGCGACTATCAGTCCCAATCTTACCATGCTCTCTCTCTACTAATTCATCGAAATCCCTAATGTTATTATAGTCTGTCATCTTCTTCATTTTTTGGATTTAAAATACTCTTCCTTCAATCTCATAGCCCGATCAATTTCATCTTTTGGCGTTTTTTGAGTCTTTTTCTGAAATCCATTGAACAGAACAACCAATTGTCCTTGGTCAAAACAACAAAATATCCGATAAATGTTTGATTGGTACTCCACACGTACTTCACCTTATCCTTTACCTTGTCACCAAGGTCTTTATAGAAATCAACAAAGTAATCGCCGTAAAAAATTATCTGTCTTGCCATAGTTTAAAGTTATCCCCAAAGATAACATATTATTTCTGATGTTATCTTAAAAATGAACAGGAAAATGTTATGAACCGGATTTTATTATGCCCCCTAACGGGTGGATAGGGCGCGTGCGCCTTCAAGCGCATGTGGCTTAGTTGGTGCTATCGGCAGCTAATTTTTATCCATCAGTCGCCGCATAATACACATCCTAAGGACTTTAATAATTTTCTTATCTGTCGATGTTCAACATCAGTAATCGCCATCGTCGTGTTTAATTTTTATCTGTCAATCGCGAAAATCCGGCCATCATCTTTCATTATCTGACGAGATTTACATTTATGACTAGCAAAAGTACAAAATTTTATTCACAAAGTTGTATAGTTAATCAACTTTTGACTATCTTTGCATCATGGAGAGAATACTTAATATAACACCTGCATTTGAAGAATTTTATGGTTCGCTCAACGCCCGGATCATAAAGAAGGTGGATTATATTATTGATCAAATCCGCTATGAAAGGAATGTAAGCACGAAGTTTGTAAAGCACCTCGTCAACACTAACTTTTATGAAATGAGGATATCTGTGGACAATGAATACAGGGTCATTCTGTTTGCTACTGACAACTTAAATTTTATCAATGCGAATAGAATTGTTATATTAAACGGTTTTTTAAAGAAATCAACTGCTGATTACGACAAACAGATCGCGAAAGCAATTAAAATAATGGAGGACTATATATGAATACTATTAATGGAAAAAAAATCGATGTTGAGAAGTTGAAAAATCTTCCAACCTTTAACGAAGTCCTTGATCGGAAATATGGAGTGGTTGGTACTGCATCACGCGAGTTATTTTCAAAACAGGCTCGTGCTTATTATACTGGTCAACTAATTGAGGATGCTCGCAAGAGTGCACATTTGACCCAAGAAGAACTCGCAAAACGCTTAGGCGCAAACAAATCATACATCTCACGAATCGAGAATGGTAAAACTGAGCCCAAGGTATCCACCTTCTATCGCATCGCTGACGCATTAGGATTGTCCGTTGATCTGAATCCAATCAAAACCTAAGACCCACCCCAGAATCGGCCATTCGCTGAACTTGAATTTTCACACTCACCATCGTCTGGCCAAAACCTCACGATCTTTTCTTTCTTTCAAAATTGCAGTAACCAAAAATTGTTCGTCTCTTTAGTTGCCCCTAACGGGTGGATAGGCCGCGTGCAGCCCATTGCGAAGCATGGGCTGTATGTGGTTTGGGTGGTGTTATGGGGCATACTTTTTTATTCCTATAACTTCAGAAATAATGGTCAATTATCATGGTCACTAATTTTCTAACCTCTTTATCCATATCTGATATTCACCATCCTTTTTATCTGTTCTGGAATAAATCAGATATTCTTTATTGTGAGAGAAAAAGACATCTTTATATCGACCGTATTTATCAACTAGCACCCTAATCGGCTTTAATGAATTAATATCAATTTCAAGTATCTGTCCACAATACACGAGTGGAAAAGTACTTCCAATAACTTTCCCATAATCTACAAGGCTGACACTGTCAAGCAAATCAAATCTAGAATAATCAATTTCATTATTATTCAGGTTTGTTGCACAATATTTAAAATCCGAGATATTGAACAAAATCGAATCGCTATTTTTAGTCCAATATGGGTTGCTGTAGCAAGTCCAGTCCTTTTTAAGGAATTTCTTCACCTTTCCATCTATCGACATTATACACAAATTTTGCCCTTCACAACTGCTGGAATATGCATACATTATTTGTTTGCCAAGACTATCCAGCGTAGGCCACATTTCTGAACTTTGATAAAGGATCCATTGTTTATTTGGTGAAATCAGGAATTTACCATATTGATTGGGGGTACTTGTTATTTTTTCTTGAGTATTTGAATGTATGTTCTTTTTATAAATGTGTTCAGAATCCTTAAAATATGCAACCCATTCATCATTCAACCATTCGGGATAAAGGCACTCTTCATCAATCGCCATAAAGTCTGTACCATCTGTATTGATAATCCCAATTTTCTGGAATCCATATTGAAAAGCAATTCGTTTATCATTATCCGAGAATACAGGATTTGATTCGCTCACGTTCAATTTGGTCAGCTTTCTATTAAATACATCTTTAGCTATTGGTAAAGAGTCAAAATTAATGTTGGAATTTACGATAGTTCTATAAATTCTACCACCAATCATCGATTGAACCTCCATCCTTGCGAAAAAGATATTCTTTATCATCTTACCAGTTAGGGCATTTATTGCTTTAGTATCATAAGTCCGTTCTGGTACATCATCGCTAAGAAGACTATTTATCACCCATATCGAATCACCTTGTAGTTCTGCACTATATTCAGACAATCCCACTTTCAGTCCATTGTCTAAGGCAATGTCAATCGCCCTACCTTTTGAAATCAAGGATCTCTTGCCTAGCAATTGATTTGAAAGCAGTACTAAAGCAAAAAAAGTGATTAATATTCTACGGACCAGATTCATTGTTGTCTTAATTGACATGAACAATTTGATGATGTTTATATTACGGTTCTAGTATGCCCCATAACGGTGAGCCAGGCCGCGCCCACGAAGTGGGTGTGGTTTAGGCAGTGTTAGGCGGCGTGTTTTTTTAATCAAGATCTAAGACGATCAAAACATTTTCTTTTACTTTATCAATCAAGTCAGCAGGCAAATCACCAACTTTATTAACCAATCGTTTGTTGTCAATTGCACGAATTTGATCAATTAAAATATCACAGTTTTCACGAAGCTTTGTCATCCCTTTTTTTATGTGAACTCTCAAAATATCTGCATCTTTCTGAACATTCGTTGTTATTGGACAAATAATGGTCGAAGGATGTGGAATCTTGTTCAATAAGTTTGTCTGAATCACTAAAACCAGTCTTGTCTTACCTGGCTCTGTACCTATATGTGGATTTAAATCAGCAATCCAAATCTCGAATTGTTTAATGGACATTTTCAACCTCCTCGAATTCTTTAAGGACGTTCATAGACTCTTCCATAACCA
>Ga0209125_1003157_pt1 | contig 11693 bp, 10 predicted proteins | sample BarGraIncub1131A_FD_184503 | JGI IMG/M metagenome (GOLD analysis project Ga0209125, IMG submission 184503) | Arctic peat soil microbial communities from Barrow, Alaska - Barrow Graham LP Incubations 11-31A (SPAdes) (version 2) | ecosystem: Environmental > Terrestrial > Soil > Wetlands > Peat... | reverse complement strand
TCTACAATAACAAGCGATTACAGAAAAAATTAAGCGCCCTCAGCCCAATGGAATATCGGGCTTTGGCCGCTTAGATTAGTTTTATATTATTCCACTGTCTACTTGACAGGGGGCAGTTCAGAAAAACGATCTGGCTCGATATATTCCCCCACACATACTGTCACCCTAAAAAAGAATAACCAGCCCTAGAACCCGCTCATACCAAGGCTTTAATTCAGCCCCGATATAGCACTATTATCGTCTCCACGTGCCCTGTCTCTGAGATATAAATCTCCTAATTAAAGCTTGAAGCACGCATGGGCTGCTCGAACTGGATGCGCTTTTTTTTATCATGAAGGATACCAACTCCCCAACCAATATCCAAAGGTCCAAGTTTAGAAAGAACGTTACCCCGGCGGCGGTTTATACCCTTCTACGGTCTTAGATCATCCACTACCTTGACATACCCATGAAGCATTCCCATTCCGCATTGGAACGTGAAGTCCTTTGTTGGAGTTAAGAAAGGTGTTTCAATTTGATTTGCTTGTGATAAATCAAGCTGTCCCTGAAATTCAGGAAACGCTACAATGGTGTTGCATGAATTTAGCTTCTCAGTATTAAATTTGATTTTGAACTTAACACCCTTTTGCAGAACAATAACTGTAGGAGAATATCCCTGATCATTTACCGTAATAGTCACTTCCTGCTGACCATTTTCTACTTTTGCAACCTGTATATTATCTGTAGGAATCTTTGCAGTATGTCACTGTTGGAAACTTTACTTACATCCGATACAACCTTAATATTGCTGCTGATCATTCCCATCCAACAAGTGTAGGTAATATTCCCCTCTACAGCAGGTGTAAATACGATCAGATTATCACCGGGCCCAAGTTTTTTTTTAATACCATATTTAGGTACAGTCAAAATTCCATTGCAACTGGTTAAATCACTTTTATTTGCTTTAATTGTCCACTTTACCGGTATCCCTTTTTGAACAATAAACGGTGTATAGCTTCCAGAATCTAACGTGGTTGTGATCACTTGAACATTCCCTTCAATTTTCGAGACATTTCCAGAGGCTTCTGTCGAAGCATAAGCTTCACTCGTAAAACCGAAACCAGAAAGATTTAAACCCCTATTTAACATGATAACACCTAATGCTATTACAAGCACTGCACTGAATTTCATCATCCTGTGCGTAAATTTGCCACTTAGGAATGAACTAAGCGCTCCAAATCCAAACATTAATGGTACTGTTCCTAAGCTAAAAAATAACATGGAAGAAGCTCCTGCTATGAAGCTTCCTGTTCCTAAAGCATAAATTTGCATAGCCTGAAGTGGTCCACAGGGCATAAGTCCGTTAAGTAGTCCAATATAGAACGGGCTATTCTTGCCACTGTTATTATGGATTTTGTTACCGAAAATTCTTGGCATTCTGGGATTTAGTTTTCTTAACCAGGGAAATATGTTCAACATGTTTAGACCCATAATTACCATAAACACACCTGAAATAACCGCCACAATTCCTTTTGCTGTACCGGAAAAACTAATCGCAGAACCCAATGCCCCCACAATTCCACCTATGATTGTATATGATATAACCCTACCTGCATTATATAAAAGACTAGGTTTCATTTTTGAGATCTTGCTTGGATCGCTTCTTTCAAATCGATATGAAATACATTGTGAAAGGTTAATCCCTCCACACATTGCAATACAGTGAAGAGAAGTAAGCAAACCAACCACGAACAATATACCATAACCCATATTTGGATTTATTTGTGGTATATAGTTAAAGCCAATTGTATTTTTATTAATCAGATACAAAGCAACTATTATAATCCCAACACCTAAAAGCTGATTTACTGGAATAGAATCGTTTCTTTTAACTTTCGTTCCGGAATATGCAACAATATTTAGGTCATCAGGCTTTGTTATCACTTTATAATCCAGATTTTCAATCACTTCGATAATCTTATCAAGCTCTGTTATATTAAAATCATATGTTATATATACTTTGGAACTACTATACACTGCTTCGGCTTCTACAATGCCTTTCATCTTCTTTAAGGCATTTTCTATGCGTATCTCACAACTGGTGCAAGTCATTCCATCAATTTGCAGAACCTTACGAATTAATTTTTGTTCCATAATATACCTCCACGTTTCAACGTTACTTTGATGTGAAGATAATGTGAAAACAGGTCTTTATATCCTTGAATGCGACGGAACTTTTTCTCTACCATTACCACTTCGCCAGTTCTTTATCCTTCGAAAGACATTGTTTGCAAAAAAGCCACTCTTTTTACAAAATACCGAAGCTATTAGTTGCCATCGAGCATTGCCACTGAATATTACTTTGTGGATAGGGTAAAGTGCATACCAATAAATATTCTCAATAAACTCTGCTTTCCATCTGCTAATTAGCTGCGGACTATTAAAGAGATAGCTCGTCAAGTCATGGAGATGCGCTAATATTATACTCCATACTAGGTGTCCATCTCACTCAGGGTACTTTCCTCCCTGAGAACCTCCAAAACTATCTTCGCTTTTTCTTCGGAGCTATAGGTTTTTCTTTTCTTACTCATACTTTTTATTATCTTATTTTTTCAGTTCTGTGTCCAACCCCCTGGGTACATTATAGTAAGCCCTTTTGGTTTATAGAACGCTGTTTGTGGTACTATTGTCATTATAGATCTCAGAAGGGATATCTTAATTGACGAAGAACTATAAAGAATTGAATTTGAAAGCTTGAAAGGAAATGACCAACAAAGACCGATCACATCAGAATTGTGACTGGTCTTTGTTTCTACGCAAAAAAAGTGCCCCTCGCAAGGAGGAGCATAGTAGAAGAAGAAAGAGAAGAAAAGAATTGAGAAAAAGACTGTATGTGAACCGCTTAACTGGCGACTTGGATCAATTAACCATTGAGTTTAGTATAAAACATATTTGTTACCCTTCTTTGAACATTGTGTGAAGAATTTGTGAAGCATTATTATGGAAACCTTTGAAGAACTCATGATGTTAGCGCACGCGCCATATATTAGGCTAGTTCTAAACTAATGAAAGACAGTAAAAGTCCCCCCTTAGGGCTTTTACTGTCTTTCATAGCATGGTATAATCTTACAAAGGGAAGTCAGTGCAAAGGCGGTAATTGACATGGACTATAATTCCTTACTTCGTAAAAAAGAATTTTATCAAAAGCATAAAAGCGTTCTATCGGATTCTATTATGCAAAATTATAACCAGGCGTTTGAGATAGAATATACTCATAATTCCACGGCCATTGAGGGAAATACCTTAAGTCTCATTCAAACAAAGCTCTTACTGGAGGATCAAATCTCAGTTGGAGGTAAGAGGCTCAGAGAAATCTATGAAATTGTTAACCACAATAAGGCTTATCAATACGTCAAAACTTGCATTCATGAAGGGGAATCTCTTGTTGAAAAAACCGTCAAGGATATGCATGCAATTTTAATGGAAAACATTATAATTGGCGGTATATACCGAAATGTTGATGTTTATATTTCAGGTGCAAGGCATACTCCACCATCACCGAACGAGGCTTATAAACAGGTCAAAAATTTCTATGCTGATCTGCCCTACAAAACAGAAATGAATGGAATTGAGCTTGCGGCATGGTCTCATGCAGAGTTTGTGAAGATACATCCCTTTATTGACGGTAATGGCAGAACTTCGAGGTTGATCATGAATTATCAATTAATGGTTCATGGTTTCCTTCCAATCTCCATTGCAAAAGAAAGTAGATTGGACTATTTTGATGCGTTAGAGTGCTACGCTGTAGAGGCTAATTTGAAACCTTTTGTAGATTTTATAGGTGCCTTGGAGGAACAGAGACTTGACGTCTATATTAGAGCCATAGAGCAACAACAGCATCAAAATACACAACATATCTGAACATGTTGAAACTGCATAATGATAATAAATGAGAGACACAAACTACCGTTTGCGTCTCTCATTTATTATCTCTGCCAATCATTCTTTGACCCACTTGGCGACGATAAAATTAGGGTTCGTATTTTTTTGCTTTTCCATAGTTAGTGCTTGTTCTACAGAAGCTATCTCAGGTGGGAAATAAAGTGCTTTGCCAAGTTCCAGCCGTCCGCCGACCTTCCATTGACGAATTTCAGCTTCCGTATAAAGCCGTGCGTGCGCAAAAACGGATTCGGGTTTCGCCTCAGCTTTTCGACGATAGAAGTCGCTCCAAGAAGAGTCTCCCGCAATCACTCCAATCACTAGGCAACCTTTGGGCTCTAGATGCTCAAATAATCTCGCTAAAATCTCCTCCGGATTTGGCACGAACTCGAATGCGCTCATCGAAAGAATCCCTTGATATTTATCAAGTTGATCCATAATTTGAGTGATATCAGCGTTAAGCCACTTGACTTCATAGCCTAAGTTTGTAATTTTCTCTCGCGCTAGAGCCATCATTTTTTCAGATATATCTACCGCTGTGATCTGATAACCCTGTTGTGCTAGCTTCGTGGTGTATTGTCCAGTTCCACACCCTATTTCTAAGATCTTGGGGCCTGTTGGTTGAAAGAGCTGAAAGGCCAGGTCCCGCTCGACTTGATCGGCGACTCGTCCTATTTCCGTATCGTACCACTTGTCATAATCATCCGCGATCCGGTCAAACAATTCAATGGATATTTTAATCACTCCCTACTTTCGGTCGTTTTGCTTTTCCCTACAGTCCACCACAGCACATCTCGCTCATGACAGCTTTTAACCCACACGCTAAAGCGAAGTCTATGGTCTCATCCATTGGAAAGGCCAACGTATTAATGCCTGCTGCTATCAGTCCTCGTTCCAACCAAGCCTTTTGAGCATAGGGTCGAGCACAACCGAAACTTAGTTTCAGTGTAGGATTCCAGAGTCGTGTTTGAGCGGTGATTCTGATGATCTCAGCCGCATCGGGTCCAAGCACTCCGCCCATCGGAGTATTCAGGACAGGTCGTAAAGCCACTAACACCAACGTTTCCAAGGGATAGTCACTTAACGTCTGAATCAGCGCTTCTTCTCCCCTAATCTTCCCGTAGTTTAAGCCGATCACCACATGCGGGACGACATCTAAGCCCTCTGCTAGCAGAAGTTCTAAGGTCTCTTTAAAGTCATTTGGTTGGCGATCAAGATGATACACCTCTCGAATGGTCGCGGCATCACCGATCATATCCAGAAACACTTTATCAACCCCAGCCTGTTTCAAGCCAACGGCTATTTCCTTATCGGCTAAGCCAGTATGCACGTGAATGGTAAAGTTCAGTGATTTCAGATAAGCGATCGCCGGTAAAAAGGGCTTAAGGGGGACCTGGCCCTCTGGATTACAGCCTCCAGTAATCAGAAGTCCTGTCACGCCTTTTTCCCGCAGCTTAAGTCCGAGTTCCTTGAGCTTTTCCGGGGTTGGCGCTGGAATCATTCCCTTCAGCATGGTTCCCTGACAATGGTCACAGTGAAGAGCGCAAGAGTCTCCTGTGATGCTCACATTGAGGAAGCGGCGTGAATTAATAAAATTCTTACTATCATAGTGCCTGCCGCCGGGAACGGCAAAGTGGATGACATCAGGGAAGTTTTCCCGTCGCAGATTCCAGGCTTCTGTGAGTAGCTTAGATAATTCCGGGCTTTGATCTAGTTTCAATTCCTCCCTCAAGTTCAAAATCCTTCAACACCCTTCATGAGCCCGGTGTAGAGTTCACCCCTTATCTGCTCCACATCTTGTTTATTAGGAGCAAACGGATAATTAGCGAGGGTCTTACCTGGGCGTTCATTGCCATAGGGGCGATTACAGGCAGTTTCTCCATCGTGCCCGGGACAGCCGGACGTGCGGAAAGGTTGGCCGGAAGCGACAAACGCTTCGACTTTAATCCCAAAATCACTCACTTGTTCCAAACGATTAAAACGCATCGTTTTGGCCGTCGCCACATCATTCATAATGAGATAACGAGCTAATTGCATACGGCGGTATTGACCCAGCGCCGGTGCCGCTTTTTCTGCCATAGCACTGCCCGGTTCGGGATAGAAGGAAAACAGATGAACCACCGCGCCTATATCGTGGACTTGCTGAAAAGCAGAGACCATCTCTTGTTCGGTTTCTCCTAAGCCGACAATCAGATGAACGCTGACCTGACCGGGTCCAAAAACAGCCACACCTTTTCTTAAGATATCCCAGTAATGATCCCATTGATGAGGGCCCCGTACACCTTTTCCTCGGTATTTTTGGAAGATTTCTGGGGTCGCTGCGTCAATCGACACCCCCAGTTGATCAGCACCCGCCTCTTTGAGTTTTTGCAGGTCTTCTATCTTGTGGATCAGTGTCGGGGCACAGAGAATACTAATCGGCAAACTCACTTCGCGGTGTATTCGGGCGATAAGCTTTAACGAATCTTCAAAGGCTCTCTTATGAGTGATCATGGAGAGGCAAATTCGTTTCAAAGAGCTCTGATGTTGTTTCGTCCGTTCCAGGATGAGATCAAAGGAGTAGGTGGGCCAAGCAACACGGATGAACGTCGTCCCTTTGGTATTTTCTGAACGTTTTTGTTCCAAGCCGCAATAACCGCAGCGTCCCTGACAGCCTTCTTGGTAAGTCATCAGCAAGTTTAAGCAAGTCAGCTTGGCATTGCGGTAAAATAGACCGCCCTTTAAACCGAGCGTCATCGCGGCCGCAAGACTCGTTTGAAGTACCTCCGGACTTTCTAAACCAAGGTCTTCAATTTCTTGGGTAAGCTCACTTTGGAAAGGATCAGCGTGAGTATTAGACATTACAAGCCGCCTCCCTCTCAAGCTCTTGCTCTAACCAACCCTTGAGTTGCTCGACGGTCATTAGCTTTTGCCCTTTAGCGGAATAAGTTCTTATTTTAAAGAGCCAACCATCCCCATAGGGGTCTTGATTAATCAAGCGTGAGTTTTTCAGGACCTCCGCGTTCACCTCACAGATTTCCCCTGTCTGGGGGGCATAAAAACGTCCGACCCATTTTCCAGTTTCCAAAGACCCTACGGCCTCGCCTGCCTTCACCTGAGTACCGACTTCTGGCAAACTCAAGAATAAAATATCCCCCCTGGTGTATTGACCATAATCAGTTAAGCCGATCGTAATCGTATTTCCTTCTTTTCTGAGCCACTGATGGTGGTCATCATAGAGTAAGTCTTCTGGGAAATTCCACTCTCCAACCAACATATCCTCACCCTCTTTCTGTTGATCGTGTCCTATTCTTCCAAGGATCGCCACAGTAACTCAGTCACGTCTAAGACTTCAAGCGGTAATTTTTCTTGTCTTGCCGCCATTTGCAAAGTCTGGACACATTGCTGGCAGGCAGAGGTTAAAATAGTTGCCCCAGTTGCAACCGCTTCACGAGCCCGTTTCACGGCAATCGCTTGACTTAAATCCTTATCAACAGCCGCTAGATTCCCTCCACCACCGCAGCAGTCGGCCATTTCCCGGCGATGAGGCATTTCTACAAAGTTCAGTCCCTCTATGGCCTGTAAAATCTCTCGGGGCTCGTCATAGATTCCACTGTTGCGACCCAAATCGCAGGGGTCATGATACGTGACGGTTTCCTCTAGATTGCCAGGCATTAATTGCTTTTCTCGGATTAATCGAGCCATATACTGGGTCGCATGGAGCACCTCAAAGCCAAGAGCTTCCCCAAGGATCGTCGGATATTCGTGGGTCCAGGTATGATAACAGGAGGCACAGCCGGTGATTAAAGTTTTGACCCCGAGAGCGCGTACCTTTTCCACATTGTGCTCGGCTAATTCTGTGACTTGTTGCGAGTTGCCCGAAGCGATCAGGGGGAATCCACAGCACCATTCGTCACTGCCTAAAACGGTATAGTTAACGTTTGCTCGGTCTAGTATGCTCACAATACTTTCGGAAATTCCCACCGACATCGGATAGAAGGAAGACACGCAGCCTACAAAGTAGGCGACCTCACTGCCAGCTTTTGAGACTTCTACTTCAACATCATCGAGATCTTCCGCCCAGTCAAGGCGAGATTCATTCGGGAACGTACTGATATTGTGGGTCGTTTTAAGTTGCACGGCCATCTGTTTTAAGTTAGGATGTTCCATGCCTCGAGCCGTTAAATCTTCCCGCAGATCCAACCAAAGCTCACGGGTATTAATTCCAGCGGCACATATTTCCGCACATTTACCACACAGCGTGCACTCCTGCAAACGCTGGGCATATTGCTCGGTCGCTATTTTCTCTTTATGTTTCAAGAAAACCTCTTTGGCTAAAGCAATTTTCCTGCGTGGTGCAGAGGATTCCCAACCAATTTCTCGGTAAACGGGACAGACACTTCGACAACTGCCGCAGCTTCCGCAGATATAACTGGTTTTGGCGATTTGCTGATGAAGTTCTTCCATCGTTTTCATTGTCCTTTTCCTCCTTTTTGGATTTTGAGGACCAACGGTCGAAAGAGTCCAATCATGATCATCCCAAAACCAAAGACAGTGCTGTTCAAAATAATATTCGGGGGATTGTAACCCTTTCCGGGATTGAGCATAGCGTGGGGATCGACCGCATGTTTGCGCTGGAGGCGACGGTCTCTTTCTTCCTTGGTATATATTTTTTTCAAATAAGCCGTATTCCAAAAGCCAATGACGTAGGGCTTACCACCCAAGCTGTTTCCTAACTTGTAAAGGTTACTGGTGAAACTAAGATCGACGATGTAGCGGATCAGGTTCAGTTCATCGGAAGGATAAAGAACCATCACCAAGGCCGTGTCCGGAGACACGAGATGGGCATACGTAACGCACAGGGTATCGGTCTTTTGACCCAATTGTCTTAACCTGGCATAGAAGGTTGCAAATTGACTGATCGGGAGTGTTATTTCTGCCGCTAGGAGGGAAGGCAGTGTTTGTTCTAGCCGCAGAGATTTAAACCGATCCTTCCATTCCTCGGCGCCTACGCCCTCTGGTAGCAAAGTCCCACTTAATAATTCGACTTGCTTTGTAATCTGAGCAATTGCTTGATCCACGTCGATCCGCTTACCCTCTAGATCAATTTCCAAGCTGTACTTTCCTGAAGGGATCTCAGGAGCATAGCCTGCTTTTTGGAGCGTCATAATGAATTCCGGACTACTAAAATGAACATTGTACAAAGCTGTAAAATGTTTTCCGCCCAGCCAAGACATCATTGCACCCGTGTCAGTCTCATGATTAAAGACGGCAAGTAAGTGTTCTTCTTTTTCTGGAACGTCACGCACCAACAACTTAATCTCTGTGATAATTCCACGGGTTCCTTCAGTGCCCATCAAGTCATTAAATTGCAAGTCTTCAGCTCCCTTGTTCCGAGCAGGGCCTTTGTCTGGTCGTGATAATTCCACGATTTCTCCCGTGGCTGTCACACTCCGTAGGGCCATCACTTGATCGTGAACTGAACCATAAGGGACAGAACCGATGCCCAAGCCCCCCATGGAAACCCAGCCTCCGATGGTCGCGGAGGGGGCACTGCTAGGGCTAGAACAAACCGCACAGCCCTGCTGTCGCAATCCGTCATCGAGGTCTTTCCAAGTCATCCCTGCTTTGACCCACACCATTTTTTGATGGCTCCCCGGGTCTAGCTCAATTTCTGAAAATCCCTGGAGGCGATTCGTATCGATCACTAAACCGCTCTTCATCGGAATGCAATTAAAATAAGCTGTAGAGCCTCCACCCCGCACAGTGATCGGCATGTTTGCCTGCCTTGCCCACTTGATGACACTTGAGATTTCTTCAGCCGAGATGGGCTGAACCACGGCTTTCGGTAGGGGATTTGTGAGTAAATTGACCAAAATAGCGGGGACATAGGCGACATCTTTCGTATAGGGGGCCAGTTCAAAAGGATCCGTTGTGGCCCTTTTTTCCCCACATATTTTCTGTAAAGCTTGTTCCATGACTACCCCTCCTTACCAGGGACATTCTTGGCAATTTCTCCCTTAATCCACTCTGCGACTTTCGCGCCATCCATGAGCTTAGCTAAGTCTTCTTGGAGATTACTCGGTTCAATCACCGCAATCCAACCAACGCCGTAACAATCCTCGTTCATCTTTTGAGGCTCATGCAATAACACTTTGTTCGCCTCGATGATCTTACCGGCTAGGGGGACTTCGATACGTCCCGCCCACTTTCCGGACTGCATAGAGCTGAGAAGCTTACCGACGATGACGTCTTTACCGACCTTGGGTAGTTTGACAAACGAGATATCTCCCGCTAATTTCTGAGCAAAATCATTCATGCCTACTCTGACTAAATTTCCTTCGACTTTCACCCAGGCATGGTCTTCAGTATAGTAAAGGTCCTCCGGTAAATTGTACCCTTCAATGATTGCCATACTTTCCACCTCCATTATGGTTGTGCATGATAGGAGCTTCGGACTAAGGGTCCACTTTCTACTTTTTCAAAACCACGCTCTAGCGCCTGTTCCCGGTACCAAGCAAACATATCTGGAGAAATGTATCCCATGACGGGCAGGTGCTTCGGCGTCGGTTGTAAGTATTGACCGAGGGTCAAGTAATGACATCCGGCCGCGCGCAAGTCCTCCATCACACGACAAACTTCCTGTGTTGTCTCTCCAAGGCCCACCATTAAACCACTTTTCGTTTTGATCGTTGGATCCATTCTTTTAATATCTGCCAAGACCTTCAGCGAGCGCTCGTAATTTGCCCCTGGCTGCACGTGAGGATAAAGCTTGGGAACCGTTTCAATATTATGACCGATAACGTCTGGCTTCACGGCAACAATCGTTTCCAGCGCTTGCTCTGAGCCCGCTAAATCAGGAATCAACAGTTCAATACTTGTTTTGGGTGTCTTTTGGCGCAAGGCTCTAACAACTTGGGCAAACGCCTCGGCTCCGCCGTCGGGTAAATCATCGCGCGTCACCGAGGTGATGACCGCGTGTTTCAGGTGAAGGGTTTTGACGGTTTCCGCCACTGCGTCCGCTTCTGCCGGATCGGGAAGACAGGGGATCCCTTTGCTGACTGCGCAGAAACGACATCCCCTCGTGCAAACGTCACCGAGTATCATAAACGAGGCAGTGCCTAACGTGAAGCATTCAGCCGCGTTGGGACAACAGGCTCCCTCACAAACCGTATGCAAGCGGCCCTTTGCCAAAACCCCTTCCATCGTTTCCATCACACCCGCCTGAGGCGCCTGAACCGTTAACCAACTGGGTCGGAAAACCGTTGCTTCCAGGCCGTCAGCCGTGAGCAATTGCTCCACAGCTTGGGAGGGCGGTTGAATTTCCCATTGAAATAGTGCACACATTTGTTCAATAACCCTATTCTTCACCTCTGAAAGAGGAATTGAGCGGTTCAGCTCTTCTGTCATTGACGTCATTTCCACACCGGATAGGCCGCAAGGGACAATGCTCTTAAAGTGAGATAAATCAGGGTTGACATTTAGTGCAAAGCCGTGGATGGTGACCCAATGAGATACCCCTATGCCAAGGCTGGCAATTTTCTTCTCCCCAACCCAGACACCGGGGAACCCAACCCGTCGATCCGCTTTAATTTCAAAGGTCTCCAGCGTTTTGATCAGCACTTCTTCTAAGTTATGAACCAACAAATGAACGTCTTTTTGGTATTCCTTGAGATCTAGAATGGGATAGCCTACAAGCTGGCCGGGACCGTGGTAAGTAACATCTCCCCCTCTTTCAATCTCGAATACCTGGAATTCATGAGCAGCGAGCCATTCTTCACCCGCTAAGATATGGT
>Ga0209125_1003156_pt1 | contig 11695 bp, 7 predicted proteins | sample BarGraIncub1131A_FD_184503 | JGI IMG/M metagenome (GOLD analysis project Ga0209125, IMG submission 184503) | Arctic peat soil microbial communities from Barrow, Alaska - Barrow Graham LP Incubations 11-31A (SPAdes) (version 2) | ecosystem: Environmental > Terrestrial > Soil > Wetlands > Peat... | reverse complement strand
ATTGCCGCCTATAGGCGGTAATCCCCAAATAATACCAGGAAATCCAACTATTATCGGCAACCGCCTGAATGTCCTGATGGAAAACGAAGACAAATCTATTATGGATTTTGCAAAGGCTTTCAAGGCAAAATATCCTGATGAAAAATATAAAGTTGTGTACTACGACAATGTGGTAAAGCGTATGCAAATCGAAATTCCCAAAGAAGAACGCGAACAATTGAAACAGGAAATTCCTGCGAAGTTTTCGCCTGAATATGAACTGTTTGTTTTTGACGAAACATTATTTGATGACGCATATACTCCTAATGATCCGGCTTTTAAGGACAATAATAAAGCTTGGTACCTTCACGCTATTAAAGCCCCGCAAGCATGGGATATTACTCGTGGGTCCGAAAAAGTTACGGTTGCCATAGTAGATAATGGTTTTAATCTCAAACACCCCGAATTAAGCAGCAAAGTTGTGCAACCTTATAACGTTTGGAAACACTCGAAAGAAATTTATCCCCAGAAGATTGACCACGGAACCCACGTAGCAGGTACTGCATTGGCCATTGCCGATAATGGAATAGGCATTTGCGGCATTGCACCCAACTGTAAATTTATGCCCATTCAGGTTGCAGATGAGCGGGGAATGATGACTACTACTTCTGTTTTGGATGGAATTCTTTATGCATTATATCAAGGTGCTGACGTAATAAATGTGTCATTGGGTAGTCAATTTAAAGAACTCGCTCAATTTCCGGAAAGTGCCCAAAAGGATTTAATAAAAAATCATTTTAAAGAAGAAGAACGATTATGGCGTGAAATAATGAGAATTACTGCGAACCACAATTCGACTATAGTGGTTGCAGCAGGAAACGATAATGTGTTGGCTGGTATTGATGCTTTGCAACGCCCAGAACTATTCATTACCGTTTCGGCTGTAGATAAAAACAACCAAAATTTCACTAAAGCCAATTTCAGCAATTATGGCAATTATTCAACTATTTCTGCTCCGGGTGTAGGTATTTACAGCACGGTTGGCTCTAATAATTATCAGATAATGGACGGTACGAGTATGGCGGCGCCCATTGTTTCGGGTGCTGTTGCATTGATGAAAAGTATAAAAAACGCTCTCACCACAAAACAAATTATTTGCATTTTACAAAGCACAGGGTTACCTACTCAGGGCAATATAGGCAAGTTAATTCAGTTGGATAAAGCCCTGCAAAAGGTTAAGTCGGGCGAAGTGGTGGATTGTACGCCAACACCTTCAACCGGAGATGTTCAAGTACTTTTAAATTGGAATAATTACAATGACTTAGATTTGTGCTGTACCGACCCGCAAGGAGAAACAGTTTGGTTCAAAAACAAAAGAGTAGCAAGTGGCGGGCAACTCGAAATTGATATGAATGTTGAGTATCCCGACAGCAAAACTCCTATTGAAAACATTTATTGGGAACCCGGTGGCGCACCGAACGGAACATACAACGTTTATCTTTTGTATTTCCGCAGACACGAATCTGCGATTGATGAAACGCCTTACAAAGTTAAGGTCAAATATGAAGGAAAAACAGAAGAATACAGCGGCGTGATAAAGAAAGAAGATAACACAATTCATATTTGCACTTTTACTTTCGGAACGACAGGAAACAATCTTCAAAATCCATACACACCACCTGCAAATAACAGACGCTCGCAATTAGAACAAGAACGCGACAGTTTACAACAGGAATTGGAAAGAGTGAATAATGAATTGCACAGAATTGGGAATAGCAGATAAACTCTTGAAAAATATATCATTTAATAACCTAATAGAAATTAGAAAATAATATGAATCAATCAAAATTTTCATTAGCCGATTTGCTTACCCTGTTAGCGGCTATTGCTTTTGGTTTCGAGTGCTTTCTAGGCACAAACTTTTACACGTTGGGTAATTCTGCACAAAGTATCATTCTGGCGGTTATTATCACAGTGGTATTGAGTGGAACTGCACTTAGCGCAAAATTGCTGAAACGCACAAGCGGCAATTTCAAAACCTGCTTTGTTTGGGAAAGAATTTTGCTGTTTTTGTTTACTGGTTTGTTATTGTTCTTTGCATATTCTCCATTCCCGCACTATTTTGTGGTCTCGAGGCAAAAGGCTGAAATTCAAGACAAACTTTCCTTAAACATTACGCAGGCGGAAAATATGTTCTCAAATTATGAACACTATGCCGAAACACGAGAAAACCTCTACAAAAGCAAATTGCGCAGCGTTGTTGCTTCCAAAAACATCAATCCTAGCGAATACACCGAATACGGTTTTGCAAACAATGGTATTTCTGACGACAAACAAATTGATAACAAAATTTTTACAGTTCACGCCGATTTGTTTCCAACCAACTACTCAGATCCAAACAACAAGAATGGAATAAAGGAAGTTGCTATAACCTGGCTTTCTGATGCCAAAAATAAAATAGCAGGTTGGAAACCGATAGGCATTGTAGGCGTAGTGAACGAAGTTGAGCAGAATTCGAATGAATGGCTGAACAAATTGGTAGAGCTTTCTGCCGTTCGCGAAAAAGGCGAGCAAGCTGAAGATTTTGAGTATCCGCTCTCGTTTGAAAACGTAAAAAATTATTTTTCCACATTGGGAAGACCGATGCCTCTTTCAATTGGATTGGCAGTAGTGGCATACTTGCTGATGCTGTTATCGTATCTGATTTCAAAAAGAAGTACCAAAACGATAGTCGGTACAGTCAAGGGCAAAGGCGAATTTGATATTGAATATTAATAACAATAGTATAATGGAGAAAAAAGACTACCTAAGCAAAATAGAAGATTTAACCTCCGAGCAAATTGCTGAAGGAATTTCTGGTGGAATTGTAACTTTCGACGAACTGAAAAAGACAGGTGAATTTGGTCACGATAAACAAAAAAGTGTAAATACACTTTTAAAGAAAATAGATGACGATACTTTTGCTGCTGCCGATACAGTATCGGCAATGAGGAAATATTTATTGGTATTCCCTGCTGGAAATCACGTAATTGAAGTACAAGAAAAAATTCAGCAGATACAGGATAAAGAAAATGCCGAAGAAAGAAGGCGACAAGAGCGTGAAAAAATGCTCAGAGAAATAAAAGAAGACATAAATGAATACGATACCGACGATATTATTAGAAAATTTAGCAGCGAGGTATTAGACGATTTATGCAATCAATTGGGTATTGATGCTCAAATGATTAAAAATTACAAAGAACCGGTTCTTAAGTTCAATGATATACCAAAAATCGAAAGTGATATACCTGAGGGTTATACCGATGTTTTCTTTTGGGGTATACCTTCTTCGGGCAAAACCTGTGCATTATCGGCTATTTTCAGTACCATAAAAAAAGATTATTCAATGGAAGCGCCCGATTGCGATAAAAAATTCGGTGCAACCTACCGCGACAGTTTGATAAATATTTTTCTAAACGGTTATGGCTATCTGCCAGGACGTACTAATATGGACAGAACACAATATATGCCTTTTCTCTTTTATCAACGCGGAGAAAAAAACAAACGCAAAATATCGTTTTTTGAGTTGAGCGGCGAGGTTTTCAAATATTTTTACGAAGTGGCTAATAACATTCAAATAATTAATGATTTCAACAGAGAAGATATTGAAAAATCATTTCAAACACTTGAATTATTACTAAAAAGCAATAATCAAAAAATACATTTTTTCTTTATCGACTACAATCAGGAAACAAAACATACAACCGACATTAACGGTCTTACACAAAGTAACTACTTGGAAGCAGCAGCAACATATTTCAGAGATGCGAAGGATAAAGATAATAAACCGGTTGATATTTTCAAGAAAAAAACCGATGCTGTTTATGTCGTAGTTACTAAATCGGATGAAATACGAGACCATGATAGGTCTGTAAGTGCAAAATTGTTCCTGAACGATAATTTCGGCTCGTTTATGGACGTTTTGAAAAATCAGTGCAATAAACATTCTGTTGATTTCAAAGTCAAACTGTTTTCTATTGGCGATGTGTATTTCAAAAAAATTTGTAAAATCAACCGTGTTTATTCAACTGATATTATCAACGATTTGTTGAAACGAATTAAACCGGTGAGCGACAATAAATATAGAAAGTTCTTTAACAGTTAAAAAAAGATGGATATTGTAGTACACGGGACAAAAGGAGGATGCCATATTTTTACTCCAAAAAAATTATCTGGGTTATTCGATGCAGGTGCTGGGGAGGGTGTTGCAGCCCTCGGTCAGCAGGCGTATGCTATTAGTTTTAAGGATAATAATACCATTTTCTCAAGATATGAAATTATTAAGGATGTAAGAGGAGATAAACGAACAGGTTTTGTTGCTTATTCGCTATTCTTGCCAAACAACAAGAAATTGTCAGGCATTGATATCAGAAACCTGTTAGACAGGGTTTCAGACGAATATCGTAAGGAGGGATACATTGATGATAATAATAATCTTAAAGATGAAAGAGAAAATTGGGCATTTCTCGACCGCATTTCAAACGAATACCAAACAAAACTTTCCACTGTTTCATCTGATAATGCCGAAACCCTTCAATCTGGTGCAAAAGACGCTGCTTATATATATTACGATGATATTGAAGTCCTGCAGAAATACTTCGATGAGCGCGATCAGGTAGAATACAGCCCTTTCAAACTAGTATTTTTTGTAGAAAGCGATTTGAGAGGTACACCCGCAGATCCTCTGAATGCCTTGCGACATTCAGAAAATGACCTCACCGGTAAGATTGATTTAGAAAATCCGAAATACAATTTACTTTTCAACACCATTACAAAAGGTGGGGTTAGAATTGAAGTTAAAGTAAATGGCAGTACCCTTTCAAATAAGAACAAAATCAAGCGGAAAAGCGAGTTAGAGATTACCTGGTCTAAGCAATATTATATAGCGGTTCCACAGCAAGGTAAATGCTTCGAAATTGATCCTAAATATATTGTTTTAGATAATGATGAAAAGACCATAACTATAAAAGAGATTGATCTAGAACCCGAAGAAAAAACTATTACTTTCGAAATAAAAGACCGCAAAGGAAATCCAGTGACTGATACCGAAATTCAAATTGGCCCACTACCTTGGAATAAAATTAGACATCCAATCGCAAAATTGCCATTTGAAGGAGAAGATATTGGAAAGTATTGGACTGTTTTAGTAAAAAAAAGTGATAGCTTATTTTCAGACACTGTTACTTTTTCTCCCGAAAATCAAGTTGGTTCATTAATATTATATTTAAAAGAGAGAAAAAAAGTTGAAATAATTGCAACGAATGACGAAGGCATTGTAATTGATTTTACAGTTATGATTAGTGGAAAAGTTATTAATAGCAATACGACCGAAATTGAATTTATTGACGATGAAATAGATAAAACGTGGAATATTGAGATTTCAAAAAATGATAAAAGCGGTTTTTTTTCAGGCAAAGTTCAGTTTTGCCCAAATGATGGCAACAAGGTTTATATACCACTTAAAAAGAGTACGTATTCCCAACCAACACAGAAATTATACAGTAATGACGCCGGCGAACACGGAACGAAATCACCTAAATATCCGGGATACTCAGCCAGCGGTAATGGAAACGATTTAAGCGCTCAATACAAAAAGAAAGAATCCTCTTTTAACAATCCAAAAGTAATTGCAGGTTTAATAGTTGGCGCTATAGTTCTCGGTCTGGGTATATTGATGTTTATTTCATTAACGAAATCACCTCCAATTGAAGAATTCCAAATACAGCAGTATGTCGAAGGTGATGCATTGTTACTCGAACAATTGACTAGTTATAAAACAAATTGGGAAAAGCAAAAGCCTGGAGTATCGGAAGAAGGAGGAGGAATACTCAGCTTATTGAGCGGCAGCAAAAAACAAACAGACTCAAAAGAAAAAAGAGAATGGAACAAAGTTTTGAAAAGCATTGACGACGCGAAAAATAAAAGAGAATTGGTTGAGGCAGCGAAATTTGCAGAATTGAAAAAATTACCATACTCTGATAAACAGAAAAAATTCAAAAACGCAGTCGATAAAATTGATAGTGTCAGATACCCAGATGTTAGAAACCAATTAGGCGATGTTTCTAAATTAACGCTAAATCAAATTGCAGATAAGATCAATACTATTTTAATTCAAAAAGTAACGACGAAAGTACCAAATGAAGAGCAGAGGGCAGAGCCTCAAGATAATCATATAAGGTCGAATCCAACGAAAAATAGCCAAACTGGGCTACGGGCAGCAACTAAACCTGCCTCGCCTTCACCATCAACTACATCAGAGTCCAGCAGTTCTCTTCAATCTGAATTTTGGAAATTGGTAAATAGTGGAATCGAAACCAAAGAATCGTATGACGATTTGTTTAAAAAATCTGGCTGGGATCAAACTTATAAAACGTTCTACAACAATTATTTGAATAATAACCTTAGCCGGAATGGCAAAAAAGGATTTGATAAATTCATAAAAATTCCTAAATCGGAAAGAAATAAAGCAAAAGAATTAAAAGGATTAGAATATTTAATGAAACAAATTCCATAATATGAAAGCGTTAAAAATCAGTTTGGCCGCAATTGTCATAGCTGCAATTGCATTATTCATATTTAGTTCGCTGGTAACAATCATCAATCCGCCTAGAATTTCTATGCCCAAAAATCAGTTTACCGAACATATTGAAAAAGATATTAATGCCCTGGGCAAATTTCCAAATATTAAATTTTGTAAGGAAGAAAATGATAATATTAAGTTTCTAATAGATGATTACTGCAAACCTCACCCTCCCCAATACCCTTATGGTCGTTTGGGCAATACTCAATCTGAAAATGACCAGTGGAAAGAAAATCTTACGAAAAATCTCTATTCCGCTTATGCAGACAAGTTTATCAGTCAGGCGATTTTTGTGTTTCGAGGATCTGAGTGGAGAAACGATGACCTGAACTTTATTCGCAGCGAATATCAATCACTTCGAAATTCGAAATTACTCGAAAAAGGCAGCCCAGTGGATAAAAAATTCACGGAAATTCAAACCGTTTTTAGTAAGTACGATGAAATTGCTGGTTTTATTTCTACCTGCAATGGCTTCTCATATTCGGCTTTCGGTTTATCCGATCGATTTCCGATTTCGGAAGTACAAGGTAAGATTTCGCGGGCTACAACATTCCAAAACAACCATTTAGAAAATGAGTTTGTCAATAGCTGCAAACGTCTGCACGATGGACTGAAAGAAATTCCGCAAACATTGTTCAGAGCACATGTCAGGTATCTGGACAATAAAGTCAGCAAATGGTCTAATTTATATTCCAACTACAAATCGCAAAGTGACTATGTAAACAATCTTTACTCACCATTGAAAAGCGAGATCGAATCATTGGATAACGATACTTACAAAGTTGGAAATTTTGATGGCGAATACAAAAGGGTATTGGACAAATGGAGTGACGACAATACAAAAGCATACACATACAGTTATCCAACAAGACATTAAAGCAAGCATGTAATGAAAAAAATAATCGTTCTATCATTGATTTATTGCGCTTTTTATCCTGCTTATTCTCAGGATTGCTTTGATAAGCTTGCAAAGCAGGCAGTTGTAATTGACAGTTTACAAAAGGTTGTCAAAACTGAAAAAGGTAACAAGGAACATTATATAAATGATTATCAGAAAAACAGCGAAGTATTACGCGATTCAATAAAAACGTTAAATTCAGATTTGTTAAAATTGGAAAAATTCAAAACTGACAAGAAAATCATTGATGTCCAACTCAAACAGAAAAACGACTCAATAACTTCGCTGAAAAATCAAATTTCCGAAAAAAACCAGCAGAGTTCTATTGAAAAACAAAAGGTGGAAAAGAGATTACATGAAGAAAAGGAGAAAGGCAGAAATGAGGCACTGGATGACATAATCAATAGTTACAAAAACAAAAAGCTTGACGATTTGATAAAGTACTCAAGTAAATTATCGGTTCAACGAGATTTGCAACTTGTAGGCAACAATGCGGAAATTAAACCGATTTTATTCGATTTAGAAAAGTTTTTCCTTGCAATAGAATTGCTTGCACAAAAATTTGATGCTGCGCAAATTAAAAATGCACAGATACTGTTAAATCAAATAAAACAGCAATCTTCATTGCTTGAAAAGATCAAAGAAAATCTCGAATACTATAAGGATTTTAATGGCGAACTCAAAAAAACAATAGAGAAACTCATTGACTTGGACAAGCGGAAAGTTGCTGCCAATGATGCAGTAATTCAGAAACTGAAATTTAATGATATCGTATCCGAACTAACAAATTATATGTACAATTATTTCGAATATGGTAATTATCCATATTTGTCGGATATTGTTTTAGAAATTATAAAACGCAAAAAGCTTAATCCAGATGCGGATATTTCAGATTTATTGAAAAAATTACAATAAAAATAAATTGAAACGAATAGCTATATTATTATTTACTTTTATTTCTGCGTTATCGGCAAATTGTCAAACCAATCTGCTGGACGGAGACCGTTGTTTTGATAATGGCGATTATACTTGTGCAGTGACAAAATACAATGAAATATTCAAACTGACAAGCGGAAAAGACAAACAGATTGCCGAAATAAGACTTTCGCGGGCAAAGTGGTGCGCCAACCATATTAAAGCTGCCAATCAAGCATTTACCAAAAACGACTATAAAACGTCAAAAGAAAACTATCAAAGTGTTTTGGATACCAATCCGAACGACTCATACGCAAAAGAACAGTTGGTTAAATGCAATAATATCCTTAATCCACCTGCTACGACATTAACCCTTTCAAAGGAAAATTTCTCCTTTCCCTCATCCGGTGGAAGCGAAAGCATATCTGTAAATACCAATGCAGATTCCTATTCAATCAATATGTTGCCAACTTGGTGTTCGGCGCAGAAATATGCTGAGCATTTCGTTGTTACTTGCAATGCAAATTCTGGAAGGACAATAAGAACCGACTATTTTTCAGTTACTGCCGGAGACAAAACTGTTCGAATCAATCTTATGCAATCAATAAACATAGGAATTGAGCAAAGATACTCTGAAATCAATCTTCATGATTATAATGGCTTCATAAATATCAATTTCGATGCCATGAACGCATTAATAAAAAATTATAGGGGAAAGGGGGAAATTCGGTATTCGACACTAATTCAGTTTGATCAACAAGGGATCAATCTTAGTGATATTAAAATTCATTCAACAAGTAATAATAAGTACAACACATTTTTAAGTAGTATCAAACCTTATGAACTACCACCAAGCAAGATTTCAAACATCTATATTCCTACCAAGGAGACTGTAACTTATAATCTATCTTGGGAAACATCAATAATAAAAGCAGTCGTTAAATTTCGAAATATTAGGGTTAGAAATTTACAGAAAATTGACTCTAATCAGAATAGTTATATCGCAACATATATCTCTCATCAAAATTTCAAAAGTGGTATCTATACTTTTAATTCAACAAAAAAAATACTGAATGATAAAAGCTTTTCTGATTTAGTTCTAATCTCATTCACTAACAATAGCGGTCCGATGAATTTTTTATATTCCGTTTTAATTCCCGGACTTGGAACAAGAAAAGTTACTGACGGAGTTAAGGGTAAGGGTAGAATGGCACTTTTTCTTTTATCGGCAGGAATTTCTGCAGGGAGCAGAATTTATTCCCTAAATCAACAGAATGAATATTTGAAAGATCCTGCAAAGGGATCTACATTCTATTCAAATTCAGATATTGCCAATAAAGTATTTATAGTAAGTGGTGGTATTGCTGCAAGTGTTTATCTGTACGATATATTTTATGTATTTGGTAGAGGGATCAAAAATCTTCGGGAAAATAAATCATTTAAACAAGGATTAAGTGTTAGACCCGTTATTCTGGATGAATCACCTTTAAAACCAGAGAATTATGAATAGCTTAAATAGAATTCTTTTATTGTGCTCATGCTGTTTAGTCATGTCATGTGATTTATCTTTTTTGACTTGGGACATGCCAATGCTTGCATCAGTAGAGACCACAATAGCAAGTCAAGTCTTAGGTGTTTCAGCCCAGTGTGGAGGTACGATAATCTCCGATGGTGGATTAAAAATAATAGAACGAGGTGTTTGTTATGGCACAACACATAATCCTACAATTTTAGGTCTAAAAGTCTTAAGCGGTAATGATTTAGGATCTTTTACGATCACTGTAAATGATCTTACGATGAACACAAGCTACTACGTTCGTGCTTACGCAACAACGAAAATTGGAACTGCATATGGAGATGAAACGACTTTTACAACGGCTGGATTAGCTTCATTAACAACTAATGTTATTTATTCAATATCATCAACCAGTGTAATAGGTGGAGGTAATATAACATCTACTGGTGGTTTACCTGTTACCCAAAGAGGAATATGCTGGAGCATTTCAAAAAATCCCACAACATCAGGCACAAAAATTGTCTCAGGTTCAGGCATTGGGCAATTCAGTATTTCCATTACTGGACTAATACCAAATACTACATATTATGTTCGTGCCTTTGCAATAAGCACTGCTGGAACCTCTTATGGAAATGAAGTTTCATTTATTACGGCAAGCTTACCCAACCTTACTACGTCAACCGTGAGCCTGATAACCCAAACAACTGCACAATGTGGCGGATTAATTATTAGTGCAGGAAGTTCAAATGTTACTATAAGAGGAGTCGCCTATGGGACATCTCCAAATCCAACAACTTCAAATAGTTATACAACAAGTGGAACGGGAATTGGAAGTTTTGTATCTACCATTACTGGTCTAACTGCAGGCACAACTTATTACATTCGAGCTTATGCAATAAATAGTTTTGGTACTGCGTACGGAAATGAGATCAATTTCAAAACATTATCACCGACACTACCAACATTAAATACTTCGGCAATTTCATCAATAAATGTTTATTCAGCAATATCTGGTGGAAATATTACAAGCGACGGTGGTAGTCCTATAAGCGAAAGGGGTATTTGCTACAGTACAACGTCAAATCCGACTACATCTAATAGTAAAATACTTAGCGGCACTGGGAAAGGAACTTTTACCTCCAATCTAACTGGACTCATTCAAAATACTTCATATTATGTAAGGGCGTATGCTGTGAATATTGTTGGAACGGCATATGGTGAAATATTGAATTTCAAAACAATTCCAGCTTTGATATTAGGGCAAAATTACCAAGGGGGACTCATATTTTATCTAGATGCAACTAAAGAACATGGGTTAATCTGTGCTCCAACAGATCAATCTGGCGGAGCAATTTGGGGATGTTCTGGCACTTCCATCACAAACAGTAATGGTACATCAATTGGAACTGGACAAGCTAATACTTCAGCAATTATTTCCGGATGTGCCACCACTGGAATTGCAGCTCGGATATGTAATGATTTAATTTTAAGCGGTTATTCTGACTGGTACCTACCTTCTCTTTCTGAATTGGGCTTAGCGTTTTCAAACCTAGCGGCAAAAGGACTTGGCGGTTTTCAAAGTACTTACTACTGGTCTTCTTCACAGTATTCAAGTACCAGCAGTTACTTGCAATACTTCTCAAACGGAAATGCATATACAACGTAAGCCTTCGGTCTGATACATATTGTTTGCCATTTGCTCACTCCCTACCTTTGTTGAAAAACCAAAGATGAAAGGGAGAAAAACTTTAGCAGAAGCAGCGGTGAT
>Ga0209125_1003155_pt1 | contig 11695 bp, 12 predicted proteins | sample BarGraIncub1131A_FD_184503 | JGI IMG/M metagenome (GOLD analysis project Ga0209125, IMG submission 184503) | Arctic peat soil microbial communities from Barrow, Alaska - Barrow Graham LP Incubations 11-31A (SPAdes) (version 2) | ecosystem: Environmental > Terrestrial > Soil > Wetlands > Peat... | reverse complement strand
GATTTCCTCCCTAAGTATATCCAGTTCTTGGTGCAGGTTATTCGAATCCGGCATTTTTTTTCTGATTATGCTGAGATAGTTATTGATTATGCTGAGGGGGTTGCCTGTTTCATGGAAGACCTTGTGAGCCTGTTGTTCAAAACGTTTTGTCAGGACCGCTTCGTCAGAACGCTTCTGTTCCTGCATGTTGCGCCAGGTTTCGATACTGTTCGCAGCCATCCGGGCGAAGTTCGTCATCCAGGGGAGTTGGGTGCAGATGCGAGGGTATTGTGCCGAACGTATCCCGAAGGCAATGACACCAATATTTTTTGTGCGGGCGGACAAAGGGACATACACCACCCCTTCACTGCCAAGAGCACGGACAATCTGGGCATCAGCGAGCGAAACGTTTGCGGAATATCCTTCTTCGAATGTGGATCGAGGCTGTCTACCCAGGGCCACATCGGCGGCAAGACTCAGTGTAGCAGCAAGCGGAATTTCAACCTTCTGCAAAATATCAGGTTGACCAGTGATACTCACACCTGTCAGCACCGGCTTATCCGGCTGAACAAGCAGAAAGGCGAATTGCCCCGGGCCGAACAGTATCTTGGCAGATTCACGTATACCAAGGAGGATTTCAGCTTCACTGGCAAGCAATGACAAATCGTGCTGCAGCGGCTGCATCATTGCCATGTCACGTACCGCTTCTTCAATACGGGAATGAGCCATGTAATTGTCATGTAGCTTCAACTGCCTATTATCTGGTGGCATGTAAAACGTGTTCGGAAACGTTTTGCTTGTTGATTCTTCGGTAATGTGGAGCTCTTCAGCAATTGCGGCAACCCGCTTGGAGCAATTCTGGTGGATGAAAACGATACCCGGAGCATCAATACCCAGCATCACCGTGATCGCCTCAAGGTCAGGTACGTGTGTTTTTTGCGCGAGGTCCAGCAAATTGACCTGCTCGCACAGCACGTGCGAAGACCAGACAATTTGGCTCAACCTGTCAGCAGAAGCAATCTCTTCAGCTGTTTTATGGTGGAAGAGAATTGAATCCGCCATGAACGATGAGAGTTCCCATTGATCCGCCAGCCATGCGCCAACCGCCATATGGTCTGTGTCAAGTGTGCTTTTTTCGTAATTCAGCAGATCCGTTTCGTCACAACTTGACTCAAGCAGCCTTCCATAGCACTCTTCCATCCCCCCTAGTAAAAGCAACTGGCCGACATCGTGGAGCAACCCTGAAAGATATGCTTCTTCAACGTCAGAATAGGCCACCGCTGTTGAAATATCTCGAGCTACCTCGGCAACCAGTAACGAATGGCCCCAAAATCCGGAAAGATCATAGTTCCTGTTATTTGAAGTAGAAGAAAAGACGTTTTGGACAACGAGGCTGGCGGCCAAGGTTCGTACAAGGTGGGTACCGAGGTTGACAAGGCATTGTGTGAGGTTTTTTGACGGGGCTCCCTGACGTAGGGCGGGAGAATTGGCAATCGTGAGCACCCGTGCACTCAGCGCGGGGTCCTGACTGACAATAGTTGCCAGTTCGGACATCGTGCTGCGATCATCTTCTACCAAATGTAAAAAACGTAGCAAAACCTGCGGAGCCACTTGCAGGTGCAATGGTTCGATCGAGTGACGAATAGCTTCCGGGATCTGCAGCATATGAGCCCTTCATTACGTAGTACCATGAGGTTTCTAATCGCCGTGCAGAGTTAGCGTGAGAACGACATCCTCACGCGGCTATTTCACAACTACTAAAGATCTCACCGGGGAGAAGTCGGTCCCAGAGGGTGCTAATCCTCGTTTGACCCAACAAGTGCCTCAGATGACTCAACAACTGCGTCGTTTGGCCCAAACAACGGCGCGAGATGGCGCTTTGTTTTCACAACCGCAACCGACCTTGTCACCGGGGCATCCATCAGCTAGTACATATCCAGTGAGGACTGAGATCACTTTCCATTCGGACATTCCCGCATATACATCTGTTTTTCGCGGGTATGCCCCGACATCCAAATGCATCGTTTGTGCCTAAATATTTACGCATTTACTTTCCGACCATTGCACGGGTTTTCCCACCAGTAAGCGCAGAGTCTGGCATCTGTACCTACGTTGGTATGGTAACTAGGGCAGAACAGTCGTCACGTTTATATTTCGAAACTTGAATTCTCCCCAAAAATTCCCTCCTGCCATCCTTCTCACCTTTTCCCAACTAAGACCGTCACTTAAATGCAGAATTCGCACGAGTGGTGCAAATTTTGCAAAGATCATCATTCAATAGAAAATGAATGTCTTACTACCATATTATTAGTATTTCATTTTGCCATGCGCTATGACATGCCTACCGTCATTACAACCATCCGATATCGTTATTATTTATTTTTGAATATCAATGTATAAATACCCGACAATCAGCAAGAGATTTTGTGACGTGGTCTAACACAACATAATCCCCCCCTGACCAGCATGCGAAGAGATATAAAACGGTTTAACGGTAGCATAATACCACCATGGAGGAGCAACCTTATGCACAGAGTCAGGCGGTATCATTCGTTGTTGGCGTCAACTGGCTGTATCACCGGAGTTGTCATGTTGTTTTTGACGTTGTGTGCGGGACAGTCTGAAGCCAGGTCAAGTTTTTCTTTGAAAGAGGGCCAGAGCTGTGTCACTTCAGATTGCCACTCTAAAATGGGCAAGGACAAATATGTGCATGGTCCTGTAGCGACAAGTAATTGTACCTTCTGCCATAAACAGGACAAAAAGAACCTGCACGAATTCAAGCCTATTACCAATGTGGGAGAACTCTGCTATTCCTGCCATGACAAGCTGCATTTGGGGCCGGTTGTACACAAGCCGGTTAAAGAGGGTAAATGCACCGGTTGCCACAGCCCGCACCAGTCCGGGCACAAATTCCAGTTGCTTGGGGGAGGTCAGGACCTCTGTTTAAAGTGCCATAGTAAAACCATAATCAGCGGCACAGTTAAACATGGCCCCGTGACTGACGGCGAGTGTAGCGCCTGTCACAGCCACCATTCCGCCAGCTTCCCCAAGCTTCTGGCCGCGAAGGGAAATGATGTTTGCTACAGCTGTCACACAGACAAAAAAACTGAATTTTCCTCTAAAAAACATATCCATGAGCCGATGAAAACCGGTTGTATCCAGTGCCACAACCCCCACAGCAGTGATTACAAGTTTACCCTGATTGGAGAGAATACCAAGGGGGTCTGCTTTGGCTGTCACAAAGATAAGCAAAAGGAAATTTCAACTGTCACGGTTAAGCATGGCGGGCTTGATCTGCCCAAGGGCTGTGTGGCTTGTCATAACCCCCATGTTTCAGATTATCCAAAGCAACTGGCTCAGGCACCGATGGATCTCTGCCTGAGCTGCCACGACCGTGAATATGTCCATCCCGACAAGAAGACGGCCAATATGAAGGAATTATTCGCCAAGAACAAAATCACTCATGGGCCGATAAAGGACAAGGACTGTTCAGGCTGTCACAATACCCATGGATCAAACAATTTCAGGATTTTGAGAGGGAACTTGAACCCGGTTTTCTATGCCAAATACGACCCTAAAAACTATGAGCTCTGCTTTAAGTGCCACAATGACACCTTGGTGAAGGACGCCAAAACCACAACTCTGACAGGCTTCCGCAATGGCGACCAAAATCTCCACTTCGTACACGTCAACAAGTCACCAAAGGGGAGAACCTGCCGCGCCTGCCACGACGCCCACGCCACCAACAACCCGAAACACGTCAGAGATACGGTCCCCTTTGGCGCTTGGCAACTACCGATTGGGCTGGTAAAAAACCAGGCTGGCGGCTCCTGTCTACCGGGTTGCCATCAAGAGTTCAAATATGACCGCAACACTAAGGTGAAAAACAGATGATCCGTACCTTTGGCATTTGGTTATGTTTTTTGGCTGTGACGCTCGTGGCTGTGCACTCAATGGCAGCCACGAGTGTTGAAAACAAGCTGCCCGAGGAAAAGGCCGACACCCTTGACCATAAAGGAAAAACGGAAATGGCGCTGGACCTTTTGCGACAGGGAAAATTGGATTCTGCAGAACTGTTACTGCAGCAGGTCCTGCCACTTACCCCCGACCCGGCACGGGTATACTATGAGCTTGGCCGCATCCACGAACAGCGTGGTGACAGCATGAAGGCGATTGCCGCTTTCAAAGAAGGTATTAAAATATATGAGCAGGGGAGACGCCAGAGCCCATGAAAAGATTCACCTTTAACACCGGATCGATTGCTGTTCGACTGATGCCGTTGTGGGTGTTGATTATTCTGTTGAATACATCAATATCATCCTCCGCACTGCATTCACTGGAGTTAGGAATGGAGGCTCCGGATTTTACCTTGACTGACCTGAACGGACGAACACACACTTTTCCGGTTCTCAGCGGAGATAAGCTGACCGTAGTGCTTTTTTGGGCAACCTGGAGTGAAAACTCAAAAAAGGCCCTGAAACAGATGCAGGACCTTCACCAGAAGTACAAGGATAGTGGTCTGTCCGTTGTAGGCATCAATGTTGACAAACAGGAGATAACCGAAGAGACCCTTGGCAAAATCAAGGACACTGCAACATCGCTGAATATAACCTTCCCCCTGCTGCTTGATCGTGGACTGACGACCTTCAACAGCTATGGGATAATCGCCGTTCCCAGCACGGTAATTCTCGATAAAAATCGGGTTGTCAGGCATGAGTTATCAGGTTTTCCCTTGATGGGAGCTGACAGCCTCAAACAGTTTGTTGAAGTGGTTATAGAAAACAAAAAAATGCCGACCGAGACCTTGGCAACGGGCTACCAGCCTGACAAAAAAGCAGTTAGGTTGTGGAATATGGGAATAAGTTCTCAAAAATCCGAGAGAACCGCTGCAAAGGCTAACGGTTGGTTTGAGAAGGCGATTGCTGCAGATCCGGCATTCATTTTGCCATACATCAGCCTTGGTACTCTGTACTACAAACAGCACAATTTGGTTGAAGCGAAAAAACAGTTCGAGCTTGCTCTACAGAAGAAACTTGATCATGCAATTGCCCTGAGTTCACTGGGGCAAATCTTGCTCGACGAAGGAAATTTTACCAGCGCAGAGATCGCGCTGACCAACGCCATTAAGGCCGACGAAGCATATCTGCCCAGCTACTATTTTTTAGGGCTCCTAAAAGGCAGGCAGGGAAACTCGGCCCAGGCACTGCAGATGTTTAATCAGGCCGAGCGGCTTAATCCCAGAGACTATACGCTCTTTGTTTATAAAGGGATGGTGTACGAGGAACTGAAAGATCCGGCTAATGCTGCAGCCTGCTACAAAAAAGCGCTGGGACTGGTTGTTGAGCAGCTATGATTTGACCACAGTCTTCAATACGTCACCCTCTGGCGCACCGCCTCCATAAACACCTCTGCCGCCGGAGACAGGCTCCTCCCCCGGCGCCAGGCAAGATAAAAGCTGCGGCTTATTTCTATGCCGGCAATGTCCACCGCCGTAAGCGTACCGTCTGCCAATTCTCTCCCGACCGCCAGGGCTGACAAAAAGGCACACCCGGCCCCACTCAGCACGGCACGCCGGAGCGCTTCGCTGCTGCCAAGTTGGGCAACCACCCGCATACTGTGCAGATCAAAACCACTCTTTTGTAATGCGCCATCCACTGCCAACCGGGTTCCTGATCCCGGTTCTCTCAACAGCAACGGCATTTCTTGCAGTTGCTGTATGGTAACCAGCGGTTCCGGTAGTACTCCAGGCAGTGCAACCAGTCTGATCCGCTCGGCGCCAACCTCCTGATAACAGATCGTGTCAGCATCAAACTGTCCCCCCACCACGGCAAGTTCGATTTTTTCATCCTGCAGCAGGCGAATCACCTCACGCGTATCCCCCTGCACCACCTCAAGCCGTACCCCGGGCCGGGCAGTACTGAAACTACCCAGCAGATCAGGGATCAGACAAGCAGCCGGAATGGTGCTGGCCCCAACCCGCAGGGTCGCCTGTTCAAGCCCCTGGAAGCGCCTGACCGCATCTTTTGCTTCTCTGCAGAGAGCGCAGATCCGGGCAGCATGTTCATAAAACAGTCGCCCTGCTTCAGTCAGGGTGACATGGCTGGCAGAGCGATCAAACAGGCGGGCCCCAAGCTCATCTTCAAGGGCACGGATATGCTGACTGGCAGTGGACTGGGCCAAGCTGACGACTTCACCACCTTTTGAAAAACTGTGCGTGTCGGCTACCGCCATAAAAACCTGCAACTGTTTCAACGTCATGACGCCTCCATCGGTTTATTCGATACTATCAAGCGCTTTTCTACCAGATTATCTATTTGCTATACAAGCACTCAATTGGTATTTAATGCACTCATGTTCATCTATTAACTCATTTTATGGTGATTTACGCATATATCCATATGCATCTACATACTATCGGAGGAAATATGAGCGCAGCATTTCAGGTAAAATCCGATCCGGAATTGTGGGAAAAGTTAGGAATGGATGTGGCCAGGTTCTCCTGGTATGCCACTCATGTTGACCCAGGCCTACACCAATATGTTCCTATCACAGAAAAACCGTCCCGCCGGCATGGCCTACTTTGACAGCATGGTGGAAAACATCCATACCGGGCGTATCCATGAGATTCTGGCGATCAAGGAGAGTGGCAAACCGGTCATCGGCACCTTCTGCGTTTATGTGCCCGAGGAGCTGATCGTGGCTGCCGGTGGTGTCTGTGTCTGTGTCGGTCTCTGTGGTGGTGCGCAAGGCTCTATTGCAGATGCAGAGAAGATTCTGCCGCGTAACATCTGCCCGATGGTCAAATCAGCATTCGGTTTCAAGGTTGGCAAGATCTGTCCCTATTTCCAGGCTGTGGACCTGGTATATGGCGAAACTACCTGCGATGCCAAAAAGAAAACATGGGAACTGCTCGACCGCTATGTGCCAACCCACGTCATGGAAATCCCCCAGATGAAACGCGAACGGGACAAAAAACTCTGGGTCGAAGAGGTCAAAGACTTCAAAGTTGCGGTGGATAAGATCAGCGGCACAGAAACAAGTTTCGAGGAGATTGCCGGTGCCATTACCACAATCAATGCAAAACGTGCCTCGCTGCAGCGGCTTAACAGTTTGCGCCACCACAATCCATCGCCCATCAGTGGCAAGGATATGCTGCTGATCGAACAGATAGCCTTCTACGACGAACCGGTCCGCTTTGCGCAGAAAGTAAATGAGCTCAGCGATGAATTGGAACTGCGCATCGCCGACGGAATAGCTGTAGCACCCGCTTCAACCCCTCGGATAATGGTTTCCGGCACCCCGATGGCGCTCCCCAACTGGAAGCTGCACAACATCATCGAAACATCCGGCGCAGTAGTGGTCAACGAAGAGAGCTGTATCGGCACCCGCTACTACAAGGATCTGATTGACGAGGGCTCAACCACGATGGATCAGCAACTTGAGCGACTGACTGAACGCTATATGAAGATCAACTGCTCCTGTTTCACCCCCAACGATGAGCGTGTTGTATGAGGAATCGGGGGCCCAAGGGATCATAGATTACTGCCTGCAGTTTTGCCACACCTACAACATCGAAGCGATCAAGCTGCGCGAGGCTTGCGACCAGCGAGGCATACCGTTTATGGCCATCGAAAGTGACTATTCCCCCGATGATGTCGGCCAGCTGCAGACGCGGGTTGAAGCTTTCATCGAACAGATAACGGGATAACGGGTGCAGATTGGAATAGATCTCGGTTCGCGAACACTCAAGGCTGTTGTCTGGCAAAACGGCGCCATTATCCGTCATCAGGTCACGGAGAGCAGTTTTGATCCGCATCGCCAGGCGCTCGCTTTTTTGGAACAACATCCTGCAGCACGGGTGGTGGCCACCGGCTATGGTCGTCATCTGTTGCAGCAGCACGCAGAGCTGGACGTGATCACCGAGATCAAGGCCCATGCGCTGGGGGCTAGACACCTGTTCCCACACTGTCGGACGATTCTGGATGTGGGAGGGCAGGATAGTAAGGTGATTCTGCTCGATGAACGTGGCCGGGTAACAAGCTTTCAGATGAACGATAAATGTGCTGCCGGCACGGGGCGTTTTCTGGAGATGATGGCGGTTTCGCTGGGTTACGATCTTGATGAGTTTGGCCGTGCGGCAGCTGAAACCGAAGTTGGCGCTCCGATCAATAGCATGTGTGCCGTCTTCGCCGAATCGGAGGTTGTATCACTAAAAAACCGTGGTGTCCCACCGGCAACAATTGCCCACTCGGTGCATCTTGCCGTGGCAGGAAGGCTGGCAGCCATGGTTGCCAAATGCGGCTATGGCGATCACCTGGTTTTCAGCGGCGGTGTCGCCAATAACGCCACTTTGGTCGCGCTGCTGGAGAAGGAGTTGAAAGTACCCGTGCAAGTTCCGCCGATACCTGCCATCGTCGGGGCGCTGGGAGCAGCACTGCATGGAAGCCGATCTTTAACACAAAATGAAAAGGAGAAACACACATGTTGAAAAAGATTACCCTGACCATGGCCCTGACCATACTGTCCGCAACCACCGTACTGGCAGCAAACTATATTGAACCGCAGGAGCTGAAAGTGCTGTTGGACAAGAAGAACGAAGTAATCCTGGTAGATATCCAGCCTGCTGCTGATTTTGAAAAACAGCACCTGCCCGGCTCCATCGAGACCAACGCCTTCCCGGCCGCTAAGAATGAAGAAAAGGCACGACTGGACAAGGCGCTAATCGTCATCAAAGCTTCCAATGCCCCGGTTGTCGTCCTCTGCCCACGCGGGAAATCCGGAGCTAAAAACAGCTACACCTACCTTGAATCAAAAGGGGTGCCTGAAGAGCGCATGCAGATTCTCGAGGATGGCATTGCCGGGTGGCCCTACAAGGACCTGTTCGTAAAAGGGCGATAACCGGTTCGTCATGAGAGATTCTCTGTCGATGGAGCGCCCCCTTACATTCGTGCTGCTGTTTCTGTTGCTGACTTCCCTGCCCGTCGCTGCCGATGAGATCGCCGTGGGCCGCTTCGGGTCTGAAGGTTTCAAGGGGTGGGAGAGCAAGAGTTTTAGGGGCACGACCGATTACCGGATCGTGCAAGAGGATGGCCGCACCGTAGTGAAGGCCCACGCCAAAGCCGTGGCATCCGGCCTGACAAAAACAATTGCATTTAATCCGATGACATACCGCCATCTTAGGTGGAGCTGGAAGATTGCCGGCACAGTGGCAGACGGCAATGAGAGGACAAAACAGGGGGATGACTACGCGGCACGGGTCTATGTAATCTTCCCTGGCCGCTTCTTCTGGCAGATGCGCGCCCTCAACTACATCTGGGCCAATAGGTTGCCCCAAAGGTGAATTCATCCCCAACGCCTTTACGGGCAATGCCAAAATGCTGGCGGTGGAATCAGGACCATCGAAGGCTGGTCAATGGGTCAACGAAGAGCGGGACATCCAGGCCGACTACCGCCGCGTCTTTGGCGAGAACCCGCCAGAGGCGGGCGGTGTCGCGATCATGACCGATACAGACAACACCGGGGGCGAGGCGACCGCCTGGTACGGTGACATCACCCTCTCGACGGTTCGCTGAATTCCAGGGCCATGGGGCGCTTATATTCCCCATCAGCCAAATTACTCCAACCAAAAATCCGCAGCCAGAACTGGTTACAGAGATCCCCCCCTGCACAACCTCCAGCGGAACCCGGGCCAGGCGGCAGTAAAGCTTGGCAGACCGGTGGTCGGGCACGCGCGCGCTGGAATTGTGCTGGCCCCCATCCTCATTTATGCTATAATTTTCCCAATCTGCCGCCTTGAACGTCTGATCGATAGATTCGGCAGAACGGGACTGCCACGGAGGATTGCCATGAAGATCAAACGACGTCATCTGGGTGCGATGCTTTGGTTTTTTGTCATCATCTGCTTTCTGCCGACTGCCCCGTCCGGCGCAGAAACTCGCGAGAAAGCAACTTTTGCCGGCGGCTGTTTCTGGTGCATGGAGCACCCATTTGACTCGCTGCCCGGTGTCCTGTCGGTCATGCCCGGCTACACCGGGGGAACAAAACAGAATCCCACCTACCAGGAGGTTTCTGCAGGGGGTACAGGGCATGCCGAAGCGGTGAAAATCATCTATGACCCCTCAAAGATCAGTTACGAGGAGCTGTTACTGGTCTTCTGGCACAACATTGATCCTACCGTAAAGGACCGTCAGTTTTGCGATGTGGGGAACCAGTACCGGTCAGCCATCTTCTTTCACAATGGAAACCAGCACCAGCTTGCACTCCGGTCAAAGGAGCTTATCGACAGACAGAAACCGTTCAAGGAGCCGATTGTCACCGAGATCGTTCCGGCGCGCACGTTCTATCCTGCTGAAGAGTACCACCGACAGTACTACAAGAAAAATCCATTACGTTACCGCTACTACCGCTACAGTTGCGGACGGGACAATCGTCTTAAGGAGTTGTGGGGTAGTGCTGCCGGACATTAGAAACCAGCGTAACTGGGGGAGGGTACCAATGAAACGCTACACACCGTTTGCAAGTATACTATTCCTCACGTTGCTCTTTGCCTGCAACGGCAGTTCTACCACACCCGCCGCCGCTTCAAAAAAACAGGTGTCCGGTGCAGCGACTTCCTCGTCGGTCAGACTCTATTCTGCGGCCAAGAAGGGGTACATTATGAGTGCAAAGATTATCAAGAGTAACGATGCGTGGCGTAAACTGCTTACTCCTGAGCAGTACCATATCACCCGCGAAAAAGGAACCGAACCGGCCTTTAGCGGCGCAAGCCTGAACAACCATGAAACAGGGACCTATCAGTGCATCTGTTGCAGCAATGACCTGTTCAGTTCAGAGCACAAATTTGAGTCAGGCACCGGTTGGCCCAGCTTCTGGCAACCAATTGCTCCGGAAAACGTCACTGAAAGAGCTGACAACAGCCTGTTCACGAGGCGGACCGAGGTGCTCTGCGCTCGTTGTGATGCCCATCTGGGGCATGTCTTCAATGATGGCCCCAAGCCAACCGGCCTGCGCTACTGCATGAACTCGGCTGCCATGAAGTTTGTCAAGGCTCCTTGATGTCAACGGTTTCGGTCCTGCCCGATACTCCGGAAAACCGGATGCTGGCAGACAATGTCAACACATGGCAGAGGGGGTAATGCCACTGTTCCACACGACGCCCGAAACGCTTCGACTTACGGCCTTTCTGTCCGTATTCTCCTTGCTTGCTGTGGCCGAGGCGGTCTGGCCGCGGCGTGCGCTCACGAATTCAAAGCCACGGCGCTGGCTTGGCAACCTGGCTATTGTGACGCTGGACGCCCTGCTGGTACGCCTGTTCTTCCCCTTGGCACCGTTTGGACTGGCGGCCATGGCTCAGACCAACGGGTGGGGACTGTTCAACCGGTTCGGGGTACACGACTGGCCGGAATTATTGGCAAGCCTTCTGCTGCTGGATCTGGTCATCTACTTCCAGCATCGCCTCTTTCACCGTATGCCGCTGTTCTGGCGTTTCCACCGGATGCACCACACCGATCTCGATCTGGACGTCTCCAGTGGCGTTCGTTTTCACCCGGTTGAAATTGCCCTGTCTCTGATCATCAAGGCGGCGGCGGTGTTGCTGATCGGCATAGCGCCACGTTCGGTGCTGCTGTTTGAAATACTGCTCAATGCAACCTCCCTGTTCAGCCATGCCAACATGCGCCTTCCGGTGGGAATTGACCGCTGGACGCGTCTGTTCGTG
>Ga0209125_1003154_pt1 | contig 11697 bp, 12 predicted proteins | sample BarGraIncub1131A_FD_184503 | JGI IMG/M metagenome (GOLD analysis project Ga0209125, IMG submission 184503) | Arctic peat soil microbial communities from Barrow, Alaska - Barrow Graham LP Incubations 11-31A (SPAdes) (version 2) | ecosystem: Environmental > Terrestrial > Soil > Wetlands > Peat... | reverse complement strand
CAAGGACACACAATACATCATTGCCCGTCACCACGACACTGACCATCCTCACATTCACATAGTGATAAACCGTATTGATAACAACGGGAAGCGGATTTCCGACCAAAACGAAAAGTTGCGGAACGTAAAGATTTGCATGGAACTTACAAAAGAGAACGGTCTTTATATTGCTTCAGGGAAAGAGAATGTAAAGGAGCATCGGTTAAAAGAACCCGATAAAACCAAATACGAAATTTATCATGCGCTGCAATCGGCTATATCTATATGCCGAAACTGGCAGGAATTAAAAACAGAGCTACTCAAATCAGGTATTACAACCGAACTCCGAAATAACGGAGCTACAGACAAAATACAAGGAGTCCGGTTTGGAAAGAATGGGTATGAGTTCAACGGTTCCAAAATTGACAGGATCTGTAGTTATTCTAAAATCAATTACCGGTTACAGCAAAATGAGAGGTTGCAACAGGCTCAAATACACCAACCGAAACAACATGTCTGGCAGTATAGCATGGAATTATCTTCGGTAGTGGAAACCGCAGCTTCCACTTTGGGCGGGCTGTTCGATATACTAAAACCTTCATCCGGCTATGATGAAAATCAGGCAGAAGTTTTTAGGCTGGAAGCCAAAAAACGAAGGAAGAAGAAAGGATTCAGATTATAAGCAATTTAAAAATCAATATTTATGGGTACCAGTAAAATGGATTCTTCAGCAGTTTATACCCTGTTTGAAGAATTAAAGCAAAAAATTGATGAGCTAGGTAAAAGGGCAACACCAATTAACCAGGCTAATTCAACTTCTGATCCAAAGGAACTAATATCACTTATTGAAGATTTACAAATCCAGATAAACCAGCAGCAGTTTACACCAGAACAAATAAGGGTATTGCAGGCAAACCTAGGGCAGATTTCGGCTTATTTATTGGGTAAAGTTAATGATAGTCTTAGAACGGTAATTACTGAACTAAAAGTCTTAATTACTCCAATAGATGAAAAGATCAACCTGCTTAAATCCCAGCAAAATATGGTTATCCGCAAAGAACATGTTTTTAGTGTGGATTTTCGAAACAGCAAGGCTGCCATTACGATAATCACCATGGCATTATTCATTTTGCTTTCATTGGGTGGTAATATTTGGCAATTCAACAGGATCAGCCAATTAAAGGATAATGGTTTGAAGTATCGCTATATCAAAATGCAGGGTGAAGCAAGTCAGAAAAATTTACTCCGATTAGAAACAATTTTCACTTACGACCGGAACAAGGATAGTATTTCCGTTATTCGCAAACAAGTGGAAAACTTTGAACGCTTAGTCAAAGAACAGGCTGAGAAAATCGAACGGGCAAGGCTTAATGCAACAGAACGGAACGGTCACGGAAAGTGGGAAAAACGGTGAATTTGTCGCTAGGAGCCTGTCGGACTTTGTAACACACTAAAGATTTATTATCTTGCAATCATGAAAAAATTCATTGGTGCAGATAGGGAACAAAGGATGTTAATGCCTTATGATTTAGGAGACTGGTTACCTGAAGATCATTTATCGAGATTTATTGTTGATATTGTTGATAGGCTCAATTTCAGACACATCTATAATAGATACAAGGGTGTGGGTTCAACCCCTTACGATCCAAAGATGCTCTTGGCTTTATTATTCTATGGTTATGCCACCGGAGTATTTAGCTCACGAAAAATCGAAGCTGCCACCTATGATTCAGTTGCCTTATTCAATGACTCCAATAACATTAAAATCAATTATGTAATTATGATTGTCTGATCTGTTGTTATTAGTTAAGATAATATCCATACATGAATAAATCTCACCTGACTTACTTAATCTTGGAGTTTTCCTTAAAATTAAATTTTGTGGATAAGTCAATTTAATACTTGGGATGATTGAATAAATGTCACAAGAAGGAAGGTCTGTTTCATTGCATCCGAAATAGTTTTTCCCATTTGGGAAGTTATTAGGTCTAGAGATTGCAAAATTCAAAAACTCATCTAATTCCTCTTTCGTAAAACATCTCCCAAATTGCTCTAAATTTTCATCAGAGTCTAAAACAAACCATGTAACGTTTAATTCACCAATATTTACAATAATATTGAATCTGAAATAAGCTAGTTTAGTTTGTAATTTGTACATATTATTGTCAAGGTTTAAATAAAAAATTTCTCAAAGAGTCTATATTGCCTTCCTGTAGATATGATATAGAAGTCTCATTTCTGAATTCACCTACATATTTCGAAATATCATTCCATGTTGGCGGCTCATAATCCTTTAAATTTTCTCCTTTCGCAAAACAGGTATATTTACCGTCAATTACTCTAACTAATGCTATCCCATGTTTCTTTGCAAACAAAATAGCTCCTTTCTGAAATCCACTTGTTGAAAATATCATACCTTTTTGAGTACCTGTCGCACGAAGCTTATCAAAAAGCAGTTGTACTATTTCTCTTTTTTTGCTGTATTTATGCTTTTTACATTCTATTAATACTCTAAAGTCGGCTCCCAAAAATTTAAACTCAGCGAAAATATCTATTTGGTAATTCCCATCAACTGTGTTAATCACAGAATTATGAATTGCATTAAAAGATTTTAATTCGTGACCTAAATCACGTAAATAATCTCTAACCAGTATTTCAAACTCAGTTGATGTAATTTCAGCATTTATATTATCCATTTGCATAGACATGTCTCATCGTGTTTTGACTTACTGTTACAGGCTGGCGTTTATTATTCTATTAGTCCTAAAATCCATCTATCTGATAGCCCTTTTTCGTCAAAAAGTTTCTTCGTCAGTTCTGCTTTTTTATTCCCAATTACAATGTCTATATTTGGGTCTCTGTCAATCCAAATCTTGTGTGAAAACATTTTCTCAACGAATTTTGCAATCAAATCCCATTTTTCAGTTGGTATATTTCTAAAAAGTATTCTTGAAGATTCGTTTGGATTAATCAAATCGAGTTTGTTAAAAATCACATTCCTTAGCATTGGAAACCAAGCCATTATTGATCCTGCCCGATATATTCTATCAGCTTTTCTATGGTCGTCTGAATTTGAATCGGGGTTCCATTTATTAATAAGGGTTTTCTCTGCTAAAATATTTAGCAACTTAACGTTATTTTCAATTTCTTGATTTCTAAAATCATCTTTACTGTCAATCTCAACATCTAATGGAGGACTTGTAACAAAATATCGGAAATAGTATTTTTTGAGTGAATCTCGGCTAATCGCATATTGTTTACCCGTCTTGTTTTCTGGAGCAATATATGGGTGAATATCGTTCTCTTCGTGTTTTAAAATTGATTCAACAATAAAAGCTTCAATCTGTTTCGTTGGATTCTCGTCTGTACTGGTTTCAGAATACTTCACAAAATTGCAAAATCCTTTTTCTGATTTCTTGTCTGCGGTTTCAATATATTTCTGCCAGTTTACGCCATATATTTGAGCAAGTTTGTCAGCCAGAATTGAGGAATAGAATCTCAATTGCTTTAGTTTGTCGTGTGCAACAAGATTTGTCTTCATCAATTTAATTACATCTGGCTCAATGAACACTTTTGCATCAAGAAAATTTGCACCTGCCCAAATTTTTGCTGCTGCTTTATGTTGTCCGTCAAAAACGAATATCGGGTAATCACCATCTACTCGACATATTGAAGGCTGTAATTGGGTGTTTACTCTTAAATGACGATAAAGATTCCAAAAATGGTCAATAATTAATGGTCTTGGTTGCAACTCAATATCGGATTCTTCCTTGCCATCATTAATTACATTTGCTACAGGAACTTGTGCATAGAAAAATTTCATATTTGTTATTGGGCAAGTAAATACAGGATATTTTATAATCTTCGGCAGATTTGTCTGCTTGCTGTCGATAAAATACTTAACTGAGATTTCTTCACTTACTTCATCATATTGATATTTAACAATGAAACCATACTCAAGATTAAATTTGGCATCTAAAACATCATTCAATTTTAATTGTTTGCCAATTTCTTCTTTACCCTTAAATAGTTTTTCTATTGATAATTTGTCCCGATATTCAGTGAGTGACATATCTTTTTTTGCAAGATTGTGATTCTTGCAAACTGGTGCAATGTTATCAAGAGAAGTGTCTTCTGTTTTTATAAAAGGGTCAATATGGTCAAAATGAATGTTCTTTTCATCGTCAATAGGTTCATTGTCAATGAAACAGTAAATTTTGCCATCGTCTCTACGACAACTTTTTAATAATTCTTGCTTTTCAGATTCAGTAATTTGTCTTTTCATATTATAGTCTCATTTGTTGTACGCTGTCTTTTTTACGCTTGCCTATAACGAGTAAATACCTTCAAATGTATAGTACTTTTTTGAACTTTTATTTTTATTAAGCATATTTATTTTACCAACACTGCCCCTCGTTTGCAACGAGGGGCAAATGGTTCTGAGTTTAATACTCCTGGGAAACTTCACATATTACGCGTCGCAGACGCAAAACCAACAACCCCTCGTTTCCGCTATCGCTCAAACGAGGGGCAGTGTAGATAACCTTAATTTCGCAACAGCAATATTCCTTCTATATAATGAGCACCAAAATTAGTCATAATAATCATAAGTAAACAAGAGTATAATTTCATAAATATAAAAATTATATCTTCTTGATTATTAATATCTTCTAAATATTTTTATTCACAAAATACTTGCATTCTAAAGAAATAGCTATAACTTTGGATCGATTCTTTTCCCAAATAATTGGTAGAGTAATCTATATTGTAATTGTTAAAATCGTTTCCATCAACAATATAAAAAATGGAAATATTAATTAAAAAAGGTGATTTTGAACTTAAAATCAAGATTAACTTTCAGATGGCTGTTTTAATAATTAGTTATCTGCTTTAAGAATCAAAAGGTCAAGTCGTTCCATGGCTTGACCTTTTTTATTTTAGAATGGACAAAGTGATATTTAAATTTCACAATACCTACGACTTATTTTCTCTGCTGCTTAATTCTGGACCTTTTTACCAAAAGATAGCTATTTTTAAGAGAATATATTAAACACAGCACGGTAAAAAAATATTCAAATAGTACAATAGTCAACCTAATCCTTAACACAACGAACAGAATACCCATACACCTTGCCGTAGTAGCTGAAGTCCTTGCCCACGTAGCTGCCATAATAGAGCAAGTACCGGTAACCGCCATCAGATGAACTCCACCAATAGCCGTAGTAGCCACTGTCGTTGTACGTACCATAGTGGTTACGGTAGCCACCCGGAAGGGCCGTAAAACCAGTTGTATTATTTTTTGTTAAATCATTCCCGACAGCGCCTGCATTAGCATTAGTTGAGGACGCCCAGTCGGTTTTACTTGCTAAAGCTTTAGAGCCAAAAGTACCATAATTGGCATACAAATAGTCTGTCAGCGTGTACCACTCGTCCATGGTGGGAACATGCCAACCGGTAGGGGCAATGTTTCGGCTGTCGTTTACAGCATCCCAGTTGTAAAGTTTGCCATATTTAGTACCACCAATGGCATCATCATTGCCAAAATTACAGTAAGCCCCGGTTCTAAGGCTTCCCCATGTATCGTCATCGGTAACATTGGGTATAGCGCTGCCATCGCGGTACTTCGTGGTTTTCAGGTTTTCAACCATCCAAACCTGCGTGCCAATGATAACTGTATGGTACACATTGCCGTCAATATCTTTTACTGTACCACTACTTGTTCCACCACCTGGGTGTAACTTTTTTTGTTACTGCTTGCAAACAATAAAAACGCTCCAATTAATAGTATAGCGTAATTCAGATTTCGAAAGGTAAATTTCATGTTTTTTAAAAATGATGTAATTTGCTTGCTAAAATACTAAATTTCATCTAAGTATCCGACACTGCCCCTCGTTTGCAACGAGGGGCAAATGGTTCTGAGTTTAAAACTCCTGGGAAACTTCACTAAGTAATAATCCTGCTTATTCAACGACATTAAAAATAAGCTAGAAAACATTTTGATGTAATCAACTGTTTATTAACCAGTAATGGGTTTTATTTAATGGAGATATATTTTAGATAAATAAGCGTTAATTCAGTAAAAAGTGAAATTTGTGATTCCACTCATGTTGAACAAGTGATCAGAGAGCTACAAATGAAAATTATATAAAATAGATATTGGCCGTAAATTACCAGATATAATTAGGATAGTGAACTGAAATAATAGAGCATGAAATAATAAAATGCGGAATAGGCATATATATCAACCAGAATGAATTATATTTAACACGTATAAAAATATAAAAGCGTAGCCTTTTATTCTGGACGTTGAAAACCGCCAAATTTCAAAATGAGAACAGGGATAAAAAGGGAAACGCTCACGCTACGGCGTGGGCCGCCCTTGTTTGTTCTCGTGGGTGCTTGGCGGTACCTCAACTCAGATAAGGCGTGGTTCCACGCTTTTTTTGTAACCTACCTCTCCGGAACTAAGGGTTCAACCATTCAGGTATGAAAAAAATAGTCGCTATTATTCTGTTTGTAACTGCGTTCAGTAGTTCTTTTTGCCAAACTGGCATTTACGGTATGTTTTACTTCAAAGGTGGCTTAAATACAGGAACAACATACCCGTTTCCAATCAAAGTCTCATCATTAGGCAACGGTAAATATGAAATCACTTCAGATCTTGATGGTAGAAGTGGAAACAAGTTGGAATATAGTGGTGAATTTGTTGAATACGATAAATGGGAAAAGCTGTATAAGTACAGAAGTGTTAAAAAGTGGTACCCAGGTGGTGTAAAAAGGAATGATACGCCTGAATATACAACTGAAACTTTTATCACTTGTCGTAAAAAGTTAAGTGACTTTTCTGGTGGATTGAAAATTGACCCCAATGGTTTGGTTGAAGATACTAAAATTGATATCACTCAAACGACAACTTCATATTGGACAAATGAAACTGAATACTATACAATAGTACTTTCTAATGATAATCCAGCAAAGTACGATCAAAAATCATCTAAGATTACTTCATCCAAAAACATTGCAAAAACATCAATTTTAAGAGGAGTAAAAACAGATAAAAAGATACTTGCCTGTTATGATCCAAGTCTTTTATCCGAAAGCTATGCCGTTGATTTAGATGACAAACGATTTGTTTATCTAGATTTTAAAAACGGTTATGTTTATGCTACGTTCGAAAGCAGCAGTAACCAAAACTGGTTTGCATGGATACCCGCCTCTTGGTTAAATATAGTTGGAGAATGTTGGATGGAGAATGGACGATTAATATCAGAATTAAAACCTTGTGGTGGTGAATTAATTGACACAGTCTGGGCAAAGTCATTAATGGATAAAGACCAAAAGTGGATAGATCAGCATGTAGTCTTTATATGGGAGACAATTAGTCGTTCAACGGAATATAAATCAGAATTTACCGCAAAAAACCCTACTTACTTTGAAGTGAACGCGGAGAAAGCATTTATATACAATGAACCAATTGAATCATCTGATAAACTTGCCTATTTGGTTGATGGCGAACATTTTTTTAGTTCGGAATCAAAAAATGGGTTTGTATATACAAGGGTTACAAATGCCTCTTTAAAAGAGATTCGTGGGTGGATAAGAGGCGTTGATATTACCCAAGAAGGTGAAAAGAAAACCAATGCAACAATAATAACAGCGGATCAGCAACAAATTATAAACACAAATAAAGAAAACCTCGATTTTCTAATTGATTATAAAGGGAAATATCCATACAATGTAAAACTTCTTGAAAATCCAGCATTAATAAAACGAATGAAGAAACTACTTAGAGAAAGTAGATTTAATTTTTTAAAAGAAACATGGGCCGTTGAATCACCAATAGAAATTGAAAACAACATATTTACTGCCGAAGCATGTGAACAACATAATTGTGGAGCAACAGATTTTATTATTGTATATGATTTTGAAAGTGATTTGCTGTATATTGGAATTAAGGAGGAATATATAACAAGAATTTATTCGGAAAGTGGTGAAACCTGTCAGCAAATAATTGATTGGCGTGATGATACAAAACCAATTAAGTTTACTCAAAAAGGTAGAAAACAACTATTTACGGAGGAAGAGAAAAAATCAGTTTATAGAGTGAAAACTAACAAGACATTTTTCTATGCTGAATCAAATTTTACAAAAAGGGAAAATCCTTATTTAGGTAATGGTGAGATTTTTATCGGTACAAGGTCTGAAAATGGTTTTGTTTATACTGTGGCAATTGATATACTTGGCGGACAGGCTAAAGGATGGATAAGTACTTCTGACATTGTTAAAATTGAAGGTTCTGAATTAGCATCATATTTGCAAGAGAGTAAACCTATTAGATCAGTTTATTGTGTCAAAGTTGAAAAGGCGTTTTTCTATTCAAACCCATATCCAGATACTAAAAGAAATGAATATTTAGTTTACGGTGAAATATTTTATGCACCAACGAACACAAATGGTTTTGTTTATCCTGAATTTACAAATGCTTCAGATATGAAGTCTAAAGGTTGGATAAGATTAACCGATGTTGATAGTTTAAACGTTTCAGAAATAGAAACAGATCAACAAGAAAGTAACGTAAAACAAAAAACTGATGAGATTAATAATAGGGCTAGAAATTCTTTTGGTGGAACAGGAAAGTATATTACCGATACAAAAAATGCTAGTCGAGACATTTCCTTGGGTGTTGAAAATCTGGAAAGTCATAAAGCGACATCTAATTCTGAAAATAAAGGCTCCAGTGGTGGCGAAGTGAATGGGGTTTCTTTCAATCTCGAGGAAAGAAGCTCTCAGTCGCTTCCTAAACCTTATTATCTGGGGAATGACGAAGGCATAGTTGTTGTTCAGATAACTGTTAATAAAGCTGGTCAGGTAACAAAAGCCGAGGCAGGCATAAAAGGCTCAAATACTGTCAACCGTGAATTAATTACGGCTGCTAAGAAAGCTGCACTTCAGGCCAGATTTAATGTTAACCAAAATGCTCCGGCTTTCCAAACAGGTATTATTACTTACCGTTTTGCTACAAACAAATAGACAACAAAAATCACTACTCATGAAAACTTTAATCATATTTATCAGTCTCTTAAGCATCACGTCTTTGTTATTAATCGGTTGCTGTGGAAACAGTAATAAAAAAGAAAGCAATCAAGTTGAATCATCAACTTTTAATGAACAAGTGCAAGCACCGTCAAAAGCAGATCGATTAATTTCAGATCAAAGACCAAAATTTAAAATTATTAGAGCTACTGCCGTCGAATATATAGATAAGGAAATTTCAATTTATGGATACTGTTCTTTGAGTCAGTACTACTTTGGAGGATATGAAGATTCAAATAAAACTCATTATTGTATTAATATAGAGGATAATGAAGGAATATCGTTAACTGTGTATTTTGAGAAGAGTAAAAACAAAGAATTGTTTAATCTTTTGAGTGAATCAGATAGAGTTCCATTAAAACTTAAAATAGTAAATTTATCGGATAGATTCCATCCTATATTACCTCAATTATTTGAAGGACTAAGTTGGAAGATGATTAAATAATTTAACAGGAAATAATTAGTAAGATTCATGCAAGTATTTATTAAGGCTATAAAATATTTTAAAACAGTAATATATGAAAATCTTAAAAATTATTTTGAATGTAGTTTTAGGTTTCGGACTCTTAGCTTTCTGTTATTTCTTTGCCGTCAAAATTGGATTTCCTGTTCCGAATCCTCTAACTAAGGATTTAACATTTGGAGTAATGTTAAATAGTTTGCCAACAAAAAAGGTTAGTGATGGTCTTACCACATACGTTGTATATGATGAGGGAGCTATTGAAGCTGCTGATAATAGAATATTAGAATGGTATGATGAATGTCAGGCTAACCAAGGAGGTGAAAGTTTGGCTAAAATGAAATCAGAAGTGAAACTAATAACTTCGGTTTATGAGAAGATTAAAGAAGCCGAGAGACTTACAACTGATGGTACCCCAGAACAGAAACTTTTAATGATGGAAATACAATTAATTACAAGGTTGCATAGTACACTTGCAACAGGAATAAATATGAGTCTTCGATACGGATTTAATTAATATTAGTAGTTATAAATTAAAAAAAATGCAAATATGAAAGACTCTTCTGCTTTAAGATTTATTGCTGGATTATTAAAAGTATTAGCAGCGTTAACAGCTATATTTTTTATTCTTGCAATAATATTTGGTTTGGCTTCCAGTAATTCTTATTTGAATTCAAGTTTTGCCCCATTTGCGATAGTTATTTTAATAGCTATTGGAGCACTTGCAACAATCATTCAATTGGCTTTCGCGGAGATCATATTATTATTTCTGCAAATTGAAATTAACACACGACCAAAACAAATTAATAATCAATCTAAAGAGGCGCAATGGGAATGTAACCATTGTGGATTTAAACAATCAAATAAATTTGATTTCTGTCCTAAATGTGGATTAGATGATTATGGCTTAACTGAAAAAGAAAGTCGAAAAAATCGGCTTAAAAGAGAAGTTGAAGATGAAAATTATAGAGAAAAAATAAGAGAGATTCTTGAAAAAAGACAAACAGACGACATATAAATGTCATTATTGATTGTGTAATTTTCAAAGATCACAAATACAAAAGTAGCATTTGAAAAAAAATAAATTTGAGTGAAAGTTTAAACTTTATTTAAACCAGACAAAAAAAGAGGAAGAATACAATTGCTGTAACTACCTCCTTTTCAGTGCGTGGGCCCAACTGGGCTTGAACCAGTGACTCCCTGATTATGAGTTTTGTCCAACCACGAATTCAATGCTCTTAGATTTTTGCGCCTAAAGCTCTTCTGATTTTCCGCTTAACGGTTCTTGAATTTCTTACACAATTTTTAATGGCAGTTAATTCAGTTGCCTTAAGTTTGCCCACAATTTCATAATCTATTTCTTCAACCGAATAGATATTTTCAAAATTGGTTTTGTTAAATTCTGCAACTTGTGGGCCATAAACGTAGGTTTCTAAAGGGAAGCCCCATCCACTTTCAGTGATGGGTTTATTGACCTCAAAATAATAGCAGTTAAAATTTATTCCGGGCAAATCAAGGCATCCATGAATTTTCTCAACGTTGGAAGGAATATGATCTTTACTCGTTGGGAGTGTTGCAATTAAGGTATTTTCCTGATTCGCAGCTAAAACAATAAAATATTTGTTTTTTTCCTTTCCGCCATTGGGAAAATAAAAAGGAGTGAAATACAAAATATTTCCAGGAGTGTACATCCTTAATCGTTAATATAGCTGAGTAACTGATTGAAGTGATTTTGTTCCACAAAGGTTTCTTTGCCTTTTTCATCCAGATACCAGGTCAGATCAATTTTTTCATCTGAAGAGTTGGTCAACCGATTCTCAAACAAATCGAGCAATCCCTTACTTTTCGCGATAGTGTACCAATTGGAATTTTTCTGATGTGTCCGTTTGACCAGATCAGTTGCAGTTAATGATCCAAAATGTTCGATAACTAAGTTGAGCATATCAATCTCATTATCACTAAATTCATCATCAGAAAATCCGGTAATCGGTTTAATGTAAGTAGAATCGGCTTTCTTATCGATAGTGATGTAATCCTTCAACAAAAGAGGTTCGTCGGATAAATCAATAAAAATATCCCGGGCTACTGGTCCGGCTTGCCACACTTCAAATTCCAGATTAAGAAATGGCAACTGATATTTTTTTGCAAATGTTTCTTCAAGAAGG